>Ga0080013_1001028_pt1 | contig 37851 bp, 58 predicted proteins | sample ETNvirenome_6_85_FD_69236 | JGI IMG/M metagenome (GOLD analysis project Ga0080013, IMG submission 69236) | Marine viral communities from the Pacific Ocean - ETNP_6_85 (SPADES assembly) (version 2) | ecosystem: Environmental > Aquatic > Marine > Oceanic | place: Pacific Ocean | collected 2013-06-19 | reverse complement strand
CACATTGTAGTTAACGGCGACCCATCCAATATAAAAAGAAAATTCACATATGTAGAAGATCTTGTGGATTGTGTTTTTTCTAATTTAGATAAACAGGGCACTATAAACGCTATTGGAGAACACAAATATTCATTGAAAGATATAATGAATATCTTTGGAAATACTTATGAATGTCAAGAAGCGTCTCCGTTTGATTTTAATAGTCAAACATTTGATGAAGCAGACAATTTTATTTGTCAGACGAAGTTAGAAGACGTTAAAGACGATCTGATTGCTTCGTATAAGGAGCTAAGTGCATGACACTTCCAATGTATGAAGCAACGGGAGATCCCATAACCCGTCGTTATACTTCAAAAGAAGACTCTCAAAACGATCACAAAGAAAATTATAGATCTGATGGCTATGCTAAAGGCAAAGGGACTCAAAACTCTTCTGATGCTATTCGTGTCCAATGGATTTTAGGGAATACACCTGAAGGAGCGTATGTATTAGATGTCGGTTGTAATGGCGGCACAGTTTCCATCCCTTTAAGAGATTTAAGAAAATGCCGTGTGAAAGGTATAGATCTAGTCCCGGAGTTAGTTGAATTAGCAAAGGGAAGGGGTGTGTTTGCAGAACAGGGTGAGGCAGAAGACCTTTCTAGGTTCGATGACGAGACATTTGACGTTGTTATTTGCTCTGAAGTTCTAGAACATCTTTACGATCCAATCCCAGCAGTTAAAGAGGCCTATAGAGTATTAAAAAAAGGAGGTAAATATCTTGTTACTGTCCCTAATGTAGATGGTGAAATGTGTGAGAAAGGCAAGTTAGGAGACTATCACCAGGCTAATTTTACTAGAGAAATGTTAAGAAATATGTTCATAAATCCATTTAAGGAAAAGAATGTTAAAGAGATTGGAATACCGTATATTGATAGTTACATACAGACAATAGCTACAAGTAAGGAGGAGTTTGAAAGAATACAAAAAATAGCACAATGGGTGGCTTTGGAGGCAACAAAATGAACAACGAAATGGTTAAACTAACTTCTTTATGGGTAGGACAAGATAAACATGGTGAACCTTATTATTCAGGGCCCATGGGAGATGGTAAATTGATGATTTTCAAAAATCCTTATAAAGAAAAAGAAAATCAACCAGATTTAAATGTATTTATTTCAAAACGAATTAAAAAAGAAGTAAATGAAGTTAATGAAGCAAACTAAATTCAAAAAGATAATGTATGTGCCATCCCTTAACCTGGGAGTTATTTGGTGGCGAATAGAAAACTATGCAAATGCATTAGTAAGAAGTCAAAAAGATTGGGTTGTTCATGTTAACTATCTCGTTGATCCTGAAAAAGATGTGGCATGGGAAAAGCTTGTTAATCTAGAAAATGAAATAGGTGAGCTAATTAGACAGAAACTTGAAGCCACTTTTCAGATGTTTGATTTTATAATATTTCAGAAAATACAATACAAAGAAGCATTAGATCAAATAGAAATACTAAGAAAAAAATATCCTAAGGTGAAGATTATAGCTGAAGTAGATGATTCTATAGGTGACGTTTCTATTTCCACACCATATAAGTTTAAACATCACCTCAGAGACGCGGCATATCATTGTATAATGTCTGACGCAATCATAACCACTACACCTTATTTAGCTGACTCTATAAGATCAATTGTAGGGAAAGACAAGCCTATACATATCGCACCTAATTGTATTGATCACGGAAACTGGGAAATAAAAAATAGACCTAAAAAGAGTAAAGATCTAAGAATAGGTTATGTTGGTGGTGGTGGTCATGATGAAGATCTTGAGCTTGCATTTAGAGGTTTACTACCGATTATAGAAAATGATAAAAATCTTAAATTAATTATTCGTTATGGAGGCTTTAGACCTGATTATCTTAGATATCATGAACAAATAGATTTCAAGCAAGTTAACTGGCATCCAAGTGTTTATGCTCAGAAGTTAACAGATATGAACCTAGATCTAGCTTTAGTGCCGCTAAGAGATAGCTCATTTAATAGATGTAAATCAGCAATTAAGTGGTTGGAGTGGGCAAGTATTGATGTTCCTGTAATAGCATCTAAACTTGAAGCGTATAAAGGGCTAAAGGATATTTTTTATGTAGATCAATATGATAAATGGAATATAGAATTAAAAAAGACCATTGAAATAATTAAGAAAAATAAGAAAAATAAGAAAAAGGCGTTTAAGAATTTATACTTAAAAGCGAGAGAGATATTTAATATAGAAAAAGAGGCAAAAAAACTCTTGGACTTTTTGGTTAAAATATAATAGTGTGTTATACTTAAATAAGTAAAAACCTACTTAAACCACAAAGGAGAGTTAGGCAGTTGGACTTTGACTGTTGCTCTCTTTTTTTTGTTTTATTGAGCCTTTGAAATGTGAAACTGCCTACTCTTTCAACAGGAGTATTCAATGGCAGACAATCCAAAACCAACTATATTAAGAATGTCTCAGACACCGACTCTGACCACAAGTGCATATGCATCTGGTGATCTTATGGGAACCCTGATGAAATTTAAATCAGGTGAAATTTCTAAAAATCAAAATTGTATTATTCAATCTATAATGATTTCAGATCTTGCAAAACAAGATATAGAAGTAGATCTAGTTATTTTTCCCACTAATCCGTCAAATACCACTTTTACTGATAATGCTGCTTTAGATATAAATGATACTGATTTAAAGACAATTTCTCATATTGAAAAGTTTAGTTCTTATTACGACTTCTCAGATAATAGCGCTACAGTTTCTCAAGCCATGACAATCCCTACAACTTATGCGGATGGTATTTATGCGTGTCTTGTAAGTAGAGGAGCTGGAACCTACGCAGCGTCAGATATAACGGTTGTAATGAGTATTATTCAAGACGCATGATTAGTTATAAACCGAATTTAGCAAAAATAGGAAATATCCTATTAAACAACATAAAACTAATTCTTTCTTTGGGTACTTGGGAACAACAAACTGAGCTTAATTGGGAACAAGTTACAGATCCAAAATGGGAAGAGTGGGGAGCATAAAATATGGCAGCATTAACAGGTAAAACACCAGCAAGTACATATAAAGATTTATTGCAGGTCTCAAATAGCAATTCAGGTATTGACGGAACATTAAGAGCACTTTCCGATGGTGAGGGAACCGCCAGTATTCTTTCCCTTTCGACAACGGCTGTTTCAATGGATTCCAATACACTTTATGTGGATGCTGGAAATAGCCGTGTGGGTATAAATGATGATTCGCCATCTAACCAATTATGGGTAAAAGGGACTACGGTTGATGCTGTAGATTCAGCTATCGTTGATCAATATAACTTAGGTCTTTTTACAGACGATGGAGCCACAGGAGATGAAATAGGACTGTGTTTTTTGCTTAGAACTTCGGCTGGTGGCTCAGCAAGTACGCCTGGCGCAGCAATTACGCATGAAAGAACGGGGAATAATTCACAAGGTGCGCTTCATTTTAAGACAAAGCAGGGAACAGGGTCTACTTCAGATTGCGTAACAGGAATGACGCTTACTGAGGATGGAGATTTTTTAGTAGATATAGACACATTATTTGTTGATGCATCATTGGATCGAGTAGGAATAGGAACAACATCTCCTGATGGCCCTTTTCATATTTTTTCGGGTTCAGCAGGCGCGATTAGTCCGGCTGTTGGAGCTGATGATTTAGTTGTTGAGCACAGCGGCCAGTGTGGTCTTACATTCCTAACTGGAGTGAGCGCGGGAACAACTATTGCATTTGCAGATACTGATAGCGCAATTATTGGACAGATTTACTATGACCACAGTTCGGATTATATGAACTTCGTAGCTGGAGGAACGGCGGCGTTTAGACTTTCCGCTTCTGAAGTGTATGTGGGGTCAGGCCTTGATTTTTATGTTGACACAGACACATTATTTGTGGATGCTGGAAATGATAGAGTTGGAATAAATGACTCCACACCAGAAACAACACTGACAATGGGAAATGGAACCCTTTCAATTAAGAATTCAAATACTGATAGTAGTGGATTAAAAATATTTCAAGCTGCATCAGACGTCTCAACAATTCATAATAATTTTTCAGGGTCATTAGAAATGGGTGTAGGAAATACAACGTATTTAACGATCGATTCAGGAGGTGTTATAAATTTTGGGACTCATACAAGTATTGGGGCAGAAACAGTGACTGGATATATCACAATGAAAGATTCCGGTGGAACATCAAGAAAAATAGCCGTAGTTAGCTAATAAAGGAGAAAAAAATGACTATAGAAGATTTAAGGGATACAGAAGATTTAAAAACAATTGCATGTTGGGATAAATATAATAAGATTAAAGTATGTTTTGCTTCATATGCTTCGAAGCTTAAAACACTTATATCTGAATTAGAAACATTAGATCCTTGGACTTCTAACTCATCTGCTGATGAAAAAAAAGAAATAGCAAATTATAAGTCTAGATGTGAATTAATTGAATAATTAATGACTTTACAAAATCAATATCAAATACCGAAAGATAAGATATTTTCTGCATATGATACCAGCTTTGTGACGGGAGATTCTCCTGTCACGCATGATATCAAGACTACGCTTGTAAGAGGGGGCATAGATGGATTTATTGATAATTTTGGTGCAGGAGATCTCATATATGCAGTGAGTTCAGATGGGACAACATTTAATGATGATATATATCTTCCTGCTGGTGCATCTGATGATTTAAGGTCACTTTCTATAGATAAAATTAAGATTACATGGGTAGCAGATACTAAATACGAACTGAGAGTAGTTTAATGGAGATAATGAAGCGAATTTATAGTGTTTTTGGAATAAAAAATAGTTCTGGCACTGTAATTAATCCTGCGACTGAAGATACATTAGCCGCCTTATCACATTCAGAAGACTCAGCTCATACTACTGGCGATCAAGGCATACAAACATTAACAGTAAGAAATGACACACCCTCCACACTCGCTGGCACTGACGGCGATTATCAACCACTGATTACAGACGATAAAGGTAAAGTGTATATGTCTCCTGAAGAATATTATTTGGAAGCAGTAAGAGGGAATATTACAGGTGTAAGTAGCGTCCATAAATTTGGTAGAAATGATGATATAGACATTGCTTCTGGATTTGAAGCCCTTTGGAATGGAGGGGCAGAGTACACTGGTTTTGACGCAACGGCAGCAGAAACAGTAGAAGTGTTTTCCTCTGATGCTAATGATACTTCAGCCGGAACAGGAGCAAGAACAGTTGAAGTCTTTGGCTTAGATTCAAATTATGATGAGCAAAATGAAACCGTTACTCTTAATGGCGTAACTGCGGTTGACACTGTTAATACATATATTCGAATGCCAAGAGCTATTGTTCGTACAGCAGGAAGTGGGGGCGTAAATGCAGGTACACTTACAATGAGACAAAAAACAACAATTGCAAATGTGTTTTGTGTCCTTCCCATTGGCTACAACCAGACAATGATTTGTGCTTACACAATACCAAATGGAAAAACTGGATATTTAATTAATTGGTATGGCTCTTCAAATAAGAAGCAAAGTGCAAGTTCTGTTTTAAGATTGATGATTCGACCTTTTAATGAGATTTTTCAAGTGAAAGAAGAAGCTGCAATTACAACAACGGGTACAAGCTCATTTATGAGAGGGTACCCACTTCCTAATAACTCGCTGAATGAAAAAAGTGACATAGTAATCAAAGCAGATACAGATACTAATAATATGGGTATTTCTGGCGCTTTTGACATTCTATTGATTGATAATTAGTACTTTTAAAGGAGGAAATGAATAATGGGCAGTACACTTTTAACTATAAGAACACTAATGGAAAATCAGATTAATGTAGGGCAGACAAGCACATCCTCTACACCAGTCACATCTACTCTTCTTAATAATTATATTAATACTTCTATTAGAAGAATAACGAGAAGAGACCGGCCAAGAGAATATATGTCAGCAACACCTACAAATGCCGATATAACAGTGAACACAAATACTGTATCTATTCCATCTGCTATTTTTGTACCGGATAAAGTGTATTATTCAGATTCAGGGGGCGCTTTTAAACGTCTTAGATATAAAGAATTCGATGCATTGATAGAAGTCCCTTTCGCTAATAGATTCTTTGATACAACAGATGTTGGAGACCCTGATTTTTATTCTGTGAGAGGAACATCTATTGTAACTGATGTCCATTTTGCAAGAACTGCAACAGATGCAATTAAATTTTATGGCGTTGGTTTCCCAACAACTCTCGCACAAGATTCCGATTCGATAGAATTGCCTGTAGATTATGATCTATTAATCGTTTATGAAGCATGTATTCTCTATTACCAAAGAGAAGATGACACAATTAACCAACAAAAATTCTTTCAACAAGCTGAATTTGAAAGAAGCCAACTTAAAATGAGTCTTGATACAAATGACGAAGCAGAAATTAGGTTAGATCCATATATTTTTAATTCTTTTACCTCTTTTAGAAATCCAAATATATTTTTTAGTAGTTAGGATGTCATGGGAAACTTTAATTATATTACGATAAAAAACTTTAGAGGGATCAACAAATCAAGAGATGTATTAAGTGCAATTCCTGGGCAACTCTCTAAAAACGAAAACTATCTCTATGAGACTAACGGTGGTTTAGCAGAACGGGGTGGCGGGGCTAAATTAACTGAAAATCCTTCGGGAGGAGATGACCCCATATTTAGTTTGGCGAATTATACTTCACCGGATGGTAGTAACTTTTTAGTAACGAATCAAGATACAACCGCATATTACTATGATTCTGGCTGGAATGATCTTAGCTTAACTTTAACTGCAGACAAGAGAACCGTATGGGAAGGCGCTGGATTTGAGGCGGGAAGATCATTATATGGAGCTAATGGCAACGATTCGATTATAAAAGTTACAGGAAATACACCAGCAGGATCAAGTGTGACAGGTTCTCCTACTGATGCAACATATCTAAAATTACATAAGAATCGTCTTTTTGCAATTAATAATAGAGATACCCTTTATTTTACTGAAGCACTTGCTTTTGATACTTGGAACACTTCAGTTAATACAATTGAAATAGCGCCAGGTATTGATGGCAATATTCAATCTTTAGAAGTATGGGGAGATGCACTATTTATATTTAAAGAGTATGGTGTTTATGTCTTGCCTAATGCCTCAGATCCCGTTCCTACAGTAAATTGGGTTATTTTAAGGACTGATGCAGCAAGCGGCACTCAAAGTCCTTATACAGTCAAAAGAACACGTATAGGAATATTTTATTTATCTACAGATAATTCTATAAGATTGTTAGGTCCAAATGTAACTTTTTCTTCAGGAGAATATAGTTTAGGCGAATCAGGTTCACCAATTGTTTCAGAAGATATCGCAGATGATTTAAATGAATTTGTTGATTTGAGTAATAGAGATGAAGCCTACGCGATTACATTTAAAGATAAATACATACTTTCATTTGATAGTAATAAGTCTTCGAAAGTTGCTAACGATTTAACGTATTTTGCAGACGTAACTAAATTCAATAAACATCAAAATATACCTCAACCTCAGCCTTACTGGGGAGAATTTACAGGCTTTGATTATAACTTTTTTGCAATACAAACATCAGGAACCCAGGAAAAATTATATGGTGCAAAAGGTGTTGAAGGAGAAGTCCATGAGACTTTGAATGACTCTGTAAATAATGACGATTCCTCAGCAATTGTATCTAAGTCAATATTGGCTTGGCATCCAATAGATGGCGAAGGGACATATAAGAGAATAAATCAAATATATTTTTCAGGCGACACAGAAAACTGGAACATAAACTTAATATTTAATGCCTATAAATTAGGAACAGATTTACCCACCGAAGGTGCAGGAAGAGAATTCTCTTATATGACTTCAAATATTTCTGGAGGAATAGTAGGAACAGGACAAGCAGGAACTGCACAAGTTGGCTTTGTAGGGCCCAGTTCAGCAACCTATAGCTTAAATGTTAGCGGCCATTATTTTGGTGCGGAATTCGGAAACTCAAGCGCTAATGAGTTTACAAGGGTACTAAAAATGATCGTCTATTACAGAGTCATAAAACAAAGATAAGGAGATAAATTATGGGTGATTTAAACAAAACTGAAGAACAATTTAATAAACCATTTTTGAGTGAACAACAGCAAGCTTTAGGAAAACAAGCCTTTCAAACGGCAGTCGCACCCTTAAGAGAATCTTTGGGAGAGCAATTAACTCAAACTACTGAATCGCTTGCAAAAAGAGGCGCTTTCTTTGGTGGAACTGGACAAGAGCAATTTAGAAAAGGCGTTTTAGAGCCAAGGGCAAGACAGGAATCTCAAATCGCAGGTCAAATAGCTACATCGTTAGGACAAACAGCAATTGATCAGGCTTTTAGAGCATCAGAAGCGGCAAAAGAAAGACAATCACGAGAAAAATTAGCAGAGGCAGGTTTTGCAGAACAGGCAAGAGCAAGAGAATTTGCAGCAGGTGAAAGTGAATTAGGAAGAGTTCAACAAACATCATTAGCAGAAGCTGGATTCGAGGAGCAGGCCAGAGAAAGGGGTTTTGTAGCCGGTGAGAGTGAACTTGAAAGAGCTCAGAAAAGAGAATTATCAGAAGCTGGATTTGAGGAACAAGCGAGAGAAAGGGATTTTGTAGCAGGTGAAAGTGCTTTGGAAAGAGAGTCTAGACAGGAATTAACTTCTCTTGGATTTGATAAGGAAGAAGATATTGTCAGATTAAAAGAAGAATTCGCTGGTGACAGACAAGCTGCAATTCAGGAGTTTGAAGCTGAAGAGAATTTATTGGGAAGAAGGTTCACTAGAGAGGAATCTATAAAAGACAAATTATTTCAGCAAGTATTTAATCATGAAAAAGAAAGACTTGCTGCAATTGAGGCTCGAAAAGAAAGAACTTTCGAAGAGGAAAGAGAAGCTAGGTTAAGAGAAGATGATAAGAGAGAGCGTGTTTTGGCATTAGCGTTGGAAGGAAATATAAATCAAGATGATGTTCCAGATATTATGGCAGAGCTACTTGGTGAAGATGCTGTGCTTACAACAGAGGATGAAAGAGATTTACAAAGATTATCAGCAGCTTCCGGATTAAGTGTAGAAGAATATACAAGGTTGAGAGAGGCTATAGGAACAGCCCAAGGAGAACTTATATTTGGAACTCATTTTGTTAATGAGGATGGTACAGTTTTTGATGAGCCGGGTGAGGGTAGGGAAGAAAAGCCAAATATTGAATTTTTTATTCAAGATCCAATTAGAGCTCAGATCTTTTCACAAAAATTAATAACAAATGCTCCAGTACATGATCAAGAAAGAAAGGATTTTATTAAACAGTTATTACTAGATAATCCTCATACAAATCTAGGAGATCTTGAGCGTTTTAGAACATGATGTTTTTAAAAATTAATTAAGGAGACTAAAATGGCAACATTAGCAGAATTATCTGGAAGAAATTTGATTCAGAGCTTAGGCTTGGGACAGGCTTTACAACAACGGGATACTGAACAAAAATTTCTATTACAGGAAGAGCTTAAAAGGAGAGAGCGGGAAAAACAAGAAGAATTAGAAAGAAAATTGGAAAGAAAAGCAGGTAAAAAAGGTCTATTCGAAACAATAGGAACGGTATTAGGTGCCGCTGGTGGTTTTATTGTTGGAGGACCACAAGGAGCTGCAATAGGCTCAAAACTAGGTAAAGGAGCTGGTAGCTTATTATCTGGAGAGTCAGGGCCCGCCGCTGAAAGAGGACAAACAGCGATTAGCCAAGGAGCAGATTTATTGAGTCAATTTCAATCTTTAAAAGCTTCAAGAGGTGAAGCAGCAGAAAAGAAAGAGTTAGATATACTTAAGAATTTTGAACAGGTAAGTGGCCCAGGCGCAGGAATTACTGAACAGACAATAGGAGGAGAAAAAAAGTTTTTTAGGAAATTAAAGGAGAAATCTTTTGAAGTTAAATTATCTGAAGCTCAGGCCATAATAGAGGCTAAAACAAAGGCTAAAGAAAAAGCATTAACCACTGAGGCAAAAGAAGGTTTTCAAGGAACTTTTAAAACATTAGATAAATTACAAAAAGCCGTTCCTCCTAAAGGAAGACTTTCTGGATTTGCAAGAAAAGGGAAAGCCTTGTTTGGAAAAGATCCTGCCGCGAGTGCGTTAGACGACTTTACGGCGGCAACAGGATCCTTAGTTGCGCGTCAGATATTTAGAGAAAAAGGAACACTAACAGATCAAGATATTGCCAGATCAAATAGGATATTACCAAAAGCAACAGACTCACCCGGCGAAAGAGACATTAAAATGTCTGTCTTAGAATCTCTTTCTAATCCAGCTTTGACACAAGAACAAGCTGAGAATTTAGTCAACAATTCATTAAGAAGAATTGAATTAGATTCCGATGATTCATCAAATGAATTTAATAGCGTTCAAGAGGCAAAAGCAGCTAATTTACCCAAGGGAACGATCGTATTTATTAATGGAAGGCCTGCGAGGATATAAAAATGGTAACTTTTTTAAACGAAGACGAGATTAGTGAGTTAGAAGACATCCCTTTGCTTTCAGAGTTTGAGGGAGCTTCCCCTCAATCTGATATTCCTTCGGAGCCAGAGTTAAGAGGTGAGAAACGTTTATTTGGTAGGGCCGCAACATCTTTTGGGGCCTTAAAAGCTGCTAGATTTGTTGCAGGGTTTACGCCTGTAAGCCCTATCACTGAATTTGTAGCAGAAACGGGAGAAGCCTTAATAGACGAAAAACCTATCCTCGAAGCATTAAAAGCGGGAGGAAAGGCAGCTGGAACAGACCTAGCCTTAAGAGTTGCATTAGGAGGTCTTCCAGCGGGTGCAGGTAAAGTTTTAAGCAAAAAGACAGCAGATTTAATAGATGTTGGTTTAATCCCCAAGGCTATTGGTAAAGCAAGTTTCGGGCCAGCTTTTTCAAAGCGTTTTCGGCAAGAAATAATTGATGAGGTTGTAGAAAGACCTGATTTATTAACTAAATCATCAAAGACATTTGACGATTTAGGATCAGAATTATTTGAAGCTGTTGATAATAAGTTAAAAAATACAGGAAAATTAATTGGTGAAGCTAAAAAGAAGGCTGGCCTTACTAATTTAAAAATTAATGTTGATGATGTATCTGATTCAGCAATAGCCAGTCGTGCAAATATAGCTAAAAGAGATATAGGAAATGATGCGATTAACGTAGTAACAGAAGAATTAGATGATCTTGTTAAAAATCCTAAAATTGAGAATGCATTTGATAAATTGAAGGAGATTGACAATTCAAAAGAATTTCAAAGAATATATACTAAAAATTTAAATCCAAATGAGGTGTTAAGTGAAGGTGAAAGACAGGCCTTATCCCTTCGTGGTGAATTAAATGAAAAAATATTTTCTGTGACTGACGAGCTATTTCAAAATGAGAATCTTCGTGAACTAAAATCAGATTATTCTTTTATAAAACAATTTCAGAAAAATCCATTATTTAAATCCTCATTTAGAACTAAAGATAGTGCGACTAAAAAATTAATTACTATTACGCGTGAGGGAAATAGAGATGCTTTTCGTACTTTAAAAGAGTTAGATAATATTATTCCAGAGATTAAAAATATTACCGATGATGTAATCAAAAATAGTATAGATGATGAAATAGATTTAATAAGGTCCTTAAAAGGGGGATTAACACCTGCTATTGTAGAATTTGCGGCAGGAACAGTTCCAAAGGCACTTTTAAAAAGAGGAACATTATCAAAAGGTTCTGTAGGAAAACCACTAGTAACAGGTTTAACAAGAAGAGCTGCAATTGAATTGCAAAGAGAGGAGTAAAAAATGGCATTTATTACACAGTTTTATAGTTACAGTACTGGAGATGTTTTAACGGCAGCTCGGTTGAATGGGAATATAACAAATATTATTTCTGGGTTAGATGGTGGAACAAAAGATATAAATGTAGGGACGATTCAGATTGGTGGTACAGAAATAGTTGATGGATCAATAAATGCTACTTTGAACAAATTAATTTTTCGAGATTCTGATATCTTTTTAAATTCGAGTGCAGATGGGCAATTAGATTTAAACGCTGATGGAGAGGTTTTTATAAACAAAACAACAGCGCTTACAAGTACGGTAAGTTATCTTACTATTGAGCATACTACTTCAGGAACGCCAGCCGCAGGAATTGGTGCAGGAATAACATTTAATACTGAGACGTCGGCATCAAATACTGAAACAGGAATGATAATTGACTCTGTCACTACAGATGTTACATCCACAAGTGAAGATTTTGATATGGTTGTAAAATTGATGTCAGGAGGTGCTGCGGCGGCAGAGAAGTTTAGAGTCAAATCTACTGGTGATGTAGGATTTAATGCATCTACTATTTCTTCTTTAGGGGCTAACATAACAACGCTTCACTCAAAAGGAACTGCGGCTGGTAGATCAGGTGGTCTTCGTTTGGGATCAAGTGATGATTCTATTGAGTTTCAGATATCAGGTGCAACGTCAGATAGTGCTAATGATCCGTTTGGACTTGGAACATTAACTAATCATGGATTTGCTTTTATAACAAATAGTTCGAGAGTTGGATTAATTGATAAAAGTGGTAATTTTGTAATTGGCTCAGGTGAGTTAGCGGATGCAGCTACCGATGGATTTTTGTATATACCAACAACGACTTCAGGGGCCCCTTCTGGGACACCAACATCATATTCTGGTCGCGTGCCAATGGTATATGATGATACAAACAATAAGTTATATATCTACAATTCATCATGGAAGTCAGTGACCTTATCATAATGGAGAATGTATTTATATTAACGAAGAACTTCATTTTACAAGAATTTATTCCTGAAGATATATTTTCTGATTATGGCCCAACTTCTATCCGTTTCATATCACCAAAATTGCCCCAAATAGCTCAAGGGATAAAAGAGTACTTCAACAATAGTACTGTTACCATAAATGATTGGTTCTATGATGGCGCGATGCAATACAGGGGTTTCAGACCACCGGATTGTGAAATAGGTGAAGAATTAAGTGCTCATAAGAGAGGACTGGCAATAGATTTCAATGTAAAAGATTTTGATGATAAAGAAGTGCAAAAGATAATAAAGGCAAATCAGACATATTTTAAGGCTATAGGAATAACACTACTTAAAGATGATACTTATGGTTATACCCATGTTAGTGCAGAGTGGACCGGAATAGAGGAGCTATTAGTTATATAATGAATATTGAAAATGATAATGACTATTTAAAATTAAAAAACATAATTCATAAAGAGAATAAAGTTCTTCTAGAAGAAGTAAAAAAATGGACAAAAGAAACTCATGTAACAAAAAAAGAATTTTATGAATGGAAGATGAATATAAAAGATGAAGAAAACTTACTATATATTAAGATTGATAAGGAGATAAGTGATTTAAAAGATAAGCATATAAATCCTATAAAAGTTAAGATTTACGGGACGATATGGGCCGTTACGTCTATTTTAGGGTTTTTACAGATTTATTTAAAATAAGGAGCATTTTATGGAAACATTAAATATAACAAACATTTTACAATATGGAGGATTATTCTTTTGTGCATTAATAGGGCTTCCATTTATAACAATGGCAGTAGATTATTTTACGCAATTTATATGCAATATTAATGTAAAAATTAACACCCAAATTATTGATAAATTCCCTATACTGAAAATAAGAAAAAAGCTACAAGACAGACAAGTATATATGCTCAAAAGAAGCATTTTAAGCTTTCAAGTAGCAATCAAAAAAATATCCACTAAATAAGTTTGACTTCTCTGTTTTTTGTGGTATAGTTTACTTATACGTATAAGTAAATTATACAAATAAAGAAAAGGGAGTTTAGTTATGTATAAGATGAAGGATAATTCGCCTATGGATCAATGGGGGAAATATAATATGGGGGACATTTTACAGAATCATTTAGCGGCATTAAACAAAGGCTATTCACTAGCATTATCACCAAGAGTATTTACAAAGTCTGAAAATACAGAAGAAAAAGCATCGTATTGCCATTTATGTGAGGGTTATCATTACGATAAAGATGAAGATAAATGTGACATTGAAAACGAATCTGATGAATATTTATTAGATAGTAATTTTTATGGTGTTTCACCGGGAATTGTTGATCATGTCCAAGGTGATTGGAAGTAATGTTTTCCGTTCCAGATTTCACGATTATAAATATAATTTTAAAAGTAGTAACAATAATCTTCGTGCTTATTGCGATGTTTGTTGCTTTCTTTTTATAAGGAGAAAAATATGTATATGTATCCAAAAGATCAAGAGTCCACAGAATATAAGTTACAGTGTCCATTTGATAAGGAAGACGTTTTATGGAGAACTCAGAGCTGTGGTGAATCAAGCAGTGGTAAGCCATGGGTAATGGCTCTTGCATATATTGATTCAAGGGCTATTCAAAATAGGCTAGATTCAGTATTTGGATGGAATAATTGGCATACAGAATACAGATCAAATCAGTCAGGGATCCTATGTAGATTAACAGTTACATATGAGGGACAAACAATATATAAAGAAGATGGTTCACCCGAGACTGATATTGAGGCGTTTAAGGGTGGGATTTCTAATGCGTTTAAGAGGGTGGCTGCTTCAGGTTATGGAATTGGCCGTTATTTGTATAGTCTTGAAACGGAATTTGCTGAGTGCAGTTACACAAAGGGAACACATCAAAATAAACAAAGATCAAAATCTGGTAAATTTATCTATTGGTCAAACCCAAAATTACCTAAATGGGCTACACAGATTCCTAAAGAAAAGCCTAAAAAAAAGCCTAAAGAAAATGTAATTGTACAAGATTTTCTTAAAGGGGCCGAATTGATATCTGGTCCTGGATTGGCTTTAGACAGCCAAATACATGAGATTAACGCACTTAGAATAGATTTAGGGTATTCCCCTAATCAGATGAAAAAATATATGAAGGAACTTACTGGTAAAGCCAAATCTTCATTGCTCACCCAAAAAGATGCAGATGTTTTATTAAAATCACTCTCGGCAATCGTTGGCTGATATTAAATAAAAATATCAAATTTAATTATTATAAATAACAAAAATCATTACGTATTATGAATAAGGGAGATATATATGATAGATGAAAATGGAATAAATGAAGATGATAGGGAGATAATTGATATTGCCCTTGATGCTTTGAATCGAGAAGACAAAGCATACAAACTAAAAACCCTTAGTGCTGTCAGCTCTGACAGAAGAAGATCCTATTATTTGAAGAACCAGGCTAAAGAGAAACAGCGAAGCCGAGAATATTATCAAAAATATAAAAAAGAAATATTACTAAGGCAAAAGAAACGGATAATCAAACTAAAAACAGATAAATTAAAGGAGGGTTTAGGTGGCAACTAAAGAGTATCAAAAAAAATATAATAAAAAAAACAAAAAGAAGATAAGGGCTTACCAAAAAGAATATCAACTAAAATATCGTGAAAAAAACATGGATATTTTGAATGAAAAGAAAAGAAAATATTATGAGAAAAATAAGGAGATATTGAAAGTTTTAATAAAAGAATATCGTAATAGTAATAAAGACAAAGTAAAGATGTCTCAAGATAAATATTACATGAAGAATAAGGAAAAGATAAAAGCGTATCAAAAAGAATATTATAGAAAGAAAAAAGGGAAGATAAATGAATAGATATAAAGGCGTAATGAGTAAGTGTTGTAATCACGAAATAAAGGTCGCTGGTAGAACTACTAAGTATTATGTTTGTAAGTAGTGTGATCTGCCTTGTGATGCAAAAAGAAGAGAATATCTTTAATTTTGAAGAGTTGATGAAAAAATTATTTAAAGGGGCAGATAATGCAAAAATATAAATGTAATAGGCCGTCATGTAAACACAGTTGGTATCCCAGAAAGGCTCGAAAGCCAAAAATGTGTCCATTATGTAAAAATCCTCACTCAGTTGAAAAAGCTTAAAGTGATACCAAATTTATACATGAAAGGGGCTTTATAATGGCACGTCCAAAAACAAATACAGTTGACTATTTTCCAATGTTTTCACATACATCCAAAACCTGTGAGATGTTACAAGCAAAATACGGTTCAGTAGGTTATGCATTTTTCTATAAGCTGCTTCAACTACTAGCTAACGAAGATGGTCACTTTTACGATGCAAGAGACCCAATGAGTATAGAGTTTCTGGAACAGAAACTATGCTGTAATGAGGTTTCTGTCACAGAAATGCTAGGTAAGTTGAGTTCCTGGAACAAGATAGATCGGGAATTATGGGGCCAGAAGATAATTTGGTACCAAGGCTTCGTAAATACCCTAGAACCGGTCTACAAAAAAAGAGAAAGAGATATACCGACGAAATTTGATATATCAGAAAAATTAGGGGTTTCTGTCACAGAAACTAGGGTTTCCGGAACAGAAACCACACCTAAACCCTCATTTCCGGAACAGACTGGTCCAGAAAGTACACAAAGTAAAGTAAATAATACTAAATTAAATAATATTAATAATATATATATACATAAGGGGAAAATTAAAAAAAATATATTTCTAGATAATGTTCTTTTAACTGATGATGATTATTGTGAGCTTCTAATTTCACTTGGGGACAATCTAACAGGATTAGCAATAACAAAAGTGTCTTTGTGGAAGAAACAAAAGGGACATAAGCCAAATTATTATGCGGACGATAAGTCTGCAATAGAAAATTGGGCGTTAAGCGCTGCATTGAAAGAAAATCCAAACATTCAAGAAAGGGCGTCAACAAAAGACAAGCTTAACAAGATCAAATTAAAAATAATCGAAGATAAAAAAAGGACGGCGAAATGAGCATAGAATGTTATTTAACAGCCTACAAAGACCTTTCAGAATTCTTTGGCAAGACGCGTTATACTAGTGAGTATATTGAACATCAAGCAGCTAAATTTAAGGCCAATATCAAGGATGATGGAATTCTTATAGAAACCTTTGAAAGTTTCAAATCAAAGGATCCATACAGGGTAGATATCTCTCCAGAGGCCATTGAAAAGGAGTATTGGAGGCGTTATAGGTCTGAGAAAGGCAATGACAGCGCAGTTGTTAAAAAAGTGGATTTAAGTCCATGTGAGCATGGTCTGTGTGAATTAAGTTCAAAAGGTGTTATTTTTGCTGTGAAAGGTAGGTACACAAATACATTTATTTGTCCTTGTAGTAATTTAAGTGATAGCAAATATCCAGTTTGGATGAAAGGAGGATTTAACAACGGTTTTGTATTAGAAAGAGATTTAAATGAAGATGAATATGAAGATGAAGTTATGAATTAAACTCATTGGAGGAAATCATGGTTTATCTAAGTCATAAGACGGAATTAGCAACAAAAGCTATTAATTTAAACGAGGTTATTAATTTAAACGAGGTTATTAGAAAAATATTGAAAATAGTATTAAGTGACATAAAAAACAAATACCTTAAGCTCAAATTCAAAAGGAAATATGGGAATAGAAGGGTAACGTTTAAAGGTAAGTCATTTGATTCACAAAAAGAAGCGAATAGATATATTATCCTGCTTGATATGCAGAAGAGAGGGCTTATATCTAATTTGGAGTTACAACCTAAGTTCTTGTTATTAAATCCATTTACACTTGAAGAAAGAAACAAAATAAAAGTTAGGAAAGTTGAATATATTGCTGACTTTCAATATAACCAACGTGAAGAGGTGATTGTCGAAGATGTAAAGGGGTCTAAAAAAACTTTAACCGATGTATACAAGCTTAAAAAGAAGTTGTTTCTAAATAAGTATGGAAAATACTTTACATTTAAAGAAATCTATGACATAAATATTATGCACTGAAATAAATTTAAGTGCACATAAACAGAAAGGGAAAGGTTGGCATATAAGTCCATTTAATAAGAACTAAATTAGGTATAAGCATATAAAATAGTATAGATTATGTTTATAAATATTAATTATGGGTATATATATACTGAAGGGAAATAAAGAATGGACAATGAATCTATTTATTTTCAAGAATTACTAATGGGAAAGGAGGATTTGATAGGAAAGATTGAGATAGAGAATATAGTTCAGAACATAAATTATAAAGCGCCAAGACTTTTTGTAAAGATTGGCTATGAAGAAAGGGTAATAATTTATAACTATGTTTTGAATTAAATAAAAAGGGGCAGCTATGAAGATTATGGAACGAATACAAAAGCTTATTAATAAAAATAATATGGAGGATATAGGTGATCTCCAGTTCGAAATAAAGGAGTTAATAAAGGAAGAGCAAAAGAGATTAGATCTTGCGATTTTACATATAGAAGAAGAATTAAAAGAGGAGGATCTCTTGTTTGACGGGTTTATTGTTTTTCATAAAGATATTATCTTAAATAAAGGACTTAAATGTAACGGGTATATTTGTTTGGGTGATATAACCATAGGTGGCAATGACTCAACGAATGGAAGTCAATATATAAATGGAAGTAAAACAGTGTTTGGAGATGAAGAAGTGACAGGAAGTAGAATAATAAAGAAGTATTTGTTAGCACATAAGAATTCATTTGTTGATGGAGACCAGGTTGTATATGGAAATAAGAGAGTTTTAGGCAAATCATATACTGGTGGTAGAGAATACGTATTGAAAAGGGAGCTTTAGGTTGAATAAGAGATTGAAACAAAAGTTAAGGAAATTAGAAAAATTTAAGAAATATTGGATGAAAGGTCTTGGTCCAAAGGAAATAATAGATGTTATGAAGATATCCCATACATATTACTATAAGATAAAAAATGAATTACTTAAAAAAGGTGAATTAAAATGACATTTACAACAATACTTTATTTAACATTAGTATTATTTGTGTTTGCTATTGTGTTTCATAGGGAGAAATGAACATGGATACACAAATAATAGAATAAACCAGTGAGGTGCATATATGAAAAGAGGGCCAGGACAACCTAAGAAATATACAGTTGATAGTATTTCTAAGAATTCAGAAAAGTATTTTAAGGACAATATAAACTATACGATTACTGGATATGCTTTAGCTTTAGGGTTTTCTAGTAGAACGCAATTGTATGAATATGAAAAGCATCCTGAATACACGGACATAATAAAAAGGGGACGTTTGGTAGTAGAAAATGGATATGAGTTAGCACTAAGAGGTCAGTATACATCTGGAGCTATATTTGCCTTGAAGAACATGGGATGGACGGATAAGGAGACTATAGTTACTGAGAAGTCATTGAAACTTGAGGACTTAGATGATTTGACAGATGAGATTAAGAAAAAGATTAAGGAGTTAGGATTAAATGGATAAACAAAAGAATATGATAGCTAGAATTGTTTTAATTGTCTTACTTCCACTATCAAGTATTTATGGATATGTTTTCCCAGGTGATGATTACGATGATTACATAAATTGCGTAACCCCTAATGAATTGGACTATAGTTTATGGAATAAGCGAGAAAGGGATGATTTTGTTATTTATTGTGATGACTATATATTCGAGAGACATAAAACTGACATTGATATGGTAGAGTCTATAGATTATTGGAAATGTAAAATAACACTATATAATGGCGAGGTGTATATTTTAAAGAGAAAAAACATGCAAGATTAGAAAGTCTTTTTATGGAATAAAGAGGGTATTAAAATTCATTCATGGGTAAGGCCATATTTCTACGATCCATATGGTAGCGAAGACATGATTGATTTTATGTTTTATGAATACGATTGTTATATCTTCAATAATACACATGTTGATTTAGGTGTTATTAGAAAGAAAGTGCTTAAAAGGAAAGGAATTTACTCTAAAAAAGAATTTACTGAAGAGATCAAAAAGGAGTTTTTTAATGAGTGGGGAAGAACAAAATATAATAGATTTTTATACTCATTTTATAGATAAATATCATCCCACTTCATCCATGGCTGTAGGCTGGAGTACAAAAGAGAAGCAGAACCTAATTCATTTCGAACTATTACGTGAACTTCTTAAAAATGTTAATGATAGAGACTACACTATTCTTGATGTTGGTTGTGGGGTAGGCGCTCTTTCAGATAAGGTGTTAGGTGAGTATACAGGAATAGATATGCACCCTCGAATGATAGAAGAAGCTAAAAAGCTTTATCCAGATAAGACGTTTATTAACAAATCCCTTGAGCAGTATAATGTCAAACATGATTATGGAGTTTGTGCTGGCTCCTTTAATTATTTAGGTGATGGCAAAGACAAACCATATTACATAATTGAGGAACTATACAAAGTTTTAAATCAAATGGGAGATTTATGCCGAAAAGGGTTCTCCATTAGTTATAATGTCGATATTGAAGGTGATTATTATGTAAATAGTATCAGAAGAACGTTTATTAACAGTGAATTGATAAGATATTGTTTTTATCATTTCAAAAGATGTACTTTCAGAGCAGATTACCTAGATGATGACTTTATGATAACGGTATTTAAATAATGAATAATCTAAATGATACGATAAATAACAACATTAAATACCAGATTAGATATGAATACGCTTCTAGTGTAAATCAGGAAGTCGATACTTATTTATATAACAAGTCTCGAGACATGAATCGCGTTTTGTTCTTTATTATGTTAAAGGGAAAGATAAATAATCCGAAGCATAAACTTTTTTTTAAATGTATAAACCTTACTTAAAAGCTACTCGGGGCCACTTATACATACTCGATCAAATATCGTCATGATATAATACTTATATGCGGCTAGTTTTTAAGCTTTTCGAGCAGGTTTAAATATTTGGATATGCTAGCCGCGTAACTTTTACATAGAAATTAAAATTAAAATGAATATGAAACCAATAAAACTATTCATTTTAAACTATGGCAAAAAAAACAATTCCTCGAGATCAATACATAGCGCTTCGCAAGAAGTATATGAACCTAATTTATGTTAGGGACAAGTTAAACCAACTCTCAAAATGCCAAGATGAAAACAGGCTCTCATTTATGCGGTGGGACTTGTATCCACTCCAAAATGAGTTTAGAACAAAGATCCTAGATAGAATTGAAATTGGAAAAGGGAAAAAGATATACGTTGTTTTTGGAGGGAACAGATCTGGTAAAACGGAATTAGGAGCAGGAGTTGTAGCAGAAATATTAGAGAAAAAGAAAAGGAGCAGAATTCTTTGCGCTACAGTTAATTATTCTCTTTCAGTTCAGGTACAACAAGGGAAAATAAGTAAGCTTCTACGAGTAAGTGAGACTAAATATGGTGACTATAACCCTGTAAGGGGATATAAGAACAATATAATAGAAATGAATAACGGTTCTACTGCTATATTTAGGTCATATGAACAAGGGAGAGAGTCTGTTCAGGGTATGGACCTGGATGTAGCATGGTTAGATGAGGAGTGTCATTGGGATTTCTTTCAAGAGATTCTAGCAAGAACTACAGATAGGAATGGAATAATAATATTTACATTCACTTCTTTAATGGGATTCACAAGATTAGTTAATTTCCTATGGGAATCAAATAATGCACAAATAGAGACAACATTGCTTTCAATCCTAGATAACCCTTTCATTAACCAAGATAGTAAGGATACGTACCTAGAAACGGTGGATCCAGACGAAATACAATCAAGGGTATATGGTAAACCACATCTTAAAGAAGGGTTAATATACAAAGAGTTCCGACCCGTCCATATTGTTGAGCCCTTTGATTATAAAGCCTTATTAAGAGGAAATAATTCTAGGTATAGTATTCATGAAGGGATAGATCCTCACGAAAGAACACCTCATCATTGGGTTCGGTTCTTATATGATAGGGAATTGGATCATGTCTATGTAGTAGATGAATTAAAAGCACCTTATGAATGTATGATAATTAGAGATTATGCCTTGTTGATTAAACATAAGAGAGGAAAGGTAATCCCTGATTTCACTCAGATAGATACATCGTCTATGAAGCCCGACATAATAAGTTCACATCCTGACGAAGATAGGGAGAATGTCCATACCGTAAGAATGGAGTTCTTTAACTGTGGAATAGAAACGATATTATGTACAAAGGACAATGCTGTAGGGATTGAATCGGTGAAGAAGCGATTGAAGGTAGTTAAGAACAAAGAGGGCGAGATAAAGAGAATGCCTAAGTTGTATGTATTTAATAATTGTAAAGGTGTAATATGGGAGTTTAATAGGTACTCATGGGATAGCTTTAGTAGTGCCAAGATAGAAGAAAGATCAGAGATGAAAAATAAGCCAATGAAGAAGGACGATCACTTTATGGATATATTAAAGTATGAATGTATTAAACTTAAGAATGATTTAGGAACTGAAGTAGAACAACAACAAGATGAAGCTCTTTATGATCTTATGGGTTATTAAATATGAAAAAAAAAGATAATTTAGTTAAATTTGATAAATCGATTAGTAATCAAAACGAAAATGACCATTTCGAGGATGTCCTCGATATGGTTCAAAAAATATTCATGAAAAACTTACGGAGCTGATGAACGCATCGGATGATGCGATGCATAAGTTTTCATATGAACACAGTATTGATCGTGAAGATATGGAACATGCTTTTAAGCTCTATAAAAAAGAAAAGTTTCCTACGTGGAACACTTTTTATACTTGGTGCAAAGAACTTAAAGTTAAGGCAGAAAAAACATAGTCTACTTGTAGACCACAGTTTTCTACTAGTCCAAATCTTATAACCCAACTTCCATTGCTAGTGCTGCCTTTACGACGAAGAAGAATTAACCGAAAAAGCAACTTGTAAGGATTTCTTACAAGTTCGCAGGGAAGGGCTTCGTGAGGTTAAACGGCAAGCCAAACATTATAAGCTACCTTCAATATCAAGTTATTAACGTGAGAAGACTCAACAATTTCTCGGAAAAATCGAATTTCACTCGGATATTTAGTTCGTATCTGGCTCACCATGCCCAGCCATACAGGATGATCTTCATTCTTCACAAACATATCAAACGGTTTTCTGAGTTCAAATACTAAGTTTTTACCGTCCATTTTTAAGTTCGGGAATAATATTGAGATGGGAGCTTTACTCTCCGCCAGTTTATTATATAAAATACTTAAATGAAGTTTTTTGATTTCTATCAGCAATTTAAAAATGACCCATTAATAAGTTTGTCTGAGATATATAAAGTAAATGAAAAATTTGATAGAAAACAATTAAACCGTTGGTCAAAAAAAGGTCATATAAAAAAAATAAGGAATGGATTCTATGTTTTTAGTGATAAAAAATTAAATGAAGAGTACTTGTGTCTAATTTCGAATAAGATATATAAGCATTCTTATGTATCAATGGAATTTGCTTTATCGTATTATTCATTTATACCTGAAGGTGTTTATACAATTACATCTGTGACTACAGAGAAAACAAATTTATTTGAATCTGAAATTGCTACTTTCCAATATTATAATATTAAGAAAGACTTAATGTATGGATACGAGTTATTGTGTCTTAATGAAATTAATTATATATTTGCTTGTCCTGAGAAAGCGCTTTTAGACTTTTTGTATTTGAAAAAAAACATAAGAGATAAATATGACATGACGGAATTAAGATTAAATATGGATGAAATTTATCATAAAATTAACTGGAATAAGTTTAACAAATATTTAAAAGCATTTAATTCAAAGACATTAAACAAAAGAGTTAAAATATTAAAGGAAAATCTAATAGGATTAACAAGTTAAGATAGCTTGCCTATATTTTAAGTAAATTGGTTGTTAAGGTTAGAATCGAACTAACGACCATTCAATTATCGGTTGAACGCTCTACCACTGAGCTACTGAACAAAAAAAAGTCCTTCTAGCGATTATGGTAGCTAGAAGGACTAAAGGGCCTTTCATTATAAACTAATTTAAAGGTCCAAATCAACTTCATCATGAATATGCTTCCTAATTTCAAAACAAAAATCATGTAAATCATTTAAATCTTTTCCCATGTAATTGTATGTTCCTGGTATTTGATGTTTGTATATGTTTCTTAACTCATCATCAATATCAGATAATAATCTAAACATTTTATTTGCTTGTAGCATTATTTTGTAGTCATATTTATCACTACTGTCTTCATTTTCTAAGTCAAAACTAAAATATGTTTTCATATAACCCTCCCTTCAATAATACCCTTAACTCTCCTTCTAACATATGCAGCCAATTTATCTAATGCAAGAATATTATGCCCTAAATTAACAGATAACATATCTGGAGTTCTAAATAAAGCATAAACTTTCCTATTTAGGTTTTTCATCTGTTTTAATATTCAAATAAATAGGTTTCATATTCGTCCCTACTACGTGTTTTAATGAACTTAAGTGTTTTATAAAGAATAAGAACTCTAAAATAGACATCAAACGCCACGCGTCCAACCACCAATCTTTTTCCACTTTCTTCATTAAATATATTATCGTTTAAGTTGTTCATAACATAATGATACCATCATATTGGAGCCTTTTTATTACGTTCCCTACCCTAACCATTAAAAAAACAAGAAAACCGCTAAAATAGGACATATTAATTATCAACCCTTATTTTTCTCTCGAAAAACCTATTTGTTTTGTATCATAACAACATTACGAGAGTTTTGCTTGTGCTTGATTTATGATTGGGGTTGAATCTAACTTAATAACTGTTGTGTGCAATAACCTATAATGTTAAGATATCCTACGCTCTCTTGTTAATGTAGGTTGCTCGAGAAATAAATTATTTATGGTCATGTGGCGGAATGGTAGATGCTAAAAGTGAAATTGAGTCTGTAAATGAGTCGGAGGGTGTCAAAAGCCTGACCTGATACATGTTAATTCCCAGGTTCGAGTCCTGGGCTTGACCACCAAAACATTGAGATTATTAAAGATAAAAGACGATACGAAAGGAAATAAAAATGATACCGCTTAACTATGCTACTTACGACTCTTCAGGGTCATGGTCCTGGTCAAGGTCAGGATCAGGGTCAAGGTCAAGGTCCTGGTCAAGGTCATCGTCATGGTCATGGTCAAGGTCATGGTCATGGTCATGGTCATGGTCATGGTCAAGGTTAGGGCCATGGTCAAGGTCAGGGTCATGGTCAGGGTCATGGTCAAGGTTAGGGCCATGGTCAAGGTCAGGGTCATGGTCAGGGTCATGGTCAGGGTCATGGAAAGTTAAAAAAAGTTAAAAAAAGGAGAAATAAAAATGGATATAAAAGATATGACAGGATTAGAGAAAGAGGAACATATGAAAGAACGCGAAGCAGAGTTAGCTTCGCTAAAAAACGAAAGTCATTCAAGAGCAGCGAGCTGCGTCGAGAGGCAAGCAACACACTCCTATGAGATAGGAAAAAACATAATAATTCGCACAGTAACTTTTACATATATTGGTAAATTAATTACCGTTCATGAACATGAATTAGTTCTTGAAAAAGCAGTGTGGGTAGCAGACACGGGTAGGTTTCACGAAGCACTACTAAATGGAGTTGAAACTTTGGAAAATTCAGAGGTTGAGGCCTTTTTGCCAGATCACATCCTATTAATTGGGAGAGCTGCGATTGTGGATGCTCAGGTTTATATTCACAATATCCCTAAGACGAAGTAATTAAAGGATCGATATGAAATAAACAACAGCAAAGCTATATGTTCGATAATGGTATATGAAAGGGTTAGATTATGAACAACTTAAATAACAAGATATATCCTGCATGGGAAAGTGTTTCATGCGTAGGTATAAATTGGAATGAAATATATGCGGAAGTTTTCTCTAAAATCATTATTGAAGTGCGATGGAAAACATCTTTGGTAGTTTGTAAAATAACGAATGAAAAACTTAAATAGAGAGATAGGATATGAATGGAAAGAGATGTAAGGTTATGGAGAAAGTTAGGACAAGGCTATGAAGCAAGTTATGGTGCAAGTTATGGGGCAAGTTATGGTGAAAGGGGGGCTAGTTTTGGTTCCAGTTAGCGCGCAAGTAAGTTATAAAGTTAAGGATCGGGTTTGGATCAAGTTACTGCACATTTTAAGGAGTAAGTTATGAAGAAAGTTATGAAGCAAATTTGGGATCAAGTTTGGGATCCATATTGTGGGAATTTTAGGGTTCGCACGTTGCGCATGTCTGATCAAGTATGGAATCAAACTTGTGATCAAGTTAGGGATCAAGTTAGGGATCAAGTTAGGGATCAAGTTAGGGATAAAGTTTGGGCTCCAGTTTGGAAGACAGAATGGGATAAATTTTATATACCCAATATTCTATATACTAAGAAGAAGGTGGGTAAAAATCGATGAAATTAGAAGGATTAACAGAGGAACAAGAGAAAAAAATGCCTGAGTACGTTGAAAAGTGGGTATCAATAGGTAATAGTACTGATCCTTGCGACAGGGAAAAGGCGGAGCATTGGGTTAATGAATCCTATAAAATAGCTGGTTTGGAGCCTCCTAAGTTGTTTATATGGGCTAATGATCCTATAGAATCTACTTATCAAATTAATTTCATTGAGGGAAAAGAGAAAAATGATAAAGATTATGATCTTAAATTTGCTAAAGAGCCTCAATTAGAATTAATGAATGAATTTGTTGATAAATGTTATAAGGAAAAAGCAAAGTTTTATGTGCCCTCGTTCATATATGGTTGTCATGACGCACATTACTTTGCATTTTATGAATATGCTACTGAAGTGTTAAATATTGATTTAAGCGACAAAATACTTCCCGTATTGAATGTGTCTCACAACTGTGGATGGTGGTCTGCATATGAACATATATGTTTTATGCAAGAAAAACCGGAAGAAGTTCATGTTATTGAAGACCATAATACCTATATGTTACATGCTGAGCTTGGGCCTGCTATTAAATATAGAGGAAAAAGAGGTGCTAGATCTTACTCTCTTTGGGATGTTGAAGTTCCTCAATGGGTTGCAGAAACGCCTTATGAGAAACTTGATCTAAAAAAGATAATGAAAATAGAAAATATTGATGTTCGTGCGCTTGCTTTTAAAAGATATGGCGCTGAGAGGTTAGCTAGCTCAGAACATGCTAAAGTAATAGAAGATAAATGGGATGTTGATGGCTATAAACTTTTAGACTTACATTCTTTAATTGGAGATTCAGAATATGCTCCTTATTTACTTATGAAAAACCCTTCTGTAAAAGGGCTTATTCATTGTGAGGGGCTAGATCCTGAAGTTAAAACGATCGATGAAGCTATTAAATGGTCTGAATTAAGAGAAAATGAAGACTATGAAAAAGTAATACATACATAAGGAGCGAAATGATGAAAAAATTATATGGACACGGTGACGTTATAGTAAAAGAGATAGATGAAATTCCTAAGAATGCAAATAAAATGCCTTATACAGATAGGTTCTCTGTTCTTGCTTATGGGGAAATATCAGGACATGCACACTGCTTAGAAGCTGATAAGACGGAACTATTTAAAGATGATAACGGGCAAGTTTACCTAAGATGTAATCAAGATGTTGAATTGAAACATCAGAAACTTGATGGTTCTGCTTCTAAGGATGCACATGGGACTATTGTTATCCCAAAAAAAGATTATAAAATCGATATTAAAAGAGAGTATTGCCATTTCCTTAAAAAAGCTCGAGAAGTTGCTGATTAGTGAAAATTAGAATGAAAATACATACGGTGGCGTAATGGCAAGAAACGCGACAAACACTTTACTACATACTGCAAAAAAATCAAAAAACGATGAGTTTTATACACAACTTTGCGACATAGAAAGCGAATTGCAACACTATAAACAGCTCTTTAAAGGTAAGATAATTTACTGCAATTGTGACGATTGGGAAGTGAGTAATTTTGTTAAATATTTCAAAGATAACTTTAAGAGTTTGGGTATAAAAAAACTAATATCAACTTGCTATATTGAAAATGGTCAAGGAAAGTTTTTTGAGTACAACGGGAATAATACCAAGACTCGATTATTAAAAGGTGATGGAGATTTTAGAAGCGATGAATGCGCCGATGTATTAACTAGGTCAGATATTATAGTCACCAACCCTCCATTTTCATTATTTCGTGAATATATACAACAACTTATAGCAAATAGAAAAATGTTTCTTAGCATTGGTAATGTTAATGCTATTACATACAAAGAAATCTTTAAGTTAATTAAGGAAAACAAAGCATGGTTAGGTGTTAATCTTGGTAGAGGGGTATCTGGATTTATTGTTCCTGAACATTATGAGCTTTTTGGTACAGAAGCAAGGATTGACGATGATGGAAATAGGATTGTTTCTCCGAACAATTGCCTGTGGCTGACAAATTTAAATAACTTTAATCGAAATGAACATCTTAATCTATCGAATAGTTATATAGGGAATGAAGATGCGTATCCTAGATATGATAATTATGATGGGATTAATATAAACAAGACGAAAGACATACCGCAGGACTATCAAGGATATATGGGAGTCCCAATAACATTTCTCCATAAATACAACCCCGAACAGTTTGAGATAGTTAAGTTTAGAAAAGGGCATGATGAAAAAGATTTGTCGATAAAGGGAAAATGTCCATATTTCAGAATATTAATAAGAAATAGAAAATCTAAGTATGAAATGTTAGTAGCATGAAAAAAAGATATAAATTCTTAACTTTAGAACAGACCTCTAAGCTATTCAAGACGATTGAAAAGGAAGGCAGTATTAGGGATTTAGCTATATTTAATATTGCTTATTTCTTTGGCCTTAGAGCATCAGAGATAGGGCTACTAAAAATTGGAAATATATCTGCTTCTAAAAGGTCAATATATATACCAAGAGTAAAGAGAGGCTTAGAGTATACTCAAAGCTTAGATGATAAAAGGAAAAAGTGTCTCTTTAAATACCTTGAAACACGTGAAGATAAATATGATATTGAAGCGCCCTTATTCATTAGCAGAAAGAACCAGCCAATCGGAAGGAATATGCTCTATCAACTAATGAAATCCTATGCCAGAAAAGCTAGACTTCCTGAATGGATTAGTGACTCTTCAAAATCAGATTCATATAAAAACTCTGGATTCCATGTCCTAAGACACTCAATAGCAGTACATCTGCTAGAAGCTGAGCTTTCAATAGACTATATCCAAGCACGATTAGGCCATGTGAATATTAACAATACAATGGAATATATCAGTCTTACTGATAAAGTTCATGCTAATCATCATAGAAAAATAATGCAAAAACAGCACTGCTTTGCTTAACTGAAAGGTCTTTATCTGAATATTTGAAGTGTTATCCTGCTTTCATAACCCTTTTTGCTATGTTATAGTATATATAACCAAATATATTCGTCCCAGCTGAGTCCTAAAGCAGCTGGGGCACTAAAATATATAAAAGCCACATTAATATGTAAATTAAAATGTAAATTAAAATGTATATGATCAATTTTCTATTGAGGTACATTTTTGGCAACAGACAAATTTCAACAATTTAACGACGAAAAAGATATTTCAGACTATTTCTTGAGTCTAAAACAGAAATATCAAGATCAAAGACAACCCTACGAATATCGTTGGGAACAAGCTCGTGCAGCTGTATATCTTGATGAAGATAGGTTAGATACCGTTTATCAAGGCCGAGCAAAAATCAATTCTCCCATAATGAAATGGAAAGTTAATGGCGTTACTGCTCGTATTAATAGAATACTATTTAACGTAGAGCCTTTCGGACGATTAGAAGATAAAAAGATTGGAGAAGTTAACGAAAATGTAGTCGATCTTTGGAATAAATTTATATTCGCTCACCAATTAGATGAAATAGAATTCAAAGAGAACTTTAAACGATTTGTTAAATGTAAATCAATTGAAGGGACTGCTGTAGCAAAAATCACACAGGAATTTGAAACTAAAGAAATAGATTTCTTTGAAGGGGAAGAAGCTGAAGAAGTTATTATTAAAGATAATACATATTTTAGACCTATGGTTTTAGAAGAGTTCTATTCCGATGTTTCAAAATATAATATTAACGATTCACAAGCTTGTATCCATTCATCTGTTATTTCCATGGAAGAACTTCGAAAGAATAAGAAAAGAAAAGAAACGGAAGTCTTTGACCTAATCGACCCTGAAACAGGTGAAATTGTAGGTCAAGAAGAAAAGGCTAAAGAAGTTGGCATTTATCATAACCTTGATCTCATCGAGTCAACAGGGTCTGCCCTTACTGAAGAACAAGAAGATTATCTACAATTAATGGGGTTTAATATAACTCAAACCCAAATATTCCAGAAAAACTTAAAAGAATCTAAAAAAACTGGCTTTGTTCAAATAGATGAATGTTATGGCAAGTATGTAATTAATGGCAAAGAGAAAGAATGTGTATGCACTATCGCTAATGGAAGAGTTGTCATACGATTCGGTCCTACGCCATTTAAACATAAAAAATATGTTCGTCCTTTCATTGTAGGAAGGTATGAGCCGGTTCCTAACCGATTATATGGACAATCTAATGTCATTGCTGGTGATAACCTATTAAAAGAGCTTAATGCCACTAGAGCGCAGGCAGTAGACGCAAAAACGCGTAGCATTTCTAATATGTGGTATGAAGACACTTCTAAACAGGTTAAGTGGGACAAGGTATGGGGTCCTAATAAGGTTATTAAAGGGATTGGACAAAATGGTCTTCAGCCAATACTTAACCCGTATCTAGGAAGTATTGCTGCTGAGGCTGGTCAAGTCATTCAAAGAGATCTAGATCAATTATGGTCATTATCTCCAGTACAAGAAGGAACAACAGATAGCCGATTAATCCCGGAAACAGCTAGAGGCACCTTAGCTGTAATCCAACAAAATGATATGCCCTTAAACGATATTATCGACAACACGATAGAAGAAGAGCTTAAACCTTTCTTTGAAATGATCTTCGAGAGAAATTTGACATTTAAAACTAGTGAAGACCTTTTAATTGTCTGGGATGAAAAAGATATACAGAAATCCGGCATTACCGCTGAATCTGATATGAAAGAGTTAATGTTTGACTTTAATGTGAAAATCCTCGGAAATCTAGAACTCTCGAACGAATTGGCTCATCAGAACGGTTATGTGAACTTCCTAAATTTTGCGCAATCTATACCACCAATAGCTAGAAGACTTAACTGGCAAGTGATCTCAGATAAGATGTTACGTTCGTTTGGAATTAAAGATGATGCACAAGACATATTCTTGGAAGAAGAGGTTGTACAAGAGATTTTCCAAGAAGAACAACAAGCAGAGCAGCAAGCAGTTCAACAAAATGAAGGTGCACGTCAGCAACAACGACAAGAGGGTAAAGAAGACTATCTGAGTAAGGTAGAGATAGATACAGAGTCTAAGATCGTTGAAATGCAATCTGAAGCGGTTATCGAAAGGTCAACAGGTCAAAAAGTACAATGAGCCAATTTGCGAAAGTTTTAAATAAAGAACAAATAAATGAAATTATAGATGAATATGTAAACGGATTACATGAACAAATAGATGAAGCTGTTCTTTCAGATGTAACATTCGAAAGAACAATTGGCCGTTTAGCAACGCAAAGACAAACGGCTAAATATATAAGACAAATATTTAATCACACATTAGGAGATGAAAATGACAGATAAATTAGTTGATGACGTATATCAAGAAAAAGTAGATGTTAAAGATGAAATTAAACCAAAAAAGACAGCTAAAACTAGAAAAAAAACATTGGCTTTTGATCCAGAAGAACTGATCCCTAAAACACATATTGAAAAGTGTAAGGTGAGATGTGCGAAAAGATTTAATGTTCCTATCAAACATATCGAAAAAGCTTATGTTGAACTTACCGGTAAAAAGGTAGATGGCTTTTATGTAACAGATATCTTTGATCGTTATGGATTCAATGATGGTTTTATGTCTAGCAGAAAACAATTATCTGAAAAATACAAAGTAGGAACAAATCAAAAAGTAGTAGATGTCGTTGAAGATAAGCTTGAATCAATATTAAAAAATGAAAATGTAAAAAAATCATATGGATCCTATATAGCAGATGAGAAATTACTTATTAATAAAGATGTAAATGACAAAGCCGTTTATGGAGAATAAAAGAAAACATATAGGAGATTAATATGACGAATGAAGTCAAGGAAGACATTGATATTGATTCGATGGACTTTGATGAACTTTCTAAACATTTAGATGACGTTGAAGGTGTAAAAACTGAAATGGATACTGAATCTCAAAGTGAACCTGAAGAAACTGATGGAGCTAACGAGGATACAAAAGAAGAAGTTCAAGAAGAAACCGAAGAATCTAAAGAAGATGAAACTTCTAATGAATCACCATTCACAAAAGGTAAGAGCAGAGATGAACTATTAGAAATTATATCTAACAACAATAAAAATGCCTCTAGGCAAGAAAATGAGATACATAATTTTAGAAAATCACAAGATGAAATGAGAACGGAATTAAATGAAATTAAGAAGATAAATACTGATAACAAAACCAAAGAAAAAGAAGATGATATTTATAAAGATTACGATAAAGATGATCTTAATATAATTGATACTCGTGTAGTAAAGATACTAGAACAAAGAAATGAAAATGAAAGAATAAATAATCAGAAGCAACAGGAAAGATATTCTGACGAAAATGAACAAGTTTGGAAAAGTATTGCAGATACAATGTCTATTACCGATCCAGATCTTAAAGTTAATTTAGAAAAAAAGCTTTTAGATGAAATTAAATCTAAAGGAAAAGAATCTACTTTAAGTTCTAAAGGATGGGTTTCAGCATACAGTAGACGCATACTACCGGAACTTTCTAAATCAAAAGAATCCCTTAAACCATCAACTTCTAAAGAGGGTTTAATTAAAAGGAAAAAAGACGCGTCTACTACTACTGGAGGTGCTAATACTTCTTCTAATAATTCCCTTAAGGGCAAACCAGAGCCAAGTGATCCAGATGAATATGTCAAATGGCTCATAGCTAATACTGGAGAAAGAATTTGAATTTGAATAGGGAGATTATAAAATGACAGATCAACAAAGTACACATGCGTCACTGTCCCCGGCAGTAGGCACATATTACTCTAAAAAAGCTTTAAAAGATTTTGAACCAAATACAGTTTGGTATGCATCAGCACCTATGCGTGAGATGGTACCAAAAGGCGGCGGTAACATAATCCAATTTACTAGGTATCGTAAGATTGATGCGTTATATGCAGATAATTCAGACCAATTTACAGCAACACAGTTGTATGAATCTGCGCAAACAATTAACGCAACGCTTCATGAAAGAGATGGCTATGTACAAATATCACGTTTTGCAGATCTAACAATTAGAAATCGTGGCTTGGACCAAATTGCCAATAAAATGACTAAGACGGCTGCTAAAACAGTTGATAAGTTAATTAGAAATGATATTGGTATGATTGTTGCAGATAAAGCCACTTATTCTGCAAATATGTTTGATAATATGGGAATAGATGGAGGAACGTTAAATTCTTCTGGAATCACTGCAAGAATTTGGACTAGACGATCAGATGGATTTCCACTTTATCATAATAAAACTAGGTTATCACAATCCTCTACTGTAGTTTCTATTGCAGCATCAGCAATGACAGTGAGAACCATGCAACATGGTGTATCGGTTTTACAATCTAAAGATGTTGATACATTACCATCAGGTAATTATAAAATGATTTGTAGACCTGAAATTGGATATTCATTAACCTCTAATCCAGGATGGAAAGGATGGATTTCACCAACGGCTCAAGATGGTGCAAGACGTCGTCCAACTGAGCTTGGTATTGTCGCTGGTGTAGAAGTAGAATATTCAACACTTGGTTTCAGATTTCCAGTTTCTGGTGACACATTAAGCACATCATCCGGTAACGTTTATGGTTCATTACTATTTGGTTCTGAAGCATATGGTAGTAACCAAATTGGTGGTGAAGGTGGTTCTAATGGCTATGAATTCACAATGAAACAATCAGGAGCACAAACAACTGGTGATCCAACTAACATGAAAAAGACTGTTGGTTTCTCAGTTACAGGTGTAGGTCGGGTTATTAATAAATCTGCTGGACTCTGGTTGATAACAACTGCGCTATAATAGATAACGCTGTTTCATTGAAGGAGCTACATATTGGGGGATATGTAGCTCCAAAAACAAAATAGGGCAATAAATTAAGAGAGAGAGGAAAAAATATGAAAAATAATGAAGAACTATATTCTACAAAAGATCTCGGTATTGCCGCATTTTTAGACTGTAAAGGGTTCAAGCTAAAAAATGCCAAAAAAGAAGGTCCTATCATGTATTTTAAATTCCAAGATAACGAAAAAAATGATTTGAGTGATAATGTCCTTAATTACCTTAATGGGAATGATGATGATTGTCTTGTTAGTGCACCCAAACTTGTTTCTTCAGAACGAAAAATGAAACAAATAATCTATAACATGGGGAATATAAATAAAAATGAAAATTAAATGGCTCTCTGAAGAAGAAATAAAAAAAGCAAAAATTGAATTAAAGGATGAAGATGAAGCCTCTCTTGAAAGTAAAATTGATAATTTAAAAAATCAAACACTCTTTCTTCTTGTTCAATTAAAAAATATAGTTGAATGGACGGATATAGAACAATCTGCTGATTATGTTGAAATAATTAAGCTTTTGAGAAAAGTTAAAGACAATCAAACTGAAATAGATCTCGATAAACATCAATTAAAGGTGTTAAAAGAAATATTTGAAAAGGCTTTAAAGTCTGGCAAAATTAATGGTTTATTCTTAGAAGTATTTTTAGAAGTATATGACAACATTAAAAGCTAAGTTTTTTAAAAGTGAAGATGAGTGGCTCATGTGGGAACTTGGCCACATAAAAGATGAAAATAAATATGAAAATGTGGATGATATGAATATGATTTCAAAAATAAGGAATATGTTCTATGAAATTAAATGTAATAATCCCATTTTACAAAAATTACGATACTATAGAAAGTTTAATCCATTCTATAGACGATCAAGATTATGGTCTCGAAAAAGACAAGAACGGTAAATATAGTAAAGATTTCTGTGTTTATATTATAATTGATGGAAAGGACCCTAAAGCCAGACAATTAATTCTTGATAAATTTTTCAAAGACGGAATCTGTACAACCCGATTTAAAATAAATATTGAAGAAATATCTAAGAATAGTGGCGCATCTTTTGCTAGGAACTACGGTGAGAAGATTAGTGCTCAGGATCTAGAAGCGAAGAATGTTAATAATATCCTTTTCTTTATAGATGCTGATTGTAGCTTATATCCCGGCGTTTTTTCAGAATGTATGCGTCAATTTGAATCTGATAAATCAATTGACTTTGTTTACGGAAACTATAGGTTCGATAACAGACAAAATTACACTTCAATGGAATTTGACCCTATCAGACTCCAGACCATGAACTACATTTCTACAATGTCACCTGTAAAAAGAAGGGTATTTAATCAAGTAAGAGGCTTTGATGAAATTGATTACTTCCAAGATTGGGGTCTGTTTTATAAATTAGCTAAAAGAGGATGTAAAGGCAAATATATCAATCAATATTTCTTTACAACTGAAATTCCAACTGAAGCTAGTATTTCTGGAACAAAGGGATTAACACTTTCAGATAAGGCAAAAGTATTTAGAGACTTCTATAAAATTGATCATAAAAAATTAGTCGTTACTTCATATGGAGCGGACTATCAGGCTATACAACGATCCAAAATGCTTTTAGCTGATTATGTAGGTCAAAATCAAAGTGAAACTAGGGTTATGCCTCCAAATTATGGATTTGATAACTGGAAAGCAACATATCTTGTTGGCTGCTATTCAAATACATCTGGCGCTTTAGCTAACCATTTAAATGCATGTGTTGGAAGACCCATAATACATTTTATAGGAACAGATGTATTTCAAATGCTTAATAACCATCCAATGAATGATTTGGTTAAATATAAAGAGACATTTGATAAGCTTGATGCAAAATTGTTTGTGAACTCTAAACGTGGCCAAGATGAACTTAAGTTGTGTGGATTTGATGCTCAACTTTTGTATACTCCTATCTATAACCAATCTCAATATAAATGGGTTACCAATCCGCCAGAACAATTTACAGTTGCTGTTTATTATTCAGACGAAAGTCCGATGATGACACTTAAAGAATCTGGAGGATATAGCAATGTTCCTCTGATAAGAGAAATTGCGAGGGATATGCCTGATATTAAGTTTAAGTTCTTTGGTGGTACTGAGAAGTATGTTCATCAGGATATTGAATCGGAAGTATCAAAAAACATCGAGTTTTGTGGACGAATCAAACCTGAAGATATGACAGACTTCATCAATTCATGCTCAATGATTGTAAGAAGTTGTATCCATGATGGGTTTCCCCAACTTCCAATCCAGTTCATGCTCTGTGGAAGACAAGCTCTAGTCAGTTGCCCAGACAAAGCATTGAAATATGCTGAAAAAATAAGTAAAGAAGAGATCTACGAACATTTCGATGATACCAAAGAGGAAATCTTTAACAAAATTTATGAAATGTCAGAAAACCCAAACGCTTTAAAAGATAAAGTTCAGGAAATACATGATTATTATTCTGAACTCATGAATGAAGAGACATTCAAAAAGGAGATAAGAAAATGCATACCATAAGCAATGTTCTCCCAGTTTACAACTCACAATCATCACTTTCGCATTGCATAGAAAGCATTCTTAAGCAGAAAAACTTTCATGAATTAATCATAATTAATGACGGAAGTGATGATTATAGTCAAAGAATTATAGATTTCCATAAGAAAGGAAAATATGGGAATCAGATTGTTGTAGTGATGAATGAGAAAAGAAAGGGAGGGGCTCATTCAAGAAATGTAGGCAATAGCCTTGCAACAGGCGATATCATTGCCGTTTGTGACTGTGATTTCTATTACAGAAACAGGAACGAGGTTATTAATGAGTTTTTCGAAAAAGAGGATAAAGATATCTTTTATTCAGGACTGCATTACAGACCTTTTAATACCACATTAGAACAATACAAAATGGATGCCTTTGAATGGGACTTTAAATCTAAGTGTCCCATTTCTCATCCTACGGTTGCTTACAAACGTAACGTTGCAAAAAACATACATTATCAAGAAAAAACAATAGATTCTGATTTATATGAATTCTTTTTGTTAGACGCACACGCTGCCGGTTATACATTCGGCGCTTGTAATGAAGCCCTTATGTTAAAGGTTGAAGGCGGATCAAAAAGAAATGCAAAAGAAGCAAAGAAATTTAAAAAAGAGATGTACAAACAATATGGAGTGGAGATATGAAAGAGTATTTAGTTGTTGGTGGTCATGGCTTTATTGGTAGCCATTTTTGTTCAAGATTAAATCCTGAGGATTATGATGTTTATGATTTAGACAATCCTAACGGGAATCCGCCTGAAGCATGGTTAAAAGAACGAAAAAAAGGACTAAATCCAAGTATAGCTGATATTTATGATAAACATTCATATAAGTACCTGATTTATTTTGCTTCATGGGCAGGGATTAGGAGTAAACGAGATTCACTAGATTATTTTGAAAACAATTGTCTAAAATTTGCTGAAGTCGTACGTAAATGTAACTTTAGCAAGCTCGTATATATATCTTCTTCTAGTGTGCTTGGAGATGTAGAAACGGCATATTCATTGTCTAAAAAAATTGCAGAAGAATTTTCTAAAACACAAAAATACCATTTAATAATTAGGCCATTTACAGTGTATGGTAAATACGGTCGTCCAGAGATGTTTATAACAAAATGTATAAACCAAAAACACATTGTAGTTAACGGCGACCCATCCAATATAAAAAGAAAATTCACATATGTAGAAGATCTTGTGGATTGTGTTTTTTCTAATTTAGATAAACAGGGCACTATAAACGCTATTGGAGAACAC
>Ga0080013_1001026_pt1 | contig 37899 bp, 38 predicted proteins | sample ETNvirenome_6_85_FD_69236 | JGI IMG/M metagenome (GOLD analysis project Ga0080013, IMG submission 69236) | Marine viral communities from the Pacific Ocean - ETNP_6_85 (SPADES assembly) (version 2) | ecosystem: Environmental > Aquatic > Marine > Oceanic | place: Pacific Ocean | collected 2013-06-19 | reverse complement strand
CTTAATATTCATCCAACTGCAACAGTATTCAATGAAGACCATGAAGATGTTGATTTCCGAGTAGAATCAGACACTATTACTCACGCTTTATTTGTTCAGGGAAGTGATGGCAATGTCGGCATTGGCACCACGGCTCCCGGCAGTGCTTTAGAAGTTGTTACAGTTGATGCTACAGACGATGATGTAAGTACAGTTTTGACTGTATCTCACGGCACAACCGGTACGGCTGATGACAATATTGGTGGAGAGATTGTATTCAAAAATGAAGTATCAAGTGGAAGTTTAGAACCCACTGCATCAATACAAGCAATCATGGCCAATGCAGATGAAGGCACTTCCACTTATGACGGCCACTTACAATTCAGAACTATAAACAATAAAAGCTATATTGATGCTATGCGTATAGACCATGGTGGTCAGGTCGGAATCGGGACAACTAGTCCGGGTGCGAAGTTACATATAGAATCAACAGGCGACCAATTACAAATCAAATCTTCTGCCTCAGATGGTGGCGCCGCAGCTATTGAGTTTGTTGCTGATGCAGGTGGAGACGATGCTGACTTTGTGCAAATCTTTGTGGCAAACCAAGGTGTTATGCAGTTTAACGATAAAAGTACCGGAAGTTATGTAACAAATATGTCCATAACAGCGTCCACTGGAACTGTAAATGTTGTGGGAGAACTTACTGCTGGAACAAAAACATTTACAATAGACCATCCAGTTGACCCCGATAATAAAATTTTATATCACATGGCGGTTGAGTCTCCAAGAGTAGATTTGATTTATCGTGGTATGGCTAAATTAGTAAATGGTAAAGCAACAGTAGATTTAAACAAAGATTCGGGAACAGGTATGATGGACGGTACTTTTGAAGCATTGACACAAAATGCAGTAGTGGTGAGTTTGCAGAATCAAGATAGTTTCGATAATGTAAAACCGGGTAGCATATCGGGGTCATTATTTGAAATTACTTGTAATAATCCCGCATGTTCGGATGAAGTGGCTTGGGTTGTAATGGCAGAAAGAGCAGATAGATTTATTAAAACATTGAGTAAAACAGATGCTCAGGGACGATTAATACCAGAAGAGGATAAAGAATTACCTGATTTATCTTTATTAGAAGATAAAGAGGAAGATACTGATAATATAGAAGATGATGGACAGGAAAGGTTTATACCAGTAGACATGGAAGGTAAAAAGGGATATAAAATCCATTCAAAAGCCTATGGAGACATGCCAACTCGTAAAGTAACAAAAAAATATAGAGAGAAACAATGAAAGCATTAGAGAACGCATAATGAATCAAAAATTTGGAGACTTCTTTCTCAGGACTTTAATCTTATTTGGATTTTGGACAGCAATCGCATTTATGTTAAAGATAGGATATTAAAATACTACTCGCATGAGTAAAATACTACGCAATGCTTAAAGCAATAGGATACTTCGCCATTGGTCTATTCGCAGGGCTAACAGTTGCTGAATTGATGAAGGATGCAAAGCCCGTAGAAAAGATAACTATCTATGATGGGTATATAGTGCGGTACGATTATCCTCACTATTACAGATATAGAAATGATAGCAGAATGATATATGGTTACAGACCTTTAGAAGTTCGCCAATATACGCCAGTTAAAGGTGGAAGTGGTGGTGGCGGTAAAGAGGTTAGTGGGACTACCCACACAGGAACTGTGAGAAAAGATTTACCAGAGAGAAGGAAAACTTGGGGGAATAAGTATTAATGTTAGAATTTATAATCATCCTTTTTTGGACTACCCTTTTGATAGGGGCAGTTGCAGTAATTGTTGATTATTATGATAGAAAGAAAACTTGGGGAACGAAATGCTAAGGGAACGGTCTACTAAATGGGGTATATAAAATACTATGAACAAACAAAATATATTCTTAATTTCAAATAGTCAAAATAGGAGATAATAAAATGACTGTAGTCGAACTAGAAGATCAGTTACAGCAATTAACTGATCAGCAGAAACAAGCTGAGGTGAATTTTCACCAAGTAACTGGAGCCGTTGCAATAACGCAACAATTGCTTGATAAAGCTAAGGAAGAAGAATCCAAAGCTAAGGATAGCGAAGAAAAGAAAAGTAAAAAATAATGGCTAATACAACCAGCGTATCTAGACAGAACCAGCTCGATATAAAAGAGATCAAAACTGATGTCAAGCATATTAGAGCAAACATGGTTCCAGCTAGAGAGTTTTATCGCCTACAGGGAGCTGTAATAGTGGTAGGGACTCTTCTAATGTCTAGCGTTGGTTATCTATTTAGCTTAACAAAATAAGGAGCTCATATGAGTTTAGTAGACATTGTATCTGATCATTTGTTTAATGATGCAACGAAAGAAGCTATCATTGATGGATTGAATGAGAAAATTGATATCCCAATAATAAATGAGAAGACTGAAGAAAAAATCCTTACTGCTATATATGATGTAGTAGAGGACGTAATGAAGAAAGTTTTAGGAGGAAAGTAGTATCGCATTAATTACCATAACTGTTTCTGATTTTGACAAAGTAATTGGTCATAAAGCTTTTCCAGATAAGCCTGAAAAATGTCCCCATTGCTATAGTAGTAGTATGAAAGATGTTGAAGTGCTGGGGGCCTACGATGGCCCCTTATTCTGGGAATGTGAGACTTGTGGTATCCAACTTTTAAGATTCAGTCGAAGAACGACTGATAAACACTTACGCAAAGTGGAGGAACTTCACTTTTGCCTAGAAGAAGAATGGATGGATCATATATGCGAAGGACTACCAAACTAGATGGAAGGGTCACATCAAGAGGTATTATTACCCCTGATAAGCATTTCCCATTGCACGATGAGAGGGCTATTAATTGCCTTGTAAAAGCAATAAAGATAATAAAACCTAATTTTTACATTGATTTGGGTGATGTCGGTGAATTCCAAAGTGTGAGTCACTGGCAGTGGAAAAAGAAAAAGCGTCCACCTTTAGAGTACCAAATCCCTTTCGTAGATAAGGATATCGAAGATGTAAATGCTGGGATGGATATTATAGACGAAGCTCTGGATAAGGTTGGTTGCAAAGAGAAATATCTTATTCAGGGCAACCATGATGAGTGGCTTGATCGGTTTGTTATGGAGAACCCATATCTCGCTGATTATACTTTCAGGAAAGCTATCAAGCTTGACGAAAGAGGTTATAAATATTATCCTGCTGGTAAATATCTAAAGATAGGTAGAATGAACTACTACCATGGGCATCATTTTGCTGGCATAACGCACACAAGGAACCACTTATTAAGATTGGGTGCTAATCTAATGTATGGTCATCATCATGATCTACAGCAGAGTAGCGTAACACATTTAGACGGAGTAAAGTCAGCTTGGTCTATAGGATGTTTAAAAGATATGACATCTGAAAAGAATACATGGCTTGGTAATAGACAACATAATTGGGCTCATGCCTTTGCAGTGGTAGATTACTTTGATAAAGGTTTATTTACAGTTCATGTAATAAACATTATCGAAGGAAGAACTTCACTGTGGGGTAAGCTTATAGAGGGATAGAATGCCACAAGACAGGGCTTTAATAGATTTCGTAATCAATAATGAGCAGGATATAAAGAAATGGCTCAAATCCAGACCTTATGCCCAAGGTACTTATGAAGATTTATTAAAAGAGTCACAGAGTGGAGATATAAGTGTTAAAAGAATACCAGATAAAAAATGGGATTCTCATATTAGAGAGGCATACGGAGATGAACAGACTCGTCCAAATCTAGCTGCTTTTTATGAATCTGGCAGTAAAACTATAAATTTAAAGAAAAGTGGGGAAGAATCATTACCCCATGAGGCAATGCATTATTTCTCTTCACATAGACCACTGAATGATAATGGGTATGGTGCTCCTAAAAATATTAATCCTTATATAAAAGCAGATATAGCGATGAAAGGATGGTTTCCATCTTTCCATCCAGGAGGAAGAAGGCCTCATATTGGTGGTAAATTAGGCGAGACTTCAGTAGGTAATTGGTGGAATACAAATAAAGCAACTAAAGGTGTTGCTTATTCTGACAAAAGAGGGTATCACCCACAGTTAGATGAGCATTCATTCGACTTAGCTAAGACATTTGGCACAAAAAGCAATGCCTCACCCGATATAAAAAAGAAGTTAAACTCAATAAAACATAAACTTGGGAATCTATTTAAGAAGAATCAGAGCTTTGGAGAATCATTTAAAGAGGCTAGGTCTGATGGGTTAGATGAATTTGAATGGCAGGGCAAAAATTATCATACAAAATATAAAGAAGAAAATAAGTCCGAGGCTGATAGTTTTTTAGATCGATGGAAAAAATCTTCTAAATTTAGAGGAAGTAATTATTAATGGCTAAGCAATTATTAGAAATAAATAAGTTCCAGAATGGAACAGTAACAACACCAGATGCAACGGATACTCCTGAGCAATCTGCTACATTTTCTATTAATCTTGACTGTGTAAATAAAGATGGAGCCTTACAGGGTGCTCCTATCAATGCAGCTGTTACTATAAGAAACTCAGATACCTCTGCTGATGCAACTCCAGATATAGATAAGGCTAGGGTAATAAGGTCTTTAGATGACGATGGTGTAAAGGAAGATGTTCTTTACTTTGAGCAAGCGAATAACAAACTACATTTTATATCAAATCTTGACAATGCTAATACAACTACTAGATTAAATCATTCGCTTATTGGGTCTGTTTTTCCATCAACTGGAAAAACATATGACCCTGTTGATTTAAAAGATGTGGCAATGGAAACTCATAATAAAGAAGTGCATGTAGGTCTTGGTGAATTAAATGATCCACAATGGATCGGATATACGAATCATAAAGGACTAGTAGACTCAGCAAAAATATTAGTTGCTGAAGATGCTGAAGTTAAATACCCTTCTTCTGTCCCTTATCTGGATAAGATGGTTTTAGGCAGTACGAGTGATAGTTATTTTTATGGTGTCCGAAAGGGTGGGACTAGAATATGGAAGATAGATGGCTCTGCCCATGCAAGTAATGGTGGCACAAAAGTTTCAGCTTCTACAAAAGATACTTATACCAATTTGCAATCAATCGCTTCTGATCCAGCAAACGGAAGATTATATGTCTTAGATAAGCAGGGTGATGGGTACGTGTATGAAGTGAGTATAGATGATCTTGACGAAAAAGATGTAACATACACACTCCCAAGTACCTATCCTGGTGCTGGAGGAACTTGGTATTCTGATATGCAGTATACTTCTGGTGGCTCTGGAAAGATATGGTTAGCTGCACATTATAATACTAGAACAGGTGCAGCTACATATTCCTCTCAATTTATATGGAACTTTGCTTATAATGCATCATCTAGTTCCCCAACTCTTGTGAATAAGATGCCTAGAATGAGTGGTGGGAATAATACTACTCCTGGGACATGGGTAGATATTCTCAATGAAACTAGTCAAGGGGCAGTTGCTGCTGACGAAATTAACGTAGCTGGTAACGTGTATATAGCAGAAACTTTTCCGATAAGTTTACTAAAGCATCCTAGTGATAATGATGCTGTATATTGGCTAGCTAGATATCCTAATACTGAGTCAGATGGGGTAACTACTTGGAACAATAGATGGCTACATAGGACTTCTGGAGATATAAGTGGGAGTGGAGCTTTGGCTAATGTTGAGAGCGTAACTTCAATAAGAACTTTATGTTTACATAGAATAAAACATGATCATGATGCAAGTACTCCTGATTTTGTTCCTATATATCATGTATATCATCCTAATGGAGCTGAGCAAAATAGTAATAGTTTTTCTGCTGTAAATATAGATAGTCTTGGAATTGATAATGATGGTGATGAAGTTTACCTTACTATTGCAGATAAGCTTGAGAGATTACCTACTAACATAGTAACTAGTTGGACAGCTAGCCAGACAAGTGGCAATTATAATGTAAATAATTTAGTGAGTGCAAATTCCACTGGGGGTATTGCTACAACATATAGTGTTACTCCAACAAGCCAATCAGAAAGAACTGGTGTAAGTATTAATTTTGGATATGTCCCTAGTACAGCTGCTACTGGAGCAGATAACTATGCAGTTGCAACTGATAATATAGTATTAGCAAGACAAACAAGTACTGCAGGTTTTGATAAAATTGCACAAGCATTCTCTGGTGGAGCTTCCCAAACCTTCTATAGGGATCATAGTGTACTTGGCATAGTGGCGACTGATCATGGAAGTGATACAGGAGATTTACAAAGTGGATTTACATATTTTTATAAAACTTCTATGATATATGATGGTTATCAAGAAACTCCATTGTCTATGGAGACTACATTAGATGTTAAAACAGATACTACTAATACTACATTGGTAATTACTATAAATGATTATGCCCAAGTTCCAAAAAGAGCATCAGGTGTAAAGGTATATAGAGCAGAGTCTACTTCTAATACAAATACAAAACCAGACTCTGTGTATAGACTCGTAAAGGTTATACCATTTTCAAAAGCTTGGACAGTAAGTGGTGTTACTTATAGTTATGAATTTGACGATACGGGCATAAAGGGTGCTTCGTTTGAAGCTGAATCAGGATTGTCTGAGACCTTAGAAGGTACATTGCCAAGATATTCATTATCAGCCCAACTTAATAATCAACATTATATAGGTAAGTGTTGGCATGAAGGTTATGTTAACGATGCTACGTCTTATGTCTTTGTTTCTAAGGTTGGTAAATTCGATGTGTTTGATTGGTTAGTAGATTTTATTAAACTACCTACAGTACCTACTGCATTAACTTCTTTTAGTGGAAGGATATATGCCTTTGATGAAGTGAATACTTATCGTATGAGAGGGAGTGCTGGTGGACAAGGATTATATATAGAAGATATCTTCGAGGGTGTTGGCTGCCTGAGTGATGATGCCGTTGTCTCAACAGATTTCGGCATGTTTTTCGCTGATAATAAGAATATATATCAACATAATGGAAAATCTGCTGAGCCCATAGGTGAGGCTATTGTTAGAGGTGATTCTGTATATTCTTGGCAGAATAGAGATACTTCGTATCATACAAGGGCCATGTATGATGCCACTAGAAGAAGTGTGTACTTTACATTTAAAGCTGGTAGTAATTATTATGCTTGGGCTTGGAACATACCAAGAAAGAGATGGGATATGTTGTCTTTTGCAGATGCAGAAGGGACTTCTCAACCTAAAGGTTTTTATGTATTAAATGATACATCTTTAAATATTGGGACTGGTAGTGCTATTGTGAATTTCTTAGGGGGAGCTACTAAGAGATTATGGACATGGGTATCTAAAGACTTAACAATGGGTAATGATACTCAGCAAAAAAGTATTAAAAAACTATTGCTTCCTTCTAGGATTAAAGCTAATTATAGTATAAATAGTAGTAAACCATCTGCTGGCAGTCAAGTTTCTGACACTCAAACCAGGGGGACTTATAGACTTGATGTAAATCAGAAAGCAACTAATCTAAAGGTAAGATTAGATTCTAATGCTGCAGGTGATGAGTGTGGAGCGGTTGGAGTATTGTTTAGAACAAAAAGAAGTCCTAGGTAATGCCCGATCTAAAAATAAAAAGAGCCCCTCAAACAGATAGTGAAACAAGAGCCTGGGAAACAGTATATGATGATATAAATGATATAATTAATTCAGTTAATCAGAAATCTACAGTTGAAAGTAGAAATGGTACTTCTGGTGGTGATGGGGATATAAGATTATTTAAAGATGTAGATAAAACTAAATACTTTATTGAGGGTAAGTTTGGAGATGGCTGGGCTAAACGTGAATTATTATTCTCTGATCCTAACATTGATACACAAGATGAATCTATAAATTTTAGTGCTACTGAGGCTTATGTCAAGCCAGATGGTTCAGTTCCGTTTACAGCTGTACAGACTGGAATATCTCCTTCTAATGATAATCATTTAGCTACTAAGGGTTATGTTGATGGCTCAGTAACCTTAGCTGGTTCATTGGACTATCTAACTATATCTAATCAGATTATAACAAGAGGATCAATAGTTTTAACTACTGATGTTACTGGTACGCTTCCTATTAACAAAGGTGGTACTAATGCTACTAGTTTTACTACTGGCAAGGCTTTAGAATATGTTAATGGGAGTATAGCTTCATCTTCTATTAACCTTGGAACTTTACTTGTTGATATTGTTGATACAGCGGCTACCGCTGGTACTGGAGGACAACATGGGAATTTACCAACTGATCATGTATGTTTAGTAGAGGATGGTGGTGCAAGTGGAAATCAAGCTAAGATATATAATGTAAAATCTGCTAATACTAGAATGACTATATCAGATTCTGCCACTAACGGCAGTGATTTTATAGAGTTTAATGTAGCTGATCAAGCTTTAAATATAAATAGATTTGATACTGTTTATACTTATAATTCTGGTGATGAGACTAAAGATACAGCGGCAGCTGATGGGGCAGATGGTATAGCTTTTGTTGATACTGCGAACACAACTTGGACTGCTGTGGCTCCAGCTGGTAGTGGAGCATATACAAATAAAGCAAAAGTTTCGTTAGTTACTGCTAATGACAATACTACTTATTCTACAAATGCATCTACTGTTTCAGGTGGTGCCAATTTTAATTTATTAGCAGCAAATCCAACATCGACTGATGCACTTAAATTTGCTGGCACAGGGGCAACAACTGTCACAAGAACTGACGCAAGTACTATTACCATATCTTCATCAGCTGGGGTTACTTCTATTATAGATGCTAATGACCCTGGTGGAGCTTCTTATAAATCTCTTGTAGTAAGCGGTAGTGCTGGTGTTGCTGAATTAATTAAAGTTAAAGGAAGTGGTTCAACTTCTGTTTCAGTAACGACTCAAGGAGACCCAGTAGAATATTTTCTTGATATTAGTTCATCTCAAAGGGGTATAGACGATACTCCTGTTAATAATCAGACGGCTGAAAGTATATCGTCAAATTGGGCGTATGACCATGAAAACCATTCGACTATGCACGATAATTTTTATTTAACGGGGGTTACTAAAAGTTCAAATACATTAACATTTGCAATTAGTGGTGCTGCTAATCCAACTTATACATTTGGCTCTAATGCGTTCAATAGCACTGCTTTTTTAAGTTCTATCGTTCCGTCGGCTGCTAGTGGAACTAATTTAGAGTCTATGGTTGATGATGGTTCGGGTGGAAGGATATATTCTATAAAAGGTGGTACTGGCATAACTGTATCTATTGAGGGTTCTGAAAGTGCGGATTATTTAGAGATAGCATCTACTGTTGACACGAGTGGTCTTTTAACTAATGGTATAGTTATAATAGAAGATTGGAATGGAAGTGAAGTAGAGGAAACTGCTAGTGCTTCTGGCGGTGACAAACTACGGTTTGTAGAAAACGATGGAATAGAATGGTCTATATCTGGCCCTACAAGCAATGTTATATCAGTAACTCCGAGCCTATCGGGATATAATTCAACTAATTGGGATAATGCATATGGTTGGGGGAATCACGGTTCTGCGGGGTACATAACAGGTAATCAAACTATAACCCTTAGTGGAGATGCAACTGGTAGTGGTACTACAGGAATAACCGTTGTAGTTGCTAATGATTCCCATACTCATGATACGAGATATTATACTGAATCAGAGGTGGATACAAGTTTAGCATTAAAATCAAACTTAGCTGGCCCTACTTTTACTGGTACAGTTTCAATGCCTTACTTAAGAATATCGTCTACAGGAGACGCTGCTCCAGGGAGTACTACTCATGGATTCCAAGTTGGAACCACATCTTCGAATGTTATAATAGACAATAATGAAGTTATGGCTAGAGCAAGTGGTGTCGTTTCAACTCTTCATCTGAACGCAGATGGTGGTGGAGTCATATTCCAATCAAATAGTTCTGGAAATGAAGTAGAAATAGATACAAGTGGGAATGTTATGTGTAAAAATCTAAAGGCGAGTGAGGATGTTTGGGCTTATACTTCTTCTGATGTTTCTTTAAAAGATAATAGAAAGTTAATAGAAAGCCCATTAGATATGATATCTAAGATTGGTGGTTATTCTTTTGATTGGAACAGTAAAGCAGCAAGCCATTTAAAGGGACATGATTATGGTGTAATGGCTAATGAAATAGAATCTGTAATGCCAGAACTTGTTACTACAAGAGAAGATGGCATCAAAGCAGTGAGATACGATGGTATAATTCCATTGCTTATCGAAGCTATAAAAGAATTAAAGGAAGAATTAGATGGCATTCGGAAACTCTGAAAATTCCAGGCTCAGTGACTTAGGATTAATCGTAGCTGGCAATGGTAGCAGTACCTCTGGCTCTGCTACAAGCCAAAAAAAGTTAAGAGCCGATTGTGCTAATAGTAGCAGTGCATCGAATGTAAGATTGTGGGACTCATTTAAGTCTCCTACTCAGTCTCAAATGATGGGTGGTACGGTTTTGGATGACGACCCAGAAGATGATACTTATGAAGTCGACACTAATGATAGTTCTGTTGGTGGTTCTGTGACTACAGATTCACCTAGTACATATGGTATTGGTACATATTTCATGTCAAGATGTTGGAATCTAAATACTACTTTTATACAAAATACTTGGGAAGCCATTATAGCAACTGGGAGCATCTTCCTTTCAGGTTCAACATCTAATGAGACTGCTGTCGCAACAGATTGGTCGATGAGTCTACAAGGCAATAATACAGGCACAGGCTCTGTGTATATAAGACAAACCTTAGATGGTAGTTCTGCTTGGAAGAAGTTCTTTGGAGCCGATAGTGGAACAGATTGGATGGCAAGAGTAACTGCTAATGTGAATAGGACAAGTGGTGGTGGAAATGGTGAAGGATAAATGAGAAAAGTATTTGTAAATAAGAATTACCTTCGTAAATTGCAAGGGAAAAAACTATATTTAGGAGATATATGATATGATAGGTACCTTACTTTCTGGTGGAGCAGCTCTTTACAATATGTATAAGGGCAATAAAAAGATGGGGAATATTGGTGCCAATCAACCATCAGCTGAAGACATAAGAGGCGAATCTTACGGTAGATCACAAGGCCTTATTGATAGGATGACTAATTTTGGTCAGTATTCTGGACAAGCTATGGACTTAGCTTCTCAAAAAGGTAACCAGGGCGTAGAAAATGCTATGATGATGGGTATGGGTGGAAGTCAGGCTAATGCGATAAGGAATAGAATGAAAAGAAGTTCTATGACTGGTGTTTACGATAAGTTTAATCAAGGATTGGGTCAAGCAGCAAATCTACAGCAAGGGATAGATAGTGGTATAGCTGGTCAAATGCAAGGTCAAAGACAATATGCAAATAATATTGCTATGACACAGGCGAATAATCAGATGAACCTTGGTGCTGGATTACTACCTGAGGGAGGTCTGGGACAAGAAGGGTTACTCGGACAAGTTCTTGGCGGTTTTGGGATAAATAAATAATGTGGCCTAATTTATTAAATATGTTTAAAGGAAAAGCTGGTGGAGCACAGATGACTCCATATAAAGATTTAAAGGCTGAAGAGTTAGAGGCTTGGGAAGGGTATGACCCAACTAGTGAAAAATCAAGACATACCCAATATGCTAATGCAGCAGCCCAGCAACAACCCCAACAATCTACTATGTTTGGTCAATTGGGAGACCCAGGGAAAGCTATGGGTACTGTATGGGATCAGTTAAAAGGTGCTGGTGGTAAACTTAAAGAAGGTATACAAGGTTTAGATAGAAGAATGGAAGAAAACTATGCAGCAAGTGGATGGGCTCCAGAGGGTTATAAATCTCCCTATGATAAGTCTGAAGATACTCCAGAATACACTCCTGGAGGAAGTAAGACTCTCGGTGATATAAAAAGTAAAGAAGATGCTGTAGCACAAGCAAAATGGCAAAAATCTCCAGAAGGTGAAGAATTTTTAGAGAATATGCGTAGCGGACAAAGAGTTGGAGACTATGCAGTAGGTAATGCTACAATGGGTGGCCCATTTGGAGGAGTATTGAATTCATTGTTTTCTAAACCTTGGAGTTACGACGTTAAACCTAGACATAAATATGGGAGTTTAGAATAATGCAGCAAGTAATGCCAGATTATAGTTCTCTTTTAGCAGCAGTTGGCACTGGTGAATCAAGAGCTGATTTATCGCAATCGAGAGCTAATGTAAATTTTGATGATAGAATTATGAAAGAAGCACTTCCTATAACAAGGATGCTTTCAAGGGATGGTTCTATAGATAGAAAGAAAATTAAAGGGGCTGGTAAAGGTTTTACAGACCCGAGTACACTTTGGGAAGATTTATCTGCTAATATGCCAAGAGGCAGAGGAATAGACCCAGTGGTATTTCAAGAGAAATTCCAAGCTGGTAAGTCTATGTACGATATGAGTTTAGCTAATCAAGTGGCTCAAATGGGTCAGAGTGGATATTCTGAAAAAAGAGTTTGGAATGAATTTGGTGCTAACCCAGATTTAAGACAATATATGGTAGAGAATGGTATCCTACAGCCACAGTTAAAATCTACTGGTGGATTTGGTACTGCTGCATTTATTGGATCAATGGCAGCACTTCAAGGTGGGAGAGCTATTAATACTCTCTCTAAAGTTCCTAAGCCAACACCAGATCAATTATCAGCATTAAAAGAAGCTGGATATAAGTATCAAAAAGGTGGTAAAAATGCTGGCATTAGAAAGATGACCCCAATGGAGATTTATGGTAGGGATAATCCAAACTTTAAAAAAGAAGGTATGCCTAAGAAGCCTGTAAAGAAGGCTTATAAATTTAAAAGTGGCCCCAAAAAAGGAAAACCAAATACAGCAAGTTATAATAAAGCACTGAAAGATTATAATGCTAAGATTGATGCTAGGACAAAATCTTTTGGTGAAAAAACAAAGGCAGCAAGGGCTACAGCTAGAGCTAGGGATGCTGCAGATAAAAGTTTAATGGGGAAACAGGCTTTAAAAAGCGGAGCTAGAGGGACTACTGGTAAAATAGCTACAAATGTGGCATTGAAATCAGTTGGTAAGACCTTAGGTACTCAAGTAGGAAAAGGATTAGGTATGAGAGCTTTAGGTCTTTTTGGAGGAGTCCCAGGGTTAGCACTCTCAGGAGCATGGGGAATATATGAGTTGTTAAGTGCTTTAAATAAGAACAAAACAGCTGATACTGGTAGTCGGTGGAAATAAAGTGTGGTTAAACCAGGATTCAGACCTAGTTTATCTCCTCAGCAGGTAAAAGATTATAGAAGGCTGTATGATCAGCAGCCAGATAAATTTGATGATCAAACCATAGAAGCGTTAGAACAACACGCTACATATTATAACCTCCCTTTCGCAGAAAACAATGATTCCTTCATGGGTAAGGTAGGAAGTGTAATGAAGCAGACTGGTGCTGGATTCTTTGAAGGATTCACTACCTTTAAGACTGGAGACCCCCCAACAGATGATGCTGAAGCTATAGCTCGTAATATAGGGCATTTAGCAGGTTTTGTTGGCTATGTTCCATCAATGCCATTTAAAGCAATTGGTGCTATTAGGTTAGCTCAGGCTGCAAAAAGATTAAGGGGGACTTCAGTTCCTATGGTAGCAGCTAAATATGCTGAAAAAGGAGTAAAGAAGATTGTTAATCCTATTTATGGTAGAGCTATAGAGGCTAGAGCTGCCGCTGGTAAAACAGCTACTGGGTTTCTTCAAAATAATGTAGTAAAAGATATGGCCTCTGGTGCTTTCCACCTTGGTGTAGCTAGTGCTGTCAGTTCTTGGCAGGGTGGAGTAGATGAAATGATGGATTCATTTAAGCACGGTGCTATGACTGGAGCTGCGTTTAGGGCTATAGGCAATGCTGTACAAACTGGTAATCCTAATGCAGATAAGATGTTAAGAGGCCTCTCCGCATCATTAATGACTGGACTTCCTTCCACTGTAAGGGGTGAAACTACCCCTATGCAAATATATCAATACTTACTTGGTGCTTACTTTGGTGTTAATGAAATGCCAGTGCATAGGCGTATGGGACAACAGCACCTATCTAAGATGATAAAAAAAGGGGAGAAAGACCCTGAGTTAGTAAAAGGCTGGCATGAAATAGATAAGCCTGGACAAGATTGGGTGGTAAAACAAGTAGAGAGAATGGAGGCTCCTAAGAATAGATTAGCAGCTGAAATATTAAAGAGTGTAAAAGGGATTACCCCAGAAGAAGCGGAGCTACGAGCTGAAGAATATCTAAAAAAGCAAAAAGAATTAGAGTCTATATCCTTCACCGAAGAAGGAGAGCCCCTTAGAGACTTGACAAAAGAAGAAATGAAGGAGATGGAGGATAGTGGTAATGATGTAGACCCACAGATTATTCCAGCAAGATTATCTATCAATGCTAAGTCATTCGTTGACAACAATATGGCTGAGTATCTGAAAAATAGCACTCCTGGTGAAAGACTAGTAATTGCATCAGACCTGAACGATACATGGTTAAATCTTATCCAGAAAGGAAGAAAAGATAAGAAAAACCCAGCAGAAGATATGTTAAACTATATATCTAAAAAGCATCCAGAGTTTAGTCCACTGAAGGAAGATGTGGCCTTTTGGAAAGGTCTTGGCTTTATGAGAATAAGACAACGACCTGTGAATATGCTCACCATAAATAATGGTAAGCCTAGAGTAATGAAAACTGATAACACTGGTTCAGCTATGAATGATGCTGGTAATAGAAAACAGTTAAGTCAAGAACCGAAACTCATAGAGGAAGTATTCTTACAAGATTACAATAGAAAATTTGGTATGAATGAAAAAACCCCACGAGGGGTTTATGCTCTATTAGATCATATAGTTAAAGGAACGCCTACTGGTCAGAGAGAGTTTGAATTAAATAAATATGTAGATTACATAGCTAAGGTAGAGGCAGTAAAGCAGGGGAGAGCTTTTCCAAGTAAGGAAGATTCACAGGTAGCACAGCAAAAATACAACAAAGAAATTGGTAATCTTATGGGTTTTATGAACTCTAAGAAAAATAATATGTACTATTATGGCGGAAGAGGGGACGCTTCTAGACTTTATTTTGTTAAATATCATCCAGATACTCCATTTGGAAGTGCTAATATTGGTAAGGCTATGACAAAAATTAAAGCATCAATGAGAAAATCTGGTGTTACAGCTGCACAATTGAAAGAAATAGATAAAAGTAGGCAAGAATTTATAAGAAAATATAGTGCTGGTATAGGTAGCGTAAAGAGAGCTGGAGAAATGTTTGATAAATCTTATGTTTCCAATGCTATATACGATGCTAGACTTAATGGTTACAGGGGTTTAGAGGATATAGGTAAAGTATTAGGTAAGGAGTACATAAACAATGCAAAAGCTTTTAATAAGAGGTCGCAAATATGGTTCACATCTGGTTACTCTTCTGACCCTGAAGCTGTTGCTATGGTTGTTGAGAAAGCTAGGAAAGGAAAGGGAGACGTAGTCGATGGCAATTTAAATATAAAATTGATTGAAGATATAGGAAAAGAAGAGGCTCATAAGATTGGGACTCCCAATAGTGAACACTATCAATCAGGTGACGGAGCTATATATGGACGTTCTGACGTCATAGATGGCCTAAATCGCCAGGGAGGACTACCAGAGGAAGGTGGGGCCAACAAATCCTTTATAGTGTCGTCAGACCCCCAATACGGGGCTCTGCTGGGCAAGTACATGATACACTCCGTTACTCCTAAGATGGAAAAGTACATGCATGATAATAATATCCATCTAATCATACCTAAATCGGCTGCTAAGCAAATAGGCGAAAGAAAGGTTGGTAATATAGGATGGGTTAGAAAGAGACCTGTCATTGACGCTGAGTCATATCAATTGCCTATAAGAGATATTAAAGTTGTGATGTCTGAGAAAATAGATTCTCATAGTTTGCAAGCACAGCATATGCCTAAGCAGATGTTTACTAATTTTACTCCCTATGGATTTTTTGATCCTTCAAGGGCACCATTTAAGACCGAGGCTGAGTATAATGAGGCAATGGATGATATATTTAAGGATATGTATTCCACCCTTAGTGAAAAAAGGGTTAAAGGAGACACTGAGCTTAACGATTTAGTTAAAAATTTAGCGAAGAACCCTTCAGCCTATGAGCAGGATATACCTAAACTTATTAATAACTTAGATAAGATTGGTGTACATGAGCTATTATCTGCTATACAAGCTAAGGGGAATGAGAAGTTCGCCAATGCTGCTTACTCTAAGATACAAAAGATTAATAGAGATATTATAGAGGAGATGAGAGTAGATGGTGAGCATACTGACAAAGAATTAGAGCAGATGAAGAATGAAATGTCTGATTTTGAGACAGTCCATGAGAGAATAAATTCGTTAGTGCCAGATAGCTTAGCTGGTTTTTTACATAAATTTAGCCGTGACTATAGGATGTCAGTTGTGCGTAATTATATTGTTAATGGTATCACTAGACCAGAGATTGGCAATAGTGGTTCCACAAGAATGAGACCCTATGAAATTGGCATGTCTAAAGAGGGAGAGACTAAGAGATTAGAGAAAGAAGATGATATCTTTTTCTTAGATGATGGATTTAAAAAAATGATGATAGATGTCTCTGGTATTGGTAAGAAAGGTAGAAGAAGTTTAGAAGAAGTTTGGAATAAATATAAAAGTGGTGTAGATAAGGGCAAACCTGATAAGCAATTAGAAGAATTGCTAAGAGCTGTATTAGTCCGTGTTCCAATGGATTCAATGTCTGGTGCTCATGCTCTTAAATTTGCTGGATTTACTGGAGTCAGAGGATTTGGTTCTTTATTACATGGGAGAACAATGGAAGCTCTTGGCGGTGCTGATCTAGATGGTGATAAAGCTTTTGTATTCTTTGGAGGCAGGTCATCCTCTGGAGTTGGTGAGGGATTCAAAAAAGAGTGGAAAGATGTTTACGATTGGTCTAAGAATGAGTTTGTCTCTAAATTAAAAGCTAAACCTTCTTACGGATGGGCTCGAAGACATAAGGGAGGCTATGAGGTGAGCACTAAGGGAGATAAGAGATTTAGTGCTTTGGTTGCTAAATTATCAGACGGAAGAACAATAGAGGAACATTATCAAGTTGATGTAAAAGGGTATAATTCTATTAAAGAAGGGAAAGGGAAGGCCCCTAAAGATAAAAGTATAGATACATATGTTGAATATAAGAAGTTATGGGAAAGATGGGCTAATGAAAATACTAGTCTCATAATAGAATTAGGTAAAAAAACAAAAGGAAAAGTTCTTACAGATATGTTTGCTGCTACAGAGGTGTCCCAAGCTAGAGCTTTATCTGAGATTTTAAACGATATGTTTCCGCCAAAGAAAATAAAAGATGGTGGTTTATATGAAGAGCATAATAAAGATACAGTCAATCCTTTGAGTAAAAAGGGTGAAACGTATCATGAGGAGCTCACTATTTCTGGCCCAATTAAAGAACAGGTGGTTAATCCAGCACTTCAATACTCTCCTGTAACTCGTCAAATAGCTTCAGATGCCGCTTCTAAAGGAAGGGATCAGTTGGGCATTGCAGTTACTCAAGCTTCTTATGTACGATCTGCCTATTCGGCTATAAGGTCTATGAAAGATTCTTCGTATTATACAGAGATATACCATAAAGATTTTAATTATCCGTTAAGATTAAGAGTAAGGGCTAGAAAAGGTGAAGATAATCTTCGTTCATTCAGAGGAGTGTCAAGAGCTTCTGTTGGATTAGCTTCTGATCCTATGGATGAGGCAGGATTAAACTTTGGTAAGTATGGTGAAAAACTATTAGATAAACAAACTGATGCTTTATTTGAGTATATGATTGTTGATAGCAAGGGCAAACCTACGCCTAGATACAATAAGATTATCCATTCTGGACATAAAAAGCAAGCTGTGATTAGCTCTATGAAAGAGATAAACCAGGCTATCTACAGTAGGAATTGGGCTGAGAACAGAAGATTCCAAATGTGGGAGATACAAGAAAAGCTTGATAAGATCGATGATCTATCGTCTGGGTTAGCAAAAGAGAATCGAAATAGCTTTCTTCCTAAACTAGCCAGTGACTTAAAGGGGCTCGATTGGAGTGATGGAATATTAAAGCGTATTGATTTTAAAAAGATATCGGAGCTTTATGAAGAGCATGCAGGTGAGTTAACAGAGTTAGATGCACTAAAAGAAACGCTTGGAAGAACATCCTTAGCTGTTCCTATGAGCCCATACCTAAGATTAGTTATGAAATATAAATTATTCACAAGGGAGGGTATGCGAGCCCAGCTTGACCCTAAGAGTGAGGGATACCATAAAGATTTACTATCAGGCGAAGAATTTGTCTCTTACAATAAGAGTAAGCGTGAGAAATTTGATCCAAGCAATTTGGAGCAGCGATCTAGATATCTTAACGATATTGTAAAAAAGGCTGAAGATTTTGTCGTTAATGATTTCTCCGATATAGCCAGTATTAAAAGAATTAAAGAGCTTTCAAAGAATATATCCTCAGTAAGGATACAAGAACTTAGTGAAGCTGCTGATTTTCTAAAGAAAAGTAGCTATGTTCTCGCTAATCAGTCAAGGAAAATAGATCAGACAAATTCGACTCTTGACCCTATAGAAATAGCTTATCTAGAGGCTGCTCAGCAACAAATATACGGTGAGAAACAATCTGGAGCATTGAACCAGGCTGAGATAGACAGTAGAATCAATAAATACAAAGAGAACTTATCGACTGGGGAGTCAAAATTATTTGATACACTTATGTTAAGTACATTATGGCGTGGTAAACAAGTAGATTTAAATGAATTATATAAAAGAATTGGTGATCCTAAATCAGAAGAAGTTAAGCAAGAAGTAAATAATATGATCATGGATTCCAAAAAGACAAGCTTATCAAGAGTGGGTTATGCTTCAGAGGCTATACCAGATTCTTCTGTCAAAGCCATGCTAAACGAATACCAAAAATTGTTCGATTATAGTACAGAAGTAGTAAAACCTGGGACAGCTGAAAAAATCATAAAGGATGCAGAAAAATTAGATCAGCCTATGAAAATAGTAGATTCTAATGGTAATAGAATAGAGAGCCAAGTAATAGAAGACCCTAATATGGACTCTACTACTAAAAAATACTTAGATGAGTATGCCCCATTTATAGGATTGCATGAAGGGAAGTTAAATAAAGAAGAGGCTGAGTTAGCCCTTAGTATAAAAGGTCATTTAGCTCATTATAATAATATAGTTGGTAAAGATTTAAATGGAGTCATGAGATGGCTGGTTAAAAAAGATTTAAATAATGCTTCACTAGAAGATTTCAGAACGCTTGATAGATGGTTTAAAATGACTAGAGAGGGCACATGGTGGCAAAGGATAATGAGACCAGTATTAAGCGGTTCTCCAAAGATAAGTAAGTGGCACCATTTAATGTTCCCAAAAGCTATTGGACAAGATTTAATGAGACACGACCTTGCCCTTGTTGAGGAGAGACGTCCTTATAAGGATAAGTATGGTTGGGTCACGGGGAGAGTTATGCAGCCTGAGAATATGATGACAAAAATGCAGAGTGCTGTACATGTTATGAATCAACAGGCTACTCAATTGTACGAAGAACAGAAAAGAAAATTTGATGAAGATATAAATCCCTACTTAGAGGGCATCGAAGGCGGAGATAGATTATTTAGAATATCTGTAAGAAAGCGTGAATTTGAGAATATGCCCGAGAGGATAAAAGAAGAGGGTCAAGATTCATTGTATAATATAAAATCGAAAGAATACATAGATAAATGGAATGAGATACAGAAAGAATATGATTGGGATAATTTACAGAATAAAATATTTGATGTGACTCTTGGCGGTGGTCGTGTTACTAAGATGACTGGTAAAGAAATTGTAAAAAATATAGATATATTGTTGACAAAGTGGAATGAGAAAATTCATGGGTGGATGACAGGTGGTAGGGATGAATTTGGTGTGAACGAATGGGATAGAGTGTACGCAGCTCGAAAAGGTGAAAAAGGTTATGTTGGAGATTATTATATTGTAGAAGACTTCCTAAAGAAATTTGATAAGTCTATAGTGGATGGTGAAAGAGTTAATTTAACTGAAGGTATTGATGGACTTAGGGAGATCAGTAAAAGTCAAATGATAGCATATTATCCCAAGGCTCAGTTCGATGTTAAGAAGGCTATTCAAGAAGGATTAAATATCCAACCCACTGGAGACCTCGGTGCAAAAGGGTATTGGCCCCATATGGGTGGAGATTCCAAAATAGCTGCGGAAGGTTTAAAGAGTTTTATAAAAAAATTAACTGAAAATCCATTCGTTGATAAGGAACTTCGTAAAAGAGAAATAGCAAAAGCCTTATATCACTATAGACAAATAACTGGTGACTGGGTTCCGACTGGAGAACTGAATGATGCTTACAATCTAGCATCGGATGTACTAAAAGATATAGCTACTAAGTCTGGTAAGAAATCAGAACGGATAAGGGGTTTCACTGAGAATAGACAAGTCGGAGCACAACATAAGCGTGATGCCCATATACCTGGATGGAGTGTAGAGCCTGAAGTGTATAGCCAATATATGAAAAGCGTTATTGATAATATGTACAAACATGCTGCACAAATAAAAGTAAGATCAGATATACATAAATTCCAGGGGGAGCACTTTAAAAAGACTGGTGATAGTAAAAATACATTTGAATGGGTAGATTTCTTTAATCTCTATGCTCAAGATGCTCTTGGTTATCCACAGCATATACCACAACATATATTAGACAATCCTAATATGAAAATAAAAGGCACCCCTTACGCTTGGTGGAATGATACTAACGTTAAGAACAGGGTTAATGGTATAAGAGACATGCTTGGCGTAGGAAGGAAGAAGGATGCAGACCTACCAGAAGAGTTGCGAGGAATAGACTTTAGCACTCTTGCTAAGTGGGGAAATCTTGAGGCTAAGTATCAATTGGCTTCGTTACTTGCTCATCCTAAGAGTGCTGTGGCTAACCTATATGGTGGTACTTCACATACTCTTATATCTACTGGCTTGACAAATTTTAAGAATGCCAGGAGCATAAAATATCTACAAACAAATGTAAATCCTGAATGGCAAAACATGGCTGATGTAGAAAAGTGGGTACGAGGACTTGGCGTTGTAGAAGATTTTATAATTTACGAAGCTGGGCTTAATCCAAAATTTAAAAATAAAAGATTTAAAAACTTTTTATCCGATGCTACTGCAGCTATAAAAAAAGACCCTAATGTATCAGATAGAAATTTAAGAAATATTGCTAATAGGCATGGCATCATAGACAGCGTTTTTAATAAGGCTGCATGGTTTATGCGGAGACCAGAGAGAACTCTCCGTAGAGATGCCTTTATGGCCCATTATCTGCAAGCTAGGAACAACTTTGAAGGTGCTATATCTAAGTTTGATGACCCAATGCTAATAAAGTTTGGCATGGAGGGCGTAAAGTCAACACAGTTCTTATACTCTGCTCCCTTTAGACCAGCTTTTGCAAGGTCTTCTATGGGTAAGGTGATGACTAGATTCCAGTTGTGGGCTTGGAACTCAGTAAGATTCAGAAACGAGACTATAAGAGAGGCTTCTCTCAGGGGATGGAAACAGGGGACTCCTGAATTCGAAAGATTTAAACGGATGGCTACTATGGACTTGCTCATGTTTGGGTTGGCGAATGTCTTTATGTATTCCTTATTCGAAAATGCTCTTCCCCAGCCGTATGGATGGATACAGGACTGGGCTGATTGGGCATATGGTAGTGATAAAGAGAGGGGTAGAGCTTTCTTTGGAAGTTATCCAACGGCACTTGCCCCTCTTCAAATGATTACTCCGCCTATAGCTAGGTTATTACCAGGTACATTCAAAGCTATAATTGAAGATGATTGGTCTAAGTTAGCTGGGTATCAGGTGTGGAGTATGTTTCCATTTGGTAGAATGGGGAATGATGTCCTTGGTGAGTATGGATTGATAAATAACCCTTCCAGGGCAATAGAAAAGATTACTGGTATACCATATCAACAAATACCAAGACAAGTTAAAAAATATAAAGATGAACCAACTTTAAAACCTAGGATATTATGATGGACTATATAGACGAATCTGAACAAATTGATATGAAAACTCTAGCAGCAATTTCTACTGCTGCTGCTATGGGTGGAATAGGAACTATGAAAGCTACTTCTGGGAATATTGGGACTAGAGCTAAATATATAGATTATATGAGAAACTATTTACCTGGATTTTATAGTAATAAATTTGGCTCTAAAGCATTGGCTTCTGGTAAAGAGGCTATTGCTGGGAATATATCTATAATGAAAAATATTGTTAATCCTAATATTTCATATACACATGATGTTACTGGGCTTAGCCCTAGAGCATATGAGCAATTATTAGGGCAAGAAGAGCAGCTAAATTTTCTAAGAAATGAATCAAATAAGTTATTAGAATTTGACCCTGAACTAAAAGTGAAGGGAAACACTGCTATATATGAAAAAAGTAAGAGACAAATCGCCCATATCCAAAAACAACAGCATTATAAATTAGTTAATGACTATTCCAATAGATTTCTTTTTAATAATAAAGGACTAACAGCAACTGATGACGTTGCTAGATATGCCCAAAATTTTGTATCAAAAATTGATAATCCAGTGGAAGCTCAGAAATATTTTGGTGGGGACAAAGATGCTATGAGATGGATTACAAAAGGTCAGGGTATAAAAAATCAACGGCATGCTCTTTATTTGTTACATAAGAATCCTCCGAAAACTGGTGATGTCTTAAGAGGCATTCAATTTGATAACCGTGTATACAATACATTTGGAAACATGAATGAAATAGGAGGAGAGAAATTCTCAAATTTAACGCCTAAAAAAATGGAATCTGTTTTAAAAAAGAGTGGGTTATCGTGGAAAGAAATAAATGGGAAATACTTTTTTAAAGTGTCTCCACGAATGAAAGCGAATTATGATTGGGGTGGATACCAGGGCATAGTCGAATGGAATCCAAAGAAACGGGACAAGGTTAAATTCTATGCCAATGATAAGCGTGATTTATTTAAAATGAAATTTGGAGGTAGAGATGTTATAAATGTCGTACAACCAAAAGAGATATCTATTCCTGAAGCTGAGGCTATCATTAGCGATGAATTGGCCCCTAAAAAACAAAAAGAATTAGTTGAGAAAATTACAAGAAGAAAAAGAGCACCTAAAATAACTAAGATGGCTGCTAAGATATATAGTCCTGGTAACAATATAGCCTATGCAAAGGAAGTAACTGCTATTACGCAAGCTCAAAAAGAAATTTTAACGAAAAAGATTCCTATAAAAAATATAGTTAGATTTATGGCGAAAAGATTTGGCTTTGGGTTAGCATCCGCAGGTATAAGCGGATTGGCAGTGTTGGCACTTATTGGAACAATCCAAATGATAAAAGATAGGGGAGAACAGGGCCAATAACTAAAATCCCTTAATATTCTCCCCCGTTGAGGGATAAGCTATCTTGGCGAGGTACACCAAGGAGTTATGTAGCTTATCATGCTACGTAATTCTCGAAGTATTTGCATTCCTTCTCAACTATGCAGGGTTTATCAGCTTTCTCTGTGTTTAAAGTTTGAAAAACTGGTACCCATCCATTTCTTTTCAGGTATTCTTTGTCGATGTATAAACTACAACCTAGACAATTGCCTAAATTCCAATTAGCACAATCACGTTGTGCTTTCCTTCTTAGTTTCTGATCTTTCAACATGTACCTCTTTTATGTCTTTACTTATCTGTTCTTTAGCGTATCTTTCTATTTCCTGATCTTCAAGATCACGAGCTACGGAATCATTATATTCGTCTTCATTATATTCGTCTGCTGTCGTCGGTTCGAACTCTCTTCGTTCTTTCTCCTCCATCAGCCGTAACATATATGCAGCTAAATATACAGATAAATCTAGTGATTCTTCAACAGCTTCATAAAAATTATCCCTTGTTATGTCATCCTTTGGCATTATTGGGATATTTTGATGATACTCCTTAGCACCTACATCTAATCTTTTTTTGATAAGATCGATGACTAGGTCATTATTTTGCTCTAGGTCTTTTATATCTCCTGATTCTTTATGCTTATCTATTTTGTTTTGCATTTCATCTATTCTAAGGGCCATTTGTTTCATGGCAAAATCAGCTTCAAGCAAAGCTTGTTCAAGATATATTAGTTTGTTTTTTAGTACTTGTTTATTATTCATCGGATATCTCATATTTTTCATATAAATCTTCTATAGGAATTATGACAAGTTTTATAGAATTTCTTAATACTTGTCTATCATACATTTCTACATCAGATTTTTCTACTTTGAATGTACCTGGATAAGTTAGATTACCATATTTATCTTTATGACTTATATTAACAATACATGGTAATCTAAATTCCGCTATTCCTATGGCACGAGTTTTCTTACCCCCATGCCATATCGGTGTTTTAATTGTATAATTATTCATTACAATTCTCAGATAACTTTGGGTCTGTATGATAATATTCTTCTATTCCAGTTTCTGAACCAACTTCTGTAGCTGCATACATTTCTTTAGTTACAGGTATCTTTTTTTGGCTAATATCTTTAGATTTCATTGAATCTTCGATATCTCTGATAAGATCACTTACTTTACTCAAAGCGTCGGTGTTATTACTATTTATATAGAGCTCTCCTCTATAATTATTTAAAGCTGTCATAATAATTTCAGCTTGTTCACGATTTAAGTTCATTGCTTCTCCTGTTTTAATTCATTTATACTAATATCAGGATTACAATTACATAAATCTGCATTACGACCTTTTTTTGTATTTGATTTGCACCAATCATCATGAGCAACATTCATTATATTAATTGAATTCTTTTTTATCAATCCTTCTACTATCCATTTTCCTATTTCATCTTTATAGTTTGATTTTTTTGTATTCATTAGTATCTTCCTCCTTTGGCTAATTTTCTTAGCACATATTCTTTTGTTTCGTCTTTTAAACATTCTACCCATTCCATAAGATATTTAAATTCATCTTCATCTAATGGGCCTTTCCTGGTGTTACATGATTTGCAAATTAGCTGCAGGTTATCAATGACAGAGTCTCCATCTTTAGCCAACGGAATAATATGATCACATACCATATTTTTTAATGTCATTTTTTTATCACAGTATTTACATCCATCACCATAACTATTATAAAACATTTCACGAAGCTCATCCATCTCAATATCGAATAAAACTTGTGAATCTTCGGATCGTTTTTTAAGGGAGGATTTGAGACTTTGCATTTTTCTCTGAAGCTTTTTATAAGCAATCTTCCAATAAGTACGATGATGAGGTTCTAATACCTCTCGAAATGTTTTTTTATCATATTTCATAATTATAAGGGCTCAGCGTTTTTTGCATTACTTCGCTTGTTAAAAGGCTTATGATACATCGCTGGGCGTGTAAGAGGTCTTTGTCCTCCCCCTTTCAATCAACTGAGCCCTGATAATTTATTATTAAAAGAATGTAGCATACAAGTATTAATAACTATGTTCGCTTTACTCTTTTAACTTTTTTTATGTTTATGCCTTGTGGCATATCGCTTTCAGCGTTAAATGCTGATATTGCAGCTTTTCTCGCCTTTACTTTATCTAATTTCTCAACAATCTCTACTTTTTTGAAATCATTAGATATAGTATGTGGATCAACGTCGACTGGGCCAAATGTTTCATAAAGCTTATACCTTGCAGTATTAGTCTCGTATACTCCATCTTCGTTCCCAATTTCCATTATAACAGCTGGTAACAATTGCTTGTTAAAGAAGTCCTGTGTCTTTTTAAGTCCTCTTCGTCGTGACTTTAATCTGTCAATTTCATCTTTCAATGCTTCAACCTCTGCGTCAAGTAAGTATTCTTTTTTGTTAAGTTCAAGCATGAAGTGATCGACATTTTGTATTTTAGTCTTGATTTCCCTATGTAGTGCTGTTCTCGCCTCTTCGAGGCTCTTGTGTTGTTCCATGTCAATGTCAGTGGCTTGCTCTATGTGCTCGAGTTGTTGATTTATATCAATGAGCTCGCAAACCAGTTCTCTTGTTGTTGCCATCATTCCTCCAAAATTGTGAAGTTCTTATTCATTATTTTACTATGTATAACTTCAGGTTTCTTTTTTTTCAGTCTAAATGAAGGTGTCCATTCAAGCTCAATATCGAAGAGGTCACCATCACTATTCTTATATAGTGATACTTTTTTTCCTGCATCTTCAGCTGAGCCTGTGATACCAAGCACTTTTCTTGATGCATTTTCTATTGCTCCACTTCCTTTAGCTGCATATAAATCCATTATTTGATTTCTCGAATAGTCTCTTGACACTTGAGATATCTGTATAATGATAATATCTTCATTTACAGCTATATTAGATAGAGAGTGACTTATGTAATTAAGTTTTTCATACTCTCCTCTTTTATTGAACGGCACATCTACAAGGTCAATATAGTCTATTACAACACATTTAGGTTGTAATTGCTTTATCTTTTCTTGTATTTGCGGTATAGTGGGACTAATAGATTGCATTATGATGTGACTTAACTCTTGTTTGTGGTATTTATAAAGACTTTTATAATTTTTCATTACTGTATCTTTATTAGCTCCAGAAACAATTTGTAAGTTTCTTCTATGCATCACATATCCTGATAGTTCTAATGATAAGAACAATGTTGGAATTTGTTTTTCTTTTATTATTTGATCGTGGTCAGCATTATAACCCAGTACAATATTTTGAGCTAATGCTGTTTTGTTTGCACCAGTCGATCCAAAGATAGTTACTAATTCTCCAGGATATACTGTTGCATCTTTGTCGTATACTCCTAAAGACTTAGCTAAATCAATTGTTCTTCCAGAGAAATCAGTTTCTAATCTTTCTGCTAACTCTGATTGTAATTGTTCACTATTCTTTACATCTATCAAATAATCTTTTCTTTTGTAGTAGATACAATTTGGTTGACAATGATTATGCATTAACACATCTTTGCAACCATATTTATATCCACCACGATAGGTGTCTTCTACCTTTTTAAGTACTATATCACTTCTCAATTGTCTACTATTCCACTCTAATAACGCAGCTTTAGCAGCTACACTAGGTATACCATGTCTAAAGAAATGAGATGCTATTCGCATCATAGTATTATTTCTTGATCCTTCTTCAGGGCCAAGTTTATACATCTTTTGAATGCAGGGTACAATGTTTCGTGGTTCCACATTAGATTCCATAACTCTTATCTTAGGAACTTTGGTAATTATTTTATTTTCTAATTCACCATCTCCCCAAATAGGTTCAGTCTCAATTATAATTCGTTTACTTGCTTCAGAATGTATCTCTTTAGCTGTAGATTCATTTATTTGATTGTGCGTTAATGGAATTTTATATAGATTAGATTTTTGATTTAAGGTATTTGGGCATCTATATATTGATGTTCTATTATATACTGCTAAATCTATATCACTGAATAAATTATTCATAGTTTCTTTAACAATAAATGGTAAATCAGTAGTTCCTTCTGGGAAATTAAAGACTTCTCCACTTATTATTATATGATATCCAGTTCCACTGAAATAGATATTGTAGGAGCGTTTGTGAACGTCTAGCTCTTCTAATTCAAATAATATACCTTTTGTTTTATTAAGTGTATAATCATCAGAATTATCGCCTCTATCTATATCGATTAAAATATCTCTAATATATCGCTTACCTAAGAAATCTTTGAATGTTTTCCTTAGCTTATGATATTCTTTTCCTTCTTCATCATATAGATATAAACTTTTATAGACAGCATATTTATCACCATGCTCTAATATAACATCAATTATTTGTTCTTGCGGAATAAGGAGCCCTCTGTTTTGAGGGCTCCCTATCGCTACTTCGTGATAAAGTTCCACCTAGAACTTGTTTACAGAGCTACCAGCAGTGGTACTGGTCATGTCTCCGTTATTAACAGGTGCTTGGGTGTTATCGTGCTCAACAATGAATCTATTGGCTTTCATGTAAGTGATATAATCTTCAAGGTCACTTCGACCGCGATCATTATTCTTTACAATTTTGGGACATACTTGAGTGTATGCTTTACCAGCTTTTTCATTCCACTTCTTATAAGTAAATATGTAATACTTATGTTCAGTGTCTGATTGAGAAACACCATAGTTGGCTTTTGTAAAATCATGGTTTAACAAACCTGCAATATCTTCTACAAGTTTATCATTTCCATCGACCCATAAACCATCGGTGTTTACTCCGCCATCCCAACCAATTGCATCAGTGAAGTACAAGATTCTTTTGAGTAGACTACTCTGACCAGTTAAAGTATTATCACTTTCTCTGTCAAATGTGCCTAATAGGCTATATTTCCAGGGATATTGTGAGTTTTCATTTCTAAAGTAAATCTCTAGAAACATATCCATATTCGGATATTCAGCTGATCTGTCCACTATATCGGTAAGTGTAACTGCTTGAAAACCAAGAAAGTTAACTCCTCCAGATGTAGGTGACTCTTGTTTATAAGAACCTCTGTACGGCATTTATTACTCCTATTCTTCTTTGTATTTTAGGATTTCATTCATTACGCTATTGTAATCGAATTCAAGAACTTTCTGGGCTAGAGGTCTCAGCCTACTGCCTACAGTTCTTTCGTCGTATGCTTTAAAAGAAAGATAGAATTTACCATCTTCTTTATTAGCCATAGCGTACCCTATCACGTCTGCACTTGCAGTTAAAGCATAAGCTAAACCTCTTGGTAGCTCAGGCCCCAACTGACTCTTACCATCAGTTATGACAGTACTCTTTGCATGTGAAACAATCACTAAATTCCTACTTAATGATTTACACAATACTTGGAATTTTTTAACAATATCAAGATTCTTCTTTCTGGCTTGTGCCCAGTCAGCACCCCATGAAGAACCCTCTCCCATTGCTGCTTGTCCTCTTTCATCACATACTTCAGCTTCAATCCATCTATTTATGTGATCAATAGTATCAATAACAATAGTATCGTAAGGTAATTTTTTTAAATTATCCTTTAACCAATAGTATACTTCTACCATAGAATATACTTCTGTTGATTCTCCAACAGTTTCACCTGTTCTATTATAATATCCACGCTCTTCATTGGGCACTATTTCTGTAATAGGCTTACCCTTTTCTGTAGCTTGTTTATTATCAATCATTTTTGGCCTTGTAGGTGTGTTTAAAGATGTAACTGTAACTGTATTAGCTCCATCTACAAAATCTGCACCTAAATCTGTATCTATTAATAGGCATCCCTCGGCTCCTTTGGGACTCCATTTACTGGCTTGAGTAGTTTTACCCGTTTTGGGTTGACCGATAAAATACCAGGTCAACCCATTAGGTAATTTAGTCCAGTCAGTGGATACTTTTCTAACTTGAATATCCATAACTATCCTTATCTTGTTTTTACAATGAGGTTGTCAGTTCGCATTTCTAAAGGCATTAAACCTATCCAAATATAAGCATAATATGGTCTCTCAGCAATAACATTAAAGATTTGGTCTACTCCAAATCCTCCAACAATTGATGCTGTAAAGATAGTATGCTTCATTGTACAGGGCTCTTGACTTATCTGATGAGAAGGAAGCCACGTATCTAAATAATTGTCATTTTCTTTTGTAGCAACAATTATTTCCATAGCCATAGCTCCCATTCTTAGATCAATAAAGAATTTCCTGTTACTCTGTTCTAACCACAGATTGTATGCAACAAGTCTACTCTCCATATTGTCAAGACAAGTAACCATCTTGGGCATTGTAGGACTTTTTTCATCATAATATTCATCATAGAATTTTACTTCGTCTGGATTTACTGCATACATTTTAGAAACATTTTCTGCTACTTCAGCTTTAGGTTTACCTAATGCTCCTTGAGGATACATTGTAGTACTCAAGTTATGTTCTTCTAATATATCATGATCCCATCCTGTAATCTTTTTGAATCCCATTATCGAAAGTAGAGGTACCAGCTGTGAGCCGATACCTCCCAATCCCAATATACCAATATGATTTAACTTAGCTTGAGGTATTAAATCCTTATTTCTTAAGAATCTGTTAGTAGTCATAATTACCTCCATAATTATATCCAAAATTATCTGTTTCTAAATTCCAATTCATTAAAATTGATATTTGAGTAGAAGACAATTTCACTAATTCTAGCTGTCTTTCACATTCAATGTCACTCATTTCAGCTGCATCCCATTTATTAAGAATGAATTCTGTCTTTTTTTTCTGAGTTGCAGAAAGTTTAGACAATAATTCGTCTCTTTTTTTAAAGAAAGCTATTGGGCTATTACTCAAAGTATCAATAGGAACAGATTTCTCTGGAGTTTTATTCCATTCATTCTTTACACCATTTAATAAACTTGTCTGTTGTCCGTAAACTGGAACAGGTTTATTCTTTTCGATAAAATCAGCTTCAGATACCCATTCATTAAGAGGTTTGAGTCCAGGTATCAATATATTAATATCTGATTCATCCGCCTCAAAACAATGTCGTACTTTATACTGATCCTTATAACCAAACCCAAAAGCATACAAAGCTTTGCCAGCAGAAGCAACCACCAGACTGCCGTAGAAACCTTCTTCTGGTGCCATATCTTGGATTGTATTTGTGTCTGTTGTAGACAAAAATGCTCCCATAGTATTATGACTATGGATTAATCCTATATAGGCTTTCTTTAAGCTTGGCATTAAAGCATAGGTTTCTTTCAGAATTGTAGCTAAATCCTTAGCTTCCCACTCAGTAGCAGCGTGACTGCCTAGGTTTAAAGGGTGGAAATGAACGATTTTCCATTCATTAGGAAAACCATCTTTATCTGTTTTTACTCTATACCATGCAGGGCCAGACCACTCTAAGTTCTTAAATCTATTTAAAAGATAAGTGTACTTGTTGTGTATCTTCGTTGGTATGTTCAGTTTTATGTCCATATTTCTTTAGACTCCTTATTATTTTATCGTATTCATTGATTAACGTCTCTGTTTCTGCAGTCACTGACTGCCTTTTTATAACTTCATATGCATTGATTAAAGATTCTACACTATTAATCTTGCCAAATTTATTTATAATACTAAGTGTATTATAAAACTCATTATTTGCACGATAATATGACATGCGTCTCCAAAATAAACCTGTACCTATTAGATAATTATCTTGATCCTCTTCATTATCTATCGAATACTTAAAATATGAAGATATCTTATTTTCAATACATTTATAAATAAATTCTTTATTTAAAGATTTACCATAAAAAGCTATAAGCATTCTTTTTATTCTCTTACATCTAGAGTTATAAAGATGATTTAGATAGTACTTTTTCTTATATTCTTCAGAATTAGGTGTATTCTGCATTGCATCTTCTATATCTATTGAAGTTTCAGTTACTCTATGCTTATATGATCCAGTATTAGTCATTTTATCGTAGAATAATTGCTTTCTTGTCTGTAAAGGAGCTAAATATGTACAATATATATCTATTGCATAATCAGCATCATTTAACAAACTCTTTATCATTTCATTACTATTTATCCAATAATAAAAATCGCTAAGTACTGTAGATAATGCAAACAAAATAGATTTATTTACATCATGTCCTTCTATCTCTGACAGTCTTTGATCAACACCAGACATTATTTCTCTTGTTGTAAAATAAGTCATAGTACCATCTTCGCTTGCATTTGGAACAACAAACATAGTATTAGCACTGACCCATGGTAAGATAGAAAATTCAGATTGAGAGTACTTTCTTCTATTATCCTTTCTTTTATTAACCTCTGTTGTATGTGCTTGAAAATATAAATATTGTTTATTATCAAACTCTTTCTTTATCTTTTCAGATAAATGAGGCTTAATATGATCTATTCTTTTAAATATTTCTGCTAAACAATAAATATCATTAGGAACTGATCCAGTATTTATTTTACATAGATTATTTTTTATGAAATTTCTAAATTCATCAAATTTATCTATTGATTTTTTATAAGTAACAGATTGTATTACAGATGACAAGAATTCTTTAGTAATATTCTCTGATCCTTCTAATCCATTGGTTACTTTATCTATTATTACACAACGATTTAAATTCCAAAATGGTGAACGAGAGTTCCAAGTATTTAAGAACGAATGTAATGTCTTTAAATACATAATTGGGTTGCCCTCGGATTTCCATTTACTAAGGTCTCTATCATATCCACCTAAACAAGGCTCTGATCCAGAAATATGTGGATGCCAAGCAGGTGTCTCTGCACAAAACTCGAAATGGTTAGACCCTTTATCATTGTATATAGAATTATATAATTTAACATTCCTATTTTTTTCTATACGTGCGTATATTCTGTCAAGATAATGAATTCTTCTACCTCTTAATCTTGGTATACCCATATTAAACACGAGAGCAATATCATCTTTGCCCCATACATCATGAACATATCCATCTACAGCGACTAATCCAAATACTTCATCTGGATTTAATGTCATATTTTTAAGAGTTTTCCAATATTTATTATCCATATTCTCCATTCTAAAAACTTTCATAAAAGTTCTTTTTAATCTACTATCGAAAGATTTAACTCTTGATTTAAAAGGTAATCCAGATATAGATGTGATCTCTCCCATTTTAATTGGGAAGGTTTTTTCAATATTATTAATCATGACAACTCCTCATATTGTTTGATTTACTTGGTTTAGTTAAAGTAGGAAAAGCTGGTAAGCTTTGATCTTTCTGGGATATTGACCATTAAATAGTAACAACACTATTCACTTCCCCTATCTCGGGCATGCAGACGGTAGTCTACTTACCTGATGCTACTTTGCTCTTTTGGAAAGAGACAAAATTTCCATCAGCAAGCGTGTGAGTGGCATTAGCCTCACTACTTTCTACATGTATTTGAACTCCCTGTAGAGAAAGATCAAGCTGTGTAGCAAGATCGGCAGGAGTACTGCCTTCCATTTCTCTGGGCATTCCACCATTGTGGAATGATACGACTGTTACATTAGCCATATTATCCTCCGTACGGTTAGGCGTTAAACAGATTTATTTTTTTTTAGGTCTTCCACGCTTTTTAGCTACTGGCATCTGTCTTGACCAGTAGTAAACTTGACCCTTAACTTTGTATAACTGATTCCGTAGTTTTTTTAATGGAAAATAATAATATACTCCTGTAATTACTACACCTCCAGAAAATCCTACAAAAAGCATTAAATACTCAAATAGACTCATTCGTTTATCTCCTTTTTTTTACTTTTTTCATTGCTTCATCGTGTAATATTAAAGTTTTTTCTATCTCTTTATTTACACCTTTACAATAATTGCTGCCAGTTTTAGTTATACTCTTTGCTAACTTTAAAAGATTAACTAAATGACCGACGGTTTTTGTTTGTAATATACTTGTATCAAGCATTATTACCTCTCTTGATTATCATATGTTCTCCTTGTTAGGGGTTTATTAATACTCTCTCCAAATCTAAAAAGAGCAGTTTTATTATTAGGACTTATCCAAGAATTTATCTGCACTAATTTTAAATTACAGGCATTTGCCATATTTTGTAATGTTTTAACTCTTATGTTTTCACCATTATTCTTACGATTATTACCAAATGTAGCTCTTGTAATTCCTGTTTCTTTACTCCATCTATAATTTGTCCAGGTCTTACATCCTAATAAAAATAAGAACATTTTAGAACGATTCATGTCTCTTCCTTTCCTTATTTAAATTAAATATATCTTCATGTTGGTTTGATATTTCTCTTTTGATAACATCAACTTGTTTACATAAATCATCAACACCTTCTTGCATTGCACCGAAATTTGTTTTTACTATATTCTCAAACATTTTTTGTGTGGTTGTAACATCATCACCAGATTCTTTCAAATCTTCAATCTTTGTAGATAAAGCATCTATCGATGTTGTTATATCTACATACTGTTCTTCTCGTTGCTCTGCTAAAACGTGTGTGTTATGAATGGTAGAACTTGACTCTTGTATGAGTGTATCAATTGATAGTCCTGATCGTGCCGTCCTTCTTCTCGAAGGTAGCACTGAAGATTTTACCATTGTTGGTAGCCTCTACAAATTTACTAATCTTACTCATAATTAAAATATTTAGTGTTGTGCATAATTGCGTTACAAACATAGGCACAATTTTTTTTCCCAATGTTAAGCCAATGTTAAGAAATTGTTTTATCTTTGTTTCGAATTAGTTTTCATAATTATTTATTTTTTGTTTCTACACGATACGCCCGGGCTTTATCTCCCGGGCTATCAAACTAAGAAAAATGTCACTACTAACAAAATGTAACGATCAAAAATGTGTACTGCGGTCTAAGTGCTACAGGTTCACATCTAAGACTAGCGAGGATCAGGAGTGGTATGAGAAGAGCCCCCGGAGATCGGACGGATGTGACCGATACCTCCCGGCAAACCCTACTGCGTTTAAGAAAAAGCCTACTGCGTTTAAGAGCTAGAAAACCCTACTGCGTTTAAGAAACCCTACTGCGTTTAAGAATTACCTAATACTATATGAACCCTTTGTATAATTTACTAAAGCGTATTGTGCGGCATACCGGATTGCATCGATGCAGTGATTCCATTTATCTACAGGCTTCGTTTGTCCTTTGGTTGCCCACACATAGTTATTCAACTCCTTTATTAACTCGGTTGAATCGGGATCAATTATCAGGTCAAAGTCCTGAAGAAGAGCAATCCCTGAAAGAATAGACCCCTTACGTTTAATCGTGGGTCTTATGTTAGACCCCTTGAGCTTTATCTCCTTGATAAGACGTGGCTCACTTGAGTCTGATATAATAAGGTTTGGACCTGCGTATCTAATATTGTAGTCCGCTATCTGAGTTGTAGACATCCCTGTCTTGCAGAACAGAACCTTTATGAATATCCTTTTGTTTCCTTTGTCTATCGATAATTTTACCAAAGTTGAGGGATCCACAGAAAATCCGAAGTCTTGGCCGTAAATTATTTCATAGTTATCATTGAACTCACCTACACGCCAATTAGTGAATATAACACCTTCCTGCTTTTCCATCCACCCACCAAGTATTTGGTGTGTGTATTTCTCAGGTCTGCGTCTTCTAATCTCAGCAATCTGATTAAGGAACGATTGAGACAGATTATCCACGTTATCAAGGTAAGTGGTATGGATATATGTAATACCATTTTTCATCCCGTTAAATCCCCCAGGAATGTCTCTATTGGCATAGAACCTACCCCATATCCAATGCTCTTTGGTTGTGGGGTTCAATATAAGTATAACCCTATTAGGTTTAGTCTTAACCCTAACCGATTGGTCTATCTTGTCAAAGGTGTCTTCATCTGTTAGCTCCTCGGCTTCATCCAATACAAATGTAGTAATACCATTAAGGGATTTTAGGGCAGCCGTTTGATTTCCTGAGGCAGTCCGTATTCCCTTGAACAGAATAGAAGACCCTGTCTTGATATTAGTGATCTCGTCTTTCGTTATGCGAAAGTCCTCGACCACATCCATAAGTTCTAGTTTCTCAATAAACTCAGGTATAATCGATGAAGATGCAGATACCATTGTGTATCGTGTAAAGAGTATCTTATGCCCCTTCTCGTATGTAAGTAGTAACAGGAACACATTAACAGCAAACGACTTACCTGACCCTCGACCTCCTGTAGTTATAAAGTAACGAGAGTCATTACCGAATGCTTTGTACTTCTCATTCAGATTCGGTACCTTCATCCTCAGGGGTTATATCGATTACGTCTTCTATTTCTTTTGGCTTGTCGCTACCGGGGAATATATTCACGATAGAGAAGTCTATCTTTTTCTCTTGACTAAGTGCATCGGGATTATCCATTGCCTTGCCGTAAACATACTCAATTATCATTTTGCGGTCATATTGGGAAGAGGAGGCTCTCTCAGCCACCATCTTCCAAAACTCGTCCTCAGACCCATAGACCTCTTCTATTGCATTCCTTGCAAGTATCTTAGACCTATTCTGTTTAGCTTTATTGAAGTTAGCAGGAGTAGCCATAGTCTTCCGAACAAGAGCATCGCCACGCTTAGCTCCGTTATTCTTCCGACCATCGGTCTTCTTCATATATTTTCTCTCAGGCTTTTTGCTTGGCATAAATCTGACTATATAATTTCCATACTCCGTCAACCCATTCGTCTCTACTATAGACAAGTTGACCTGTTCTTTTTTGCCCTTTGTACTCGATCACTAGCTTATATCCTCCTTCATTTACTATTGGATATATTCTGTAGCCATTCTCAAAGCACCACTTTTGGGCGTTCATATCATATACAATATCCATATGGCATCCGCATCTAACTTTAGGTTTCTTTCTTCTAGCCATCTAAAGCAAATCCATTGGTATAGACCTTAGCCTCTTGACCTCTTGGTTGGATGCCGAACCCCTTGAGCATAGCATCTAGCCGTATCTTAGCGACCTCTACTTTGTTCTCGGGTATCCTACTAATTAACTCAATTAGCTCTTGTTTGTTTTCAGGCATCTCAGGATCAACATCTTCCTGAACACGCCCATAAACCTTTAAACATCTCACATATGTTTCTCTGAACTTATTGTCGTACTTAAAGAACGTATCAAAGTTCTTATTCAGAGCGTGATGGATTGTAGCGTGGTTCTTACCAAACTCTCTGCCAATCTCTGTGATGTTCATTTGATAAATCTCATTCAGCATTTTGTAAACCATCATCCGTGCCTCTACCACTTCTTTCTTCCGAGTGTTCTGAGTTGCGTCCTGCCCTGTCTGAGCCTTTACGATGTTTACGATGTCTTTAGTTATGTCTCTCATATATTTGTGTGTTTAATTAGTCTCGTTATTGAAAATAGACAAGCGTACTCACAAGCAAGCATAATGCCTGCACACTCCTCGTACAGCTCAAGCTCCTCATAGAACTTTAGAGTGTTCTGTAGCTCTAGAACGCTAGCACCATTTACTATGTCGGTACAAGCTAATCCAAAGTATTCCTTGATAGTTGGATTCTTAAAATCCAATGTTTGCGATATAGCATCCAATTGCCTCGCTAACTTTTTCCTTCCCGGATTCAATGTCATCTTCAGTTGCGTCATAAGTTTTTACTTGTAATGTCTTCTTGTCAACGATTACAAAGGTAAAGCTTTTTTTATTAAAAATCCTAGTATAAATGTATGCTTGTGCATCGTAACCATAATAATACATATTATAATCCCAATTATCGATGTCGGATGTGGTCTTCAGGTCCACAATCCGATCATCTCTCAAGCAGTCGGCCTTCCCTCTGAAGGGAAGTCCTTGGATGTATCCGATCCCCGGCTTTTCGAAATCTGCGTCCTTAAAAAGTGCATTTGCTGTCGGGTTGTCCAAAACGGCATCAATAATGCCCTTAGCCCATACTTTCTCTTTAAGTAGCATAATCTCCTTACCTTGAAAATCATCCGATGCAATAGCTTCCTTGTAGGCTTTATTACGCCTAGTAGAAGCATCAACAAAATGGTAGTAATCATCTAGTTTGTCTTGTTCGAGTAAAGAAACGTGAATAAGTCTACCATCCCTAAGAGGTTTAGCGTTACTGTCTAAAGGCTCTCTAGAACCTTGGTAGCTCTCTATACCCTCAAGCAATTTCTTGCAGGAGGAAGAAGATAGACAAGCCTTATTAAGATAGCCATAATAAAACTCGTTATCATACATCTTTTCGATTAGGTCTGATACAGCCCAATCGGTTCCATCAAGCAGTTTTATCTCTTTAGGTGTTGGTATTGGCATTACTTGTTCCTTTCTATTATTTGTATTAGTGATTTAACATCATCTTCATCTGTGAAGGAGATGTTTATTTGTGGTGGTTCAAACTCCACTGTGAG
>Ga0080013_1001025_pt1 | contig 37907 bp, 23 predicted proteins | sample ETNvirenome_6_85_FD_69236 | JGI IMG/M metagenome (GOLD analysis project Ga0080013, IMG submission 69236) | Marine viral communities from the Pacific Ocean - ETNP_6_85 (SPADES assembly) (version 2) | ecosystem: Environmental > Aquatic > Marine > Oceanic | place: Pacific Ocean | collected 2013-06-19 | reverse complement strand
GCTCCACCATTTACCCACGATACATTTTCACATATCCATTGGCTATTAGGTGCATCCCAATATCTCGACCTAGATGGGTCCGCATTACCTGCACAATCTATTCCTTTAGCGGTTGTAGTTGCAGCATTCCAGTTGGCAAATGATGGGTCTGGACAGCCAAATTGTTTATACATACAACAGCTATCCCAGTCCTTGGTTTGCATATATAACTCACCATAGTATTCTCCATTAGAGGCTGGGTTATAGTCCCATGTTGACCCATAGTCATCTCCTGTTCCCATCGTGTTACAGCCGGAGAAAAGAATATTATTGGAGTTACCATATGTCGCAGGGTCACCCACACCTACCGGGCTTTCCCAAAGGTCTGGTGCACCATTCCATAATGGTGTCACGTCCGTTCCACTATTATAACATGGGTGATGAACGGGCTTTCCTTGACAATCAAAACATCCATTATCTTGGGGTATTGGGTCGGAGGCAATATTAAAACCATTTAAAATAGAATTGTTTGAAATACATCCTGTAGGGGATAGATTAGATGGAGGTCCCATACAGACTCCATTAGGGCTACAGTTTTGGTCTTCACAAGTATCCCATACTGTTGAACTTGGGGGACAATTAGCTATCAAATCATGCCCACCTGGTATTGCTTGAGAAGGTATACCTGTCCCATAATCCATAGAATTTAAACATGAAGATAGTGGACAACCATCATTATTTGTTGAACCAAGAGTTAATGGTGAAATACATAAACTAATATAAGGAAATCCTCCTTCGTTGGGTGCATTTTGGATTCCACATTGCACCGAGTACCCTAACCAACTACAATAGAACCAACTATTGGGTGCCCACGACCATCCTCCTGGGTTTCCACCCCATAAGTAATATTCAAATGTAACGTCTAACCTACCATTTCCGGCCCAACTGTAAGTACCACAAGAGTTATTCATCCATTTGCCTCTGTCAGGGTGTAATTGATAAAGACCTGCGTAAATTTGACCACATCTTTCTATTTGTCCTACATTAAAATACCATTGTTTAGTTGATGTTGACTTCATATATATCCCAGTAGTTCCTCCTGGAAACCATCCCTGGTCCCAAGTATCTTCGTGTGAAGTGTAAGTACTGTTTCTAACAAATTGATAGAAAAATGGCATCTTACCAGCATACATACCAGAACAAAGACAAGAACATGAGTCATTATTTAAAGCTGAAGGATTTCCACCTGCAGCAGCACTATCGTAATTAGCCATACTAAAAGCTGAATATTTAGAAGATGGATTTTGATAGACATTAGGATAGTTATAACCCACACCCCATGTAACTGCTCCTATTCTTTCAGTTCCTAATGATGGTCCTGATGCATTTCCTGGACATCCCATAATTTATATTTTCTTTTTATTAATCATTAGTTTCTACTAATATCGTTATTTGTTTAGTACAACCTTTATCATCTAATATTGTAAAGGTGTAAAGACCTGCTGTTGGCCCATTTATATTTGTATAATTGCTAGGACAAAGATTGTCAAAGAAAATATTATTATATTGCCCATTTATTGGATAAATAGTTGTAGATTCTCCCGTATTATCGTTCGTAATTGTATATTCTAAACTTCCCATATTAAAACCACTTATTTCTACTACACCATCACAATCAAAACTATTGGTCATAATTCCATTTGCGTCAGTTAAAGTAATAGTAGTGCATTTTTGGACATTAATTATAGATAAATTAAGATTTTGTATTTCAGTACAGCCACAATTACCATTACACTCCTCTAAACTAGCAAACATATTATTTTGAGATAATAAAGTAGAATAAGTAGATTGCCCTGTGGTCTCATCTATCCAACTGTTTTGTGGTACTTCACTGCACACTGTATTAACACACTCAAATAACCTATCTAGTGGAGTTATATTACTTACTGGTGGGATTATTGGGGTAGGTAATGGGGACATCTCAGCTTGTGGTCCCCCATAGACTATAGCAGAACCCACTGCACCACCTCCTGATGGTCGTGTTTGGGTACCAGAAGTGGTGAGCCTCCATCCATGTCCGCTTCCACAGCTGTTTATACATTCAGCCTCAGTACAATATAAGTCACTTCCTTGTCCAGAATGATATACCCCATTTGAGTCTGGAGGTCCTAACCAAGTCATCATATCTGCGTAATTTCCTGAAAGACTTCCAGGCCCCCATCCACTATCTAGATAGAATTGAATTGTGAAACAATCTATACCCATATGACATATCCAACAGTCTAACTGAGGGTTTGTAGGACAGTCACAGCCTTCTTCTTCTTCTTCTCTACAACAATAATAATCTATATTATTATGGTTTAATCCCATGCTCATTGCAGAATATGCCGTGGTTCCACCACTATAATCGATATAGTTAATGTCATTTAAGGTATAAGCTGTATACCAAGAAGAAAGAGTTGTTATTACTCCTGTACCAGATAACCCCACATCTACAACACTTCCTACATTTGGGTAGGGATTAGTTCCATATTGTTTTAATACATTTAACTGACTAGTGTACGAATGTCCTGTTACAGGAAAAGGTGTAGTTACCCAACTACTACTTAATGTGTCCCACACATCTGGATTACTATCACCCCAGAATATCCAATCTTGTGTTACTGAATCACACCCTATTGGGTCGCCGATATTAGGGGCAAGAAGAGAAAAATTACCAAATGGATTAGGTATTACTGGAGTATTAAAATATGGAATAGGTATTGTCTTAGATATAAATGTAGTGCCCCACGGATTTATTTGACTTAATGTTATCGTGTATCCTGTACTTGGGGTGGTGTATGTATGACTTGCAGTAACCTGTAATGGAGGTGTAAGTTGTGCGGTGTTACCGTCACCCCAATCTATATCGTATGGTGCAACTCTTAAGAATTTTCTAAATTCTAAATCTGCAGTATTAAATACTGTAATACTATTATTATTACCTGTGTATACAAAATTAGCTAAGACATCTCTTTGTACTGCTAAACCATCAAAAGGTGTATAAACACCAATATCGTTAAAATCTTGAGTTAACAAAATAGGAATTGTAATTCCAGTTAGGCATGGGGAAGGGTCAGGAAGTGGTGCAGTAGACGTTAAACTTCTCCATAAGTCACACCTATAATCATCTCTTACTTTTGCTTTCCAATAATCACATTTTCCAGATTGATTAAAGAAACAATTATTGCAATTTTGTCCTTGAATAGATGAGAGGTACTGGTCCGACACATAGTGGGGCGGTAGTTGTATTGGTATTGCATCCAATTGTCCTGGATATAATCTTCTTCTAATTTGTAAAGAGTGTGTTTCCATCTACTATATTGGATTTATATATTCCCAAAACTCTATTGGGGTGTTTATGTTGGTTCCAACTCTTGTTCCTGCTAAATCTTCAATCCAATAAGTAAAATTATTTTTGTCTAATAATAATCTATAATACATATTAGTAGCTGGGTCAAAACTAATTTGATTAGGTATGGAAGTAGGTAAGACATTGGTAAATCTCGTTACTTCTCCATCTCTTCCATTATAAAACTTAGCAGACATAAAAAAAGTATTAATGTTTAAATATGTGCTTTCTTTTAACCAATAAAAAAAATAACCTATACTCCTATTATCCATATCAAAATCATAACGTGGGGTCGGTACGTTTCTAACAGTATCTAATATAATGTTTATACCACTGGCATCAAATATTGGTGAGTCAGGCACATTCATATTTAAATCCGCCCATGCTGCTGTTTGATTGGGTACTACTGAAATATTCCTACAATCAGCATCTATTGAACATAATGGTCGTCTTGTACCATTTACTGGACTTAGTAAATTGGACATATAAAATTTTTGTCTAGTCTTGACTGGACTATCATGAAAATCTAATTTAAAAAAACTCTTTAATAAATCAGATGTATTTTCCGATAATTCTACATTATTATATCCTTTAAAATTAAATCCAAAAGGAAATGGTTGGGCTGGAGGTGCAATAGGTAGTAAAGTAGGCCATGTATTAGTAAGTTTATCAAAAAAATTAAATTGGTAGAAGATATCGGGACTTTCTTCACTATTATCAAATAAAGGAGCATGTCTAAATCTAGTTACTTCAAAATCTTTAGTAGGATTTACTAATTGTCTAACTACGTCGTTCTCATATACTTTTATTAAATCTTCTCTACCAGCTTCATCAAAAGTAGTGCCAAACCCTAACTGAATAGTCGGGTCTTTTGTATTGATATTAAATATAAATTTATTCGCAGCCATCTATTAAAAATTCGTCTATTATTTCTGTTATTCCTGTAACTGACAGGTCTGATTCCGCTCTAATTTGTTTTTGAACATAAAATGGAATAATCTTACTAGGGTATTGTGCATTATTCATAAATGGATAATCTACTCCATGACCACCATCAATAAACCCTATTTCCCACAAATCTCTCCATCTCCATGTTTTTTCTCTTTCCCAATATTCAGCCCAATCTGGTATATTAATTACTTCTTGTGGGTCACCAAATTCAATATAGGTAGAAAATCTCCTAATTGGGACTTCATGGTGTGGTTTATATATGTATCCTTTTTGTCCATCTATGGTCCCTTGTCCCATCATAAAAACCGCGTTATTCCATGAAAACTGATGTTGTATTTCACTTATAACTCTTTCTTTAAGTTCTTCTGCATTATATTCACAAAAGTCCCCCCTCAATAAATCCCCTACTCGTAATTCTGTACCTCTAATTAATGCACTACCACCAGGTAGTGGGTCCACTATTAGTCCTGAAGGTTGTTCGTCCCCAACACTTCCTCCTCTTACTATATTAGGTCCTACCGGACCAAAAGGTAAAGGAACTGCTGCAGCATCCGATACTCCATCAATGGATGTATCCATATAAGTCAGTGGAAAATTCCATTCCCATCCATATTTTGGTGGATATAAAAAATATCCTAGATTATTTCTTAAAAATACTGTTACATATAAATTAGTTAACGGCCTCCCTAAATTATCTCTTAATGTTTTAACATCTATATCTCTATTAAAAGAATACAAATAAGAAGGATATGAATTTTTAATCGATATCCTACAGGTTGCAGTGGGTGTTACTCTGTCTATTTGTTTTACATCAGGAAATACACCTTGTTCAAACCCACAGTCGTCTAATACTGCATCTGATACTTCAGTTAAAATTTTATTTATTCTAACATAATAACTAGAAATACTTTCTGAGTTAGCTTTATTCGTTTGTCTTCTCATAGTTCCCATTGAAAGATTAGGTAAAGCTGGGAACCCTACTACGGTTCCTTGTGGAATTAAAAGATTAAATATTTTTTCTGAAGACTTTCTAGTCGAATCCCCTACGCTATAAACAGGAAATACATTATCTCTCAAAGTGTATGTTGTTCCTTGTCCATTATCCATATTTAATACCACATATTCTCCTTTACTTAATCCGTGTGGGGCAGAACAATAGAATCTAATCATATCTCTTCCGTTAAATACAATTTGTTGAGTATAAAAAGGAATTCCTTGATTAGCTAAAAAAGCAATCGCGTTGGTTGTTGGGGACTGTTCCATCTGATACCACATTCTTTGGTCACTCTTACATTCAGAAGGATAGCTAAGAAACATATTCCAATTAGTAGTGGTAGAAACAAATTCATCTAAGTCTTTTCTTTTCATATCAAACTCTTGAAACTGGGGATATCCTGCCCATGGTGAATATGCTGTTCCTCCTGAACTATGAATATAGTATAATTGTTGAAATAAAAGAGTAGTGAATCCACTTGAACTGGAGGAGGTATTTGTGTTTATTGCTAATCCACTATAATCATTATCTACAAAAGGTGATATCTTACCATAAACTCTATAATTACTTATATTTTGTCTCTCTTCATTAAATCTCTCATTAATATTAAGATTAACTGTTCTATCGCCTTGTATTAAAGTTCTGGAAGTATCATTTAATGAAACCTGAAAAGTTAAATCTTCCTCAGTTGCCCCAGCAAATTTTTTAGTTGGTATTACTTTTAATATGTTTTTTCTATTTCCCATAATTTAATCTAATGGTGGCATGTAACCATTAATAAATTTATCATATGCATTATTTCCTTGATATAATCCAAAATAGTAATGATAATACCCCATAGATACTTCATTGGTCGTTGGAATAAGGGGGATAATTGGACCTGTTGGTGGGACAATTATCGGTCCTGGTTGAGCTCTATTACTTATTATAGTCATACTAGTACTATCTACAGCGTCCCAATTATTGTTTAAAGTACCAAATTGTGGACTCGTTTTCATCCATGGATAATATGGAATGGTTTGAGAAAAGGCGTATCCAGTACTATCTCCCATTATTTTTGTTCTTAACCCTTGATTAGAAATAATGATTGGTTTATTAGCAAACGCATCATTAATCTCAACGTCGATAATAGTTGGGGGTAATGGACCATAGTTAGGGTCTTCTGGATAATAAAATGGGCTCATATATTTATGTACCCCTATCTCATTATTAAAAGCAATTGCTTGTGAAATATCACCATCTAATAATCTATGTTGTCCTCCTGAGATTCCTGCACTAGTAGCTTTTAGTTTTCTCTTATTTCTATTGGTGGCACCCCCTGTAGCTGGGAAACCAAATACCTGCCAACCTCTAGTCCCACCAAACCAATTGTTAATTCCCGTGTATTGTATTTCCCACCAATCATAATTCATTAATTTCTGATTAATAAAGTAATCTAGAATACCTGCAGGAGATTTAGCGGAACTTGATTCTAACTGGTCTATATAGAAATCATTATTTTGTTGGTTTTCACAATCTATACATGAATTATTAGTAGTTAGGTCTTCAAATGTTCCTAACTCCAATATAGCAGTAGGATAATTAATACCTTTATATTGGAACCTGTACTGTAAAGTATCTGGAGTTCCGTCAGGCTGAGTATAGTTAAAGATAAAATTAGCATTAGGGTTACTAGTTTGGAAAGTTCCAGCTCCTGAAGGATTATAAGGACAACTTCTATAATAATATTCGTTAGGATTAGTAAAACCGTCATCAGGACCTACTATTACATCCCTACAAAAATAATCTGTAGTTGTTTCTGTTAATGTATTAGGGTCTGTAGTTACTATTCTCTTATTATCAAACCTAAAATGGTAAAGAGTACCTCTAATCCATGAGGCCCAAAATCCCATATTAAATACTCCTTGACAAAGACCGTTATAAATATTCTTTCTAACTCTCCATTCATTTAATCCAAAAAATATCTTGCTCAACCTAGTTAACAAGAAAAATCCTAATATTACTACAAATCCATCAATTATTAATTCCATTATGATTGGGGATAAAGCTGCACCAACACCAGGAATCAATGCCGTAACAGCTCCTATGGTTATCATTGTCCATACTGCTGCTGTAAACATACCCTTAAATCCTGAACCATCATAACTAATAATATAACAACCTTTCATACTAGTACCATCTTTACCTTCAGTATCTAGCTCTTCATTATGTTCATCACTATAATATAAGATACTCGCATCTCTCAATGCAGGAATTTGGCAGTTAGGGTCGTCGACTAATGGATTACCAGAAGATTGTTCTATATCCCCAACACCAAAAAGACTAGGAAAATCTAACTCAAAAAAGCTACCGCAATTACAATCTTCACATTCATCATATTTGGTGAGTGGTAATCTGTATTTTACAGAATCTATCAATCCAACTACTAAATTTGCTAAAACTATCGTAAAAATAGCTACTGCTAATGCAAATGCAAACTGACCTATTGCCGAAAGAATTGCACCTAAAGGAAGCATCCCCGCCATCCCAATCACTATATTCAATATTTGTGTCATTGCTACTGCTAAAGCGGCTACTGCATTAGCAATATTCATGAGCAAACTATACATTTGTATGATAATAAAGACAGCCATAATAGCAAAGGGCACAAATATAGATAAGACTGTTAAAAACAGTGTTAGTTGACTCATTAGGAATATAAATGACCCACCTCTAAAACCATCATTAGCTGGAAATTCTTTTATACTTCCACTACAATCTGTTTCTTTAGCGGGATTAGTACTTTTTATTCCTATGAAACTCCATCTATCTCTTTTAGCACTATATCCACCAAACATGGTTCCTCTACCAGGAAGGTCAGCATCAAAAGAATTGCCGTCAAAAGGATTATTATTATAATCATTTCTATAAATGTCTATAAAATTTGAAAGTGTATATACCCTATCTGGAACCATTTCATAAAAATAATCTTCACCTAAAAACGCAGGAGAACTAAGATAATTATCACATTTCGTTTGGAGTGTTGTGCCCATATCATGAGGATAATCTAATAAATCTGTGGAAAATTGATAACTAGAAATCATATCATTAGTGTATTCTCGAATATTTGGAACTAGATACTTTCCTTTACGTGACTCAGAACTAACTTCACTATCGAAACTAATTCTGAATCTATATTTTCCCCTTGTTGGCACTCCTATAGCGGGGTCATCAGATATTTGTTCGTTTCCAAATTCATCGGTATAAATATAATCTAAATTCATTGGCACTTTAGCTACAAATGAACCAGTACCATCTATATTATGTAAATTAATTTTTTCTAATTTAGGTCTACATGCACAATTGGGGTTTGCGTCATCATTCTCTTTAAATACCGTAAATCTAATTGCCTCTATCTTTCCACTACCTGTAGTTAATTTGCAAACATCCCCCTGACTTCTACCAGGGCCACATTTCCACCCTAAACTACCACTATTATCATCACTAATAATACTTCCCATAAATAAAGCGTTAGGTCTAAACTCTACGTTTGAATCTCTTAGGTCAAAATCAGCTCGGGATATACCTGAATTACACATTTCATCATCTCCCCAGAAAGAAACAGATTCTATTGTTTTGTTCTGAATTACTATTTGTGGTAAAGTATCTAAATTCTCGGAGTCACTAAAAACTGCTGAATTTTTAAATTTTTCTATAGATACTCCTTGTGAAACAAAATCAAAAGGTTTCATAGAATAACATCCAATATCACTAACATCTACAGACATATGGAGTTGGTGGATTCCTAACGGAACTCCCCAAATCATATAATCACCATTCTCATTAGTTTTTACAGTAAATTTATAATATTTTTCGTAGACCTCTAATTTAAGTGGATTAGATATAGTTTCTTCCGCTGTTAAAAAACTTCCTGTAGGTGTATGTCTATTATGTTGTTTAGTGGTAGGTAAGAGATTATATCTGTATCCTTCTTCATTTTTATCCGTAACATCCTTAAATGGATACATCTCTTTTATTGCTTGGTCTTCTTCATCTTCTGCGGTTAAAGGAATGAATATAGAAAGTTTAGCATTAGGCACTCCTAGTCCGCTATTGGCGACTACTCTTCCTACAATTACACCATAGTCTGCACACATTCGTGCGTACACCTCTGACTGGGTCAATTTTAGACTCAATACTTCTAAAAGGTCAAAGTCTTGTTGTAAATTTACCTTAACAAAACTATCTTTACCTACGTTAGTTCTTATTCTATATGATTTGGGCATACATTACTTTAACAGATAAATATTTGTTCTGTCAAAATTAAAAGTAATATACACTACCTATTTGTAAATCTAATTATGTTATGGATGGTTGGGCTAAAGATTTAATCCTTACAGCGATATCTTTATTCGGTAACTTAACCTGAAATATTTGATTAGGTTGTGCAAATAATGTACCATCAATTAAAGCTATCTCTTTTGTTATTGGATTTTTATATGGTTGGGATACTGTATTTTCAGAATATTCACCTCCCACATTATTTATCAATCTTATATCTACTAAATTTATAACTCCTGGTTGGTTTACTATATCTTTGGTTAGTTCTCCTGTAAAAACATCTTTACCCATTTCTTTATTATCAGGACTGAAAAACGTTGTTGTCTTATCGATAATATTGGTTATAATGTCCGATTGATTATATCCTGGGTCTATAATTAAGTCTAGTTCTACACTTAAATCAATAACTTCAGCAGAAGTTACGCTTATATAATCATTTAACATTCTATAATCAGAAAGATATTCAGCGATATTTTTCATCATCGTCGTGCTTACTTTGGAACTTAGGGAGCCGTCTTCTGAATAAGATAATAAATTAATAAAAACCTTATTCTCTACTTCCATTACCCCTACTTTTGCGGGTGAACCAAATATGCTAGGCATTGTTTGTATTCGGGAAACATAATCATTAACCGTTACCGCTCTTTCTTGAGCAGAAAAATTAAACGAGATATAATTTCTTATTTCTTCTACACTTGGTTGATTGGCTCCCCCAATTGCTGAAGTTACATTATTAACAGTTAAAGAATCTCTTACAGAGGAATTAATACTACTTATAGGACCGTTAATTGCAAAATCTATACTAGATACGGTATTAATACTATTAGGACCTACATTAGTCCCTTTACCTCCACCTACACGATATTGGATAAAGATTGTTGTATTAGATTGTGGTGCTTTACCAAGTGATAAATTATTCATATATTGATTTAAATCTAGCTTATATCCTGTTGAAGTCAGTTCGTCTAATGAATCTTCTGCTGAACTACTTCCACCACCTAATGTTAGAAAAAAGAACCCTTCAGGTGTGTACTCCGTAATAAACCTTTGGTCTGTATTTTGCCATTTACCTATTTTAATTCCTGGTTTATCAGACTTCTTACTATTCTGCTCAATGAATACTTTGTCTTGTACTAACGCTTCTACCTCATACCACTTATTTGTTGCGTTAATGAAATCAGTATTTTTTGGTAGAGATTGTATACTAGTACCGTCTTTCTGCATTACTGCAGTAACACCTAAAACGTTTTTCTCTGGTAAAAATACTTTAAGAAATGGTTTAACATCAGTACTAGTTATTACTTTTTTAAATACTTTAGTTACTCCGTTAACTACTACTTCTCGTTTAGTTATAGTATAATTAATAACATTTCCATTTGCATCAAAATTAGGGGTTTTGGTTCGGTTTGGGAATCCTTTACTGTCATATGCATTCGCAAAATCCACGTCATTCACTAACTCAAATACCTCACCTGCTCCTTTAAATTGTGAATTTCTACGTAATAATCCTAAGTATCTTGTATTTTCCTTATCTCCCATTACTGGTACAGTAACAGACAAATCTGCCACTGCTACTGAAGGACGATTTCCTGGTATTTTTAAACCATAAGTTCTTGCTATATTATACAGTGAAGACCTTTGTTGTGCATATTCTAAAACTGTCTCTTGAAGACTTCTATCAATATGATAGTTTAGATTATCACCAATTGCCGCGTTTAAATCTAATAAAACTGAAAATATAGAAGCGTCATTGGCATTTTGAATTAGGTCCGGATATTGTTGTTTTACATATTTTAATAAGTCTGTTCTTAATCCAACAAAATCTCTTTCTGTATATGATATTTTATTATTTGCCACTATAAATTAATTATTACAAAATCTTTAGTTTCGAACGCACTACTAGTAGTGGTGAAATCAACTCTTACTTTAGCTGTATATTCTTCTGCAGCAGCACCAGAAACCCTATATACTCTATCATCATTCGTAGTAACTAATGTGCCTTCTGTTTCTTCTGCTTCTAAAATTGGTGTTACATCTATACTGTCTATCCTTAGGTTTGGTATGTATTTGTCTACTTGTTCTCTTATTTCTGCTTCAATAGAATCAAAAGTTGGTGTATCCATTGGTTCAAATATATATTCGTATAGTCTCGTACCAAAATCAGGTAAGAAATACCTCATTCCTTTTCTGGTTAAAAGTAAATGTATTAAATCTGCTTTAATCTCGTCTTCTGGGGTTTCGGTTAAATCAAACATGTAACCCAACCTACTCTTATTTAAAGGAAAATTTATCCCGTATGTTCCGAATTCTGGCATTATAACTTTTTTATATAAATACTTGTAAGATTAGTTTGTTTTGTCTTTTATGGGTTGGGTTTTATTTTAGTGGTCTTACTACCCTTGTGTTTCACTCAATTCTTCTATTGGGGTCAACTCAACATCAATCTCACATTGGCCACCAGAACAAGCTAATTCACCTGACAAATCAGTATTGTCTTCCAACTCTACAACTTTAGATAAATCGATATCTTTTAATGAGTTTAACATTTCATAATATTTTTCTTCAGTTATATCCTCAAATGGTGCTTGTATATAACTTCCACCATCATAAGGTAACACTGAAAGTCCGTTGTAATGTTTCTTATTTTCCCACATCCACTCTCCTGCTGCGTCCCACTCATGGTCTCTTAATGATATAGTTGCAGAAACATTATGACTATTAGACCCCTTTCTATGGCCAGCATTTACCCATTCGGTTGCAACTTTTTTAACTCTTTCCAATAACTGGAATGGTGATTCTGTTCTCATTATTGAACCTTTTGGAGCTCTCTGCGGGATTTCAATCACTGCAGTATCATGTGGTCTGAAAAATTCGTCTTCGACTAACTCTGGATGGTTTATAAGTAAGTAATTGTAAATTGCCTCATTTTTACCAACTCTAAGCCTTCTAACGTAATAATCATTATGCCATGCATGAATTCCTGATGAGGTTCCTAATGTTAAAGAAGTTGTTCCTGCTGGTTTCACTGTTGTTGTTCTTGCTGCTTGATTAATCCCTAAAAGTTTAGACACTCGTGTATTTTCCCTTTTTACTAAACTAGCAGCTTTAGACATATCATAATTAAGTACTTTACCTGACCCTATACCTGTCATTGAAACTCCGATTAGGGCTTCTTTTTCAGTTGTCTCTCTCCAAACTTCTCTTAAGTAATGGAATTCTGTATATCCTGCTTGAAGTGTTCCTATAAACGCAGCTGTTTTAACTCTTTCATTTAAGTCTTCTTGTGAATATATATTTGATACGTTTACTTCACATAGATTACAGAATTGAAATGGTCTTAAAGCAATCTCACAACATGGATTAGTTCCCCAATCTTTATCATTATTTAGATAAATTCCTGGTTCACCTGCTCCAGATAATTCTACTCTTTTCCATAGTTCCATAAAAAACTCCTTAGTAATTTTATGTCTCATTAAAACTGCTGAATTATTTGCTCTTCCTCTCTGGGCATTTAATTCCCACCAATTTCCAGCTTTACATCCAATCATAGAATCATCGTCAGCACTAAATAATGAAATAAGTGCAGCTCTTCTAATGCCTCCTGCTAATACAGCATCTGCTATATAACAAATAATATCATGTACCTCAAGTGTAGATAATTTGTCCCCATTTTCTTTTTCTGATAATATACCTTCAATCTTTACTAAACATTCTTTAAGTGGTTGAGGTCCTGGTGCTTTACCACCTGAGGTCACAAGTCTTGCACCTTTTTGTCTGATATCTGAGAAATCAAACTCTATTCTACTTCCTCCACCATTCATGTATGATTTAATTAAAACTTTAATTGAGTCAGCCCAGCCTTCTATAGAATCTCCAATCAAAAACCTTCTCTTTCTTTTTGGGTATGGTTTTTGAATTACTGGTAATTTTGCAACATGGTGTTTTTGTACTGAATATCCTACTCCAGTCCCTCCAAGTAATAAAAACATTGTTTCACTAAATGAGTCAGGATGGTCAATAGGTAAATACGCACAGTTATAAATTCTATTAGGACTTATCTCAATTGGTTTTCCTCCGAACTGCATACTTCTCATTGATGGTAATACCTTTTTATCGTATACTAGTTTATATTTTTGATTAATATCCTCTTTAAGATGAGGGTATTTTTTTATATGCATATTTTTATTCCTTGTCACTAATTCTCCCCATGTCTCTCGTCTATTTAACTGTGGCATATATTTTGCATACTTCATGTAAACTGTAATGTCCGACAAAATTTTATTAGATACTTCCATATTTTTAATTTTTTTTAAGTTGGTTTGAGATTATTTATTAATCTCCTATATTAATTTATTGTTTGGTTTCTTCTATCTAGTGCTGCTCTTACTCGTTGAGCATTTCTTACTTCCCTCGCATTTTCTAGGTCTAAAAAGGTTTGTGATTGTTCTGTATCGATTTCTAAATACTCATTATCAAATTTACAATTCTCAAAAACTATACCATCTTTACCAATTCTAGATTTAGTTAAAGCAATAGTAGCTAACCCTAATTCTTTTTGTTGTAAACTTTTTGCGATAGATATTATCACATGCCCAACTTGTGCTTTTTTAATTGACCCTCCCATCATATCATTAGTTACTACATTGGAACTTATCGAAGTTCTATTTCCTTGTGCAGCGGTCCATCCAACTACATCAAGTTCGTTACACATACTCTCAAATTGTCTCATAACTGAACCTTCCCCTTTCCATTCATCAGAGAATATCCTATCTGGTAAAAGACAATCAATATAATCTAAAATTATTAAATCTATTTTATTATCTTCTGCAATTAATTTTCTAACTCGATTTTTAATTTGATTAATATTCATTGTATCAGAAGGTAATTTCTCTAACAATAATTTACCTCTTCCTTTGTATTTTTCTAATTTCTTTAATACTTCTTCTTTTTGGGACGCTTGTTCTTTTGAGGAAATTCCTGTCCAACAAGTTATATGCTTTCTTTGAATTATCTTTGGATTGTCCTCAAAAAATATTTGTAAAACATTAAATCCTAAATTATAAGCTGTATTTGCAACTTTAGTTAATATAGTGCTTTTCCCTACACCCGTTGGTGCTAAAAATAGCCCTATTTCTCCCTTTGCAAGACCACCATCTAATAAATTGTCTATTCCGGTAATGCCTGTAGGTATAGGGTCTCTAAAATCATCTTTTAATACTTCTTCTAATCCACTAAACACATCTAATAAGGTTTGGTCTAATTCTCCAACCTGGATAGCTTCTCTAATATATGATTCACATTTATCATAAGATTCAAAATCTCCATCATCTAAAATCTTATTAACTTTAGTGATAGCTTTTTTTAATTCTTGTTGTTTACAAAACTTTAAGGATTTTTCTTGTACCCATAAATGGTCTTCATATGGACAGTCTTTAATTTCGGATAACATATCAAATACATTTTGCCTTGCCATATCAGATGTTACTTCTATTCTACTTATTTGGTCCAAAGCATCAAATGATGGGGGTAAATTGTACTTATCATGATATTCTTTTATCATCTGCATAATAAGTTTAAAATATTGATTGTCAAAATATCTAGCTTCTATTACATCTATGATAGTAGACGCAAATTTCTTATCAACAATTAGTTGATTTAAAAGTTTTATTTGAAAGTTATATCCTAGATAACCAAAATTGTTTTTTCCGCTCATATTATAAAATTTTTACACATTAATAAATATAGTTAACTTCATCTTAATACCTCTATTGGTGTTGTTTTTCTAAGTGACAATGTGTCACTAAGCTCAGATAATATCTGTGGTATTAGAGGCCTTATATCAACTGTATATCTTACTCTTGTTGGGTATATGTGAGACGGTAAAATAGTGGCAATTATATTTCTTCCATTCTCTTTAATTTCAATCTCAAAAACTTCTTTCTCTGACCCTTCTAGGTCTTGGTCTGACAAATTAACCACATTAGTGTATTGATTATATTGGTCATATAGGTAATCCCAACTCCTTTTTTTTAAATGATATCTCAACTTTGTCTTTATATCTTCAACTTCTTCAAAAAGTTCTAAAGATGTTAATGTTTTAGGATTATGTTTTCTAACATTAAAATATCTCTGACAAATAATATTTCCATTTATTTTTAATAGGAACTCAAATTTTGATATTAGTTTTTTATCTATCTTATTTTCCATTTCTTTTATTTTTAAAATTATACGTTTCTTTTTTTATTAACTCAATAAACGGTTCAAAAAAATCTAGCCACGCATTGTCCTTTTGTGGTAAAAATTTATTTAATCCGTCTCTTAATGTCATTTCAATAACATTTTCTATTCTTCTATCTGTAGGGTCTAAAGGCAGTTTAGAGATTGACGTAATCTCCTCTTTTGCTTCTTCTGTTAGGAAAGGAATAGATAAATCAATTAATCTTCTATTAGTCTTATAAAATTCGTCTCCTCTCTCTCCACTTTTAGTGACACCTTCTAAGATATTAATTATAGCTTTTTTATTTTTATTAGTAGTATCTTTAAGTTTTTTACTCCTATCTAATACAAATTCTAAATTTATCTCTTTTTCAGCTAATTCTGGAAATAAATTAAATAAAGTTTTTTCCCCTAAATAACTTATCCCTTCTATATTGTCACTTTTATCCCCAGTTAATAGTTTAAATAAAACTATATTTGTCACCGGGATTTGTTGTTTCCCAATTTTTACCATACTACCATGTTTAACATATTCTTTTTTTCTAGGTAAATACTGAGTTACTTTCTTGTTTATAAGTTGTATTAAATCTTTATCGGAACTTATTATTGTTTTTTCTTCTTTGGGTGTGATTTGACAATAATACGCAATTCCATCGTCCGCCTCACAATACTGGAATTGGCATTGTCTTATAAATAATTCTTCTAGGTATTCGGATATTCGATTCTTTTGTTCCATCATTGATTGAAACCTTTCGTCATCCATTCTCTTTTTTCTATTTGCCTTGTAAGACGGATATATTTCTTTTCTAAAGTGATTGCTTTTAGGTCCATCCCAAAAAACAACTACCTTATCATAGTTTTTTTCTAATAAATGTTTCTGTAATGTAAGTATGAAATGATATAACGCTCCTAAATGTTTATCTTTATTGTAAACATTCTTGACGCCATGAAAACCAATTTGTAATATACAATTACCATCAACAACTAAAGTTTTCTTCATTTATCATCTTTATAGGGTTAAACATTCTTTTTAAAATAATTCTCCGGTATCTTCTACAGCTAAATTATAATCTCCCTCAGAACCTATAATTTTGCCCCAATACTCAGCATTTTGTGTTTTGTAAATTTCTATTGATTTTTTTTCTTCTGACTGGTCTTTTCCTTTTAAAAACCCATGTGGTGTGATTAGTATCTTTCCATCTTCATAACCTAAACCATTCACATGGTTCTTCAAGATAGATATTTTAGTTCTAGTAGCAAACTTAACTTTTCTTTTGTCCTTAGTTGCAGTTATTTTACTTACTCCAGAATTCTTTTGATTGCCGTATAGAAACACTAATGTAGAATTTAACCACAATGATTCACCTCCTTTTGCCTTAATTTTAGGTTGACTAAAAGGATTGTCAGCCAGTTCTACCCATGGTTGATTGACTACTACTAGGGTGTTAGTGTGTTGAGATGTGTCTTTTCTACTTCCTGAAATTCTTTGGTTAATTCCCATTCCAATTTTATCAGCTAATGTAGCTGCATTATGCATTTTTCCACCTTTACCATCAAATGTCATTTTACACGGTACTGAACCTACTGAATCCCACATAAATAATAAATCATATTGTATCTCACCACTTTTTTGTGCATCTAATAATTCATTAATATAATCGGTGATTTGTTCTATGTATTGGAAGTCGTTGTTAAATAAAAAGAATCCATCCCATTCTACTTCTCCTGTTTTAGGGTCTACTTTACCTTCACATTCTAATCCCATTAATTTAGCATGGTCAAAATCCCATTTTTGTTCAGTAATAATGAATACAGGTAAAATACCTTTTCTTTGTGAATCTATTGCTGTTTTCACTAAAGCTGTTGTTTTTCCAGTATCTGTATGCCCTAAAAACATATTAATATGGCCCATAGCTGGACCGGGAATACCAGAGGCATCTAAGAAAGCTTCACCTAAATCAAAAAATCTATCTTGTTTAAATGTTGCTTTCTTAGAAAATTTCTCTTTTATATCTTTAAAGCTCTTTTTCTTTATTGCCATAGTATTAGATTAAAATGGTAAATCTTCGTCCTGTGGTGTGTTTGCTTGTGGGTCGGATTGTGTAGAAACAACTGTCTCCATATCGATACTTGTTGTTTCACTATCGGTATAGACATATTTCTTAAGATTGCTATCCCATTCTGGAACTTCTCCTTTTGATATTGCTTCTAAATATTCGATAGGTTTTCGTGCATATACATCTGTCCACACTTCTACATTTCCGGTCCATTCTTGTACTTTTGATTCATCAGTACTTAATGGTGCTGGGTCATCTGCCATAATCATACTAACAGAGGTGTATGTTCCATTACCACTTGGTGTGGGTAGAGCTTTTAGAATAAGACTAAGGTCTCTACCTTCTGTAATATTTGTTACATCACCTTTTTTCTGGAATAATGGGATTAATTTATCCATAATACCATCTCCTCGGAAATTATGTTTGAATCTCCAGAACTTTACACCGTGTTCTTCGTTATCTCTATCAATAACTTTAACGATATAAAATTTTCTAGAACGATATTGTCTTGATAAATCTCTATCTTGTTGATTTCCTGTTAATTTTAAAGCCTCTTCAACTTCATTTAAAGGACTTCTTTCTCCTGAAGAACTTCCATCAGCGTTCTTACCCGGGTCATAAATTTTCATCCATTTTCCTTGTACTTGCATTTCATGAAACCACACTTCTTTAAAAGGTGATGTACCATCTGCAGTAGGTAAAATTCTAATATTTGATTCTCCGTCAGTTTGTCCTTTTATTAAAAAAGTCGCAAAGTACTTTTTTAATCTGTCTTCGTTACTAACGAATTTCTTTTTTTCTGAATCAGATTGTGAATTTTTTTCGTACTGACTCAAGATTGCATCTAAACTACTCATAGTTATTTTCTTTTTTAATTAATAATTAATTTTATACATGTAATAGTACATTATATATTCAATGAAGTAAAGTACCTTACATTTTATTTTCATACTAAATATATATAAAATTAAAGCATAAAAAAAAGCGAAAATCGCTTTTTTATTTTACTATTTTAATGCTTTTATTTGTTAGGTTTGGTGCCTAAAACTTTGAACTCTTCCTCAGAATCTTCATCTTGTTCTTCAGTCGGCGCATCAAAACTATTTTCTATATCAACATTATTAAAGTCTTCTACGTCGTCTTGAGTGAGTACGTATTCCGCTTTTCCTTTCTTATTAGTGTTTTCCTCACTTTTTTCTTGCCAGTAATCTAATGGTTTCTGGGAATAAGGACCACTATCTAATGATATCATCTCTAATCTTTCTTCTTGTGTTGGTGGTGCTGCTTGTTCTATTTTTTCCCCTAGTTCATCGATTGCCTGGCTTATTGTCTCAATACTACTTAATTTAGTTTCTAAATCACCTAATTTATTCATTAGGTCCTCTATTTTATTGGTTTGTTTATCTAGAGTGTCTTTAGCTTCTCCAGCTTTCTCCTCAGCTCCTTTTGCCATTGTAACAATATCAGTTACATCAACCTCAGTAGAATCGGAACCTAAATCATCGCCTATATCATCACCCATATCATCACCCATATCATCACCCATATCATCATCTCCTAATCCAAACTCATCATCTCCTTCTAAGTCACCTTCGTCTTCAGCTTCTGCACCTGCGGGGTTGGTTGGGTCTACCTCTCCTTCTAATTCATCATCAGATACCTCAATTGGTTCATCTGTTTCTGCTTCTGGGTCATCTTGTTCTCCAAATCTTGACGGTTGATTCTTAATAAACCCACTACCACCACCTAGTCCTCCGACCATCTGTTCAGATAAAGATTCTACATAAGTGCCTATTTGGCTGAATCTTTCTAATTCTTTCTCTAAATTCTCTTCTCTTTTCATTATCCCATTAATAGTGTACGACCATCTTCTGTGACCATTCTTTTATTAACCTTTTCTACTAAACCATCTTTACGTCTTAATGTGTAACATTCTCCTGTTTGCATATCACAAACTTCTTCCTCTTCTACCTCATCAGTAATTTCTACTTTCTTTGGTGTTGGTTCAGTCTTACCTAGATAAGTGTCTAAAGTATTTCCTAAATTATTTTCTTTATTTTCCATAATAATGTTATTTACATATAAATATAACAGATAATGTAAAATTACGAACCAGAATTGTAAGATTGTGGTGTTCCTGTGAAATCACCACTTATAAGTGTTGGTTTTATAGTTAGATTTAATTTTTTAGCAATCATATCTTCAATTAAGTCAGGTTTTACATAACTCATATTGTCTTCTGCAAACCAGGTCGTTGATAATCCTACATTATTATTAGCAAAGCTTAACAGTTGTGGCCATACAACTTTTAAGTAACCGTTTAATTTATCTTTTAGTTTTCCGTCCAATGCATTTTGTACTTTAAAACAGGGGCACTTTTTATTACCAAAATCATTATGTCCTCTTACAAGTTGTTTGTATGTTTCTCCATCCACCCCATTTAATGGTGATGGGATATGTTTTGGCCATGCGACGATTCCTTGTGGTCCCATTATTGTTAATTGTATAACTGCAGGTGATACACTATCATCTTTTGTTATTCTAAATATTCCTAACTTAAACAATTGAAAGATAATAAATCTTTCTAGAGATGAGTTTTGGGCTGCTGTTGAAAGTTCGCCTGATGTTGAACCATATGGTTTATCACTACTACAGTTAGATATAAGGGCTATACTTAAAGTATTGCTATTTACATCTAAAACATGTGCTCCTTGGTATGTGTCTGGTCTTGCGGTTAAAATTGTACCACTCCTATCTCTATTTACCAAATAATGAAAAGCTATACCAGCAAAACCTAAATCCTTATGGGTCACATTTAAAGTTCCTACTGGGTCATTACCTAATTCCACATTCCCTGTAGAATGAAGAATTATCATAGTTATCTTTCCTGTCATTGGTAAAGCTGGTGGGTTAGGTCCTGTATCTTTTTCTACTCCCTCTGGTCCAAATCCGCTAACTTGAACATCTGTCACCACTTTTCCTTTTACCCTTTCAATAAATGATTTATTAACTTTTGAAACTATGTCTTCAATATTTGGTAAGTCAAAAAATGGTGACCTAATACCAGTAAAAGATGTTTCCATATTATTAGGGCTGATATTATGTTCTACATCTGTAATTAAGTATGGTCCCGTAAACATAGGCACATAACGTAAATTAAAATACATTGTAGGTTGTATGCATGCATTTCCCATCGCATTAATTTTTGCAGTGTAAGACCTACTTCTATAAATGTTAAATAAATTTAATCCTTGTGTAGAAATTGTTTTGTCGTTAGAAGAGTCTGCTAATTGTTGTGTTAGTCTAAATGATTCAGCTGTATTTCTAAATTCGTTCTGGTCTAAAGTAACCCCTTTAAATACACCTTGATTTTGTATTCCAAAATCTACATTAAAAGCTACAACCTTGTTGCACTTTGTTGGGTCTGTGCAATTAGAAAATAAAGGATTGTCAGAAGTTCTACCTAATAGGAAAGAATCAGTATCATAACGATATATGTCCGATTGTACATTTATGTGTTGTGAAGGTTCTCCAACATACATACATAAAAATTTAGGTGAAGAATCTATATAATCTACCTCCATATGTGTACCAAATAAGGCATTAGCTTCATCACTAGTATTATATTTAGATATTTGTTCTCCATTTATATTGGTTACCCCATAAAAATTAATATAACTAGGTAATGGTAAGAAATGAAAATTATTCTCCTTTAATACTGCTCCAATAAAACCTAATAATGTTGTATTTGCATTACTTTCCATTGCTAATAATTTAAATGGTTCAACATCTATAATAGCTTTATCTCCTATATCTCTATTCGCTCTATCAAAGAATAAAAAATCCTCAAATAAAGTTTTATCACTAAATTCTTCACCCGCAACCCATTTATCATTTAATGTTTTAAAGGTTTGATATATTTCTAATTTTTGTACATCAGTTTTAAATATAGGGTCTATATCGTCTATTTGTGTTCTAACAGGTATTTTATCAAATATTGTTTTACTCTGTAGAAACACTTCATTTAGATGCACAGCCTGAGAATCGTCTAATCCACTAATTAATTGACTTATTTTTTCTTTAAACTGAGTTACAAACCCTGTAGGTTCTGGATAAGGTGTTACTGTATTTGTATTTACTACTGCACTAGATACTCTAGTAGAAGATATAGGTTCTTGCCTTATTCTTTCTGTTACATACATTCTAATTACCTTCCTAAGTAATTTAATATTTGTTTGTGTGAAATCTATATCTAAAGACACAAAAAAATCTGTTATCTCTGACCCTAAATCATTATAGTGAAGGGTTGGTAATTCTGGGTCATCAAAGAATCCAACGTGTAGGGCTAAACTAACCCATTCTGCTGGATAAGTTGCTTGAGATACTGCTACAGTAACATCAGGTGGGAGATTATTTTGGTAGGACCCAAAATTATAATAATCTTTCTCCCCACTTATGGTACGAAGTACTTTTAAATCAATATCATTTTGATTATAAAACTTAAAAGAAAGTTTTTTATTTAATAATGTTCGTAATGTAGATGAAATCTTACTATTTTGAGCTTTGGCCATATTAACACCAAAATCACTATTATTGTTAGCGGGAGTAACTGAATATTGTGGTACTACTAATAATTCTCTAACAACAGACTGAAATGTCATTCCATTAGTTGTTGTAAGATTAGACGAATTTAAACTATTGGTACTATTATCACCATTAAAATATTCTAATCCATCTAATGTATTATCAAAATTAGTTTCATTCTCACAGAAATTTAAAAAGTATTCTTCAAATTTATCTAAAATATCTGGTGAAAATATATCAAATAATTCTTCAATACTATTATAAGTTCCATTATTTAATATGGTAAAAGGACTCTGGGATAAATTATTTGGGTCTACTTTATCGATGTATTGCCATGGTTTAGGTTGTGAACGATTATCGTGTTCAAAATACCCATATTGTGACATAGGCCACAAAAATCTTACATTTCCATTATGTGTACTTTTTTTACCTAAATAATCCCCTTCTAGTTCGAATTTAAGTTGGGTTCTTTTTAATCCCCCACTAGATGGGTAAATTATGTAGTTTGGTTCCGTATACCCAGAGGTTGCGGCGTCTGCTGTTGTATCATAAAATACATTCCAAAATTCAACACTTAAGTCTTGACCACCAGTTACTGGTGGTGTTAATGTGATATCAGTATTTTTTTGTACATTTAATGCTCCTCCCACTATATATTGATTTATTTCTAGACTGGTAACTGGAAAACCGGTAATTGTAGTATTGTTGTATAATAAATCTCCAGTTACAAAATAATGTGTTAAATTAACTAATTCAGGATAAAAACCTAAATTTATTTTTGTAAATCCTCCACCTACTGGTTGTTCTGCTCCTAATGTAATACTATTATTATTGTCCCCAATATTAAGATTATATAAATAAGCTAAACTATTAGTACTAGGGTTAAACCCTTGGCCTGCATTATAATCATTCCATACATTAGCTAATGTGTCAGTTCCTGTTTGGATGTGGGTTTTATATCTATTCCATATGCTACCATATTTTAGAATCCACGCGTATGGTAACGGGTGTATGGCCGACACCTGGTTTAATGTGGCAAATATGTAATCTCCATATACACTACTCCCGTTCTCCACCTCTAATAATGCTTTGTCTCTTAAAGAGGCAAGAGGTAAAGAATTGAGGAATAAATATGCTGCATTTATATAAGGATTAGAAACATTATTAAAATCATTTAATACCCCTTCTCTAAAAGCGTTAACAAAATAAGGAGTGTTTAACATAGATACAATTTGTTTATTGTCGGGTGTTAAATTACTTTTTTCACCACCATAAGATATACTACTCTCAGTTAAAAATAATTGGTTATTGTTCAGTATTTGAGATTGTGGTTGTGAGGCATCTTCATAAAATCCTTTCCATGATGGTTTATTGTCTATTATGGTCTCATATCTAGTTACCAACATATTATCGTATGTTGTAACAAAATTAGGTAATAGTACTTTGGGGTCCGAATAAAATGGTCCAGCACCAAAACTTGCTAATTCTCCTTCTGTTTTTATTTGGGATGTGAATGTTCTTAGATTGTCTGAAACAGTTAAGCTTTTGGAGATATTATATAAGTCTTGAAAGGAACCGATAGATGCTCCACCCGCTAAATTTCTCTTTACCCAAGGTATTGAATTTCCGTTTATTCCTTCACTAGAATTAAAATCTCTGAAGGGAAATGTGTCTACTATTAAATTATCTGTATCATTCTTAGGATAATTTAAATATTCTTTTAGTCTAAGAATTGCTTTATCTGTAGCTGTGTCCTCATTACCATAATTAGTACTTATTAAATCGATAAAAGGATAAAAAGATGCTCGTGCATCATTAATCATCGTTCGAATATAGGGTGTATTTATCTCATCTCTAAGAAGTAATTGCCATTTAGTAAGAGGGGCAAGACTTTGTAAGAAACTCTGGTTATTACCTTCATAACCAGTAGTGGAAAAACTATTATATTCTAATGTTTGGTTTTTTAATTGTTCTTGTAAATCAAATGACCCTGATGTTTTAGTTTTCATATCCACACACTCAATAGTAGCCATAGCTTGAAGGGTTGGGTAACTGGTATTATCCATGAATCTTGTATAAATTCCAGAATAAAAGGTGTGGAGTACCGACCTATCCCATAGTTCGTAATAAAAAGGAACATAGCTAGTATCAGCATAAAGTGAATTTTCTTGAAAATCTGCAGCACTTACTGGTGACCATTCTTCTCCAATAGCGGAGTTTTCCCCACTTATTTGAGGGAATCTTTCTCTTATAGTCATAGAACGAAGATATTCTTCCACAAACTCTACTTCAGGCCACACATCTGGTATATAAGCTTTTGTTTTAGTGGTAACTGATGACGCTCCTGGGTAAGTAGAAACAAAAGTTTGTCCACCATGTTCATTATCTTCTCTAATATAATAAGCTGGCCAAGGATAAACAAATTGGTCTTCTTGTAGTTGTGCGTCGGGAGCGCCTGAACCTTTTAAAGCATTAAGTCTGTCATCGTTTTCTCTTAATGACATAGACTTTAAATGTGTTTCATTCATTAATCTTAAAAAGGTATCTGCACCTCCTAGAATAACAGCAAATAAATTTCTTATTGTTGGTCTAAATCCTAAACCTTCATTACCACTTACAACTCTATTTATAATTCCTGATAGGTTTTTTTCTATTTTTATCTTCTTTTGATTAAATTTAGTTTGTATAGCCCCTATTTTTTCCTCGAACCCATTTCTAGGACCTTTAAATATAAACCATTCCTCTGTAGTCGCAGGCATTCCTTCAACTTTCTCAGCAATAAAATACTCATATTTTATATCAACAGGAATAAATTCTTCCTTATCCTCCCCAAAGGTTTTGTTATTTAATAACCCCTCATTACCTTCTTTAATGTATTTCTTAAGGGAATCAATAGCTTCTTGTTTTTTATCTTCATTTTCTGCTACTGATTTTTTCCACGTGTAAAACATATAATCAGTACCACCTCTATCTACGTATACAGCATTTTGTGTGGTATCCATAAATCTATTTCTCCAGCCCCCAGCACCTAATATCCTTGTGGTGTATTGGTCTAAGTATTTTGAATAGGAGTCTATATCGTCTAAAGCATCTAAATTGTAATTTTGTAAAGCATTCTCTATTGCTGTTTCTAAATTACTGATTTTTATTACCAATTCTCTAACGGTCATATCTTTGAAGTTTTCGTCTATTAATCCTTTTCGTCTATAGATGTTGAATACTTCATGTTGTATTTGAGCTCCTCGTGTGGTGGTAATTTTTGTAATTCCCTCATCTTCACTATTACTTTCATATTGTCTTGGGTACATATATGGTGCATTCATAATTTCTTGAATGGTGATATCCGCTAATAATGCAGAAACCCTACCTATAAAATTACAACTAACATTGTAATTACCTGAAGCAGGGTCAAAGTTTGCATTAAACTTATGCATCATTAATTGATATCGTACAGCTTTTCCATAAAATCCTTTAACGGTTAACATAAAGAGAGGATATGGTAGTTGAAAGAAGGCTGCGTAGGGTGAATTTTGTCCTTGTTCAAATAAAGTCTTCCCTCTTACGTCTACAAAATTAATGGTAACTGTAGGTATATAAGCAGAGTTTAAACTTATTTGTATGTTTTCAATTCCAAAAGATTCTGGGTCTCTTTTATTAATTATTGTTTCTTGTGGGTAGTCTTTACCTGTTAATGCGTCGGTTTTAGTGGAATTTACTTTTTGGTTGAATGGTCCTTCTTCGTCTCCCCCACCAGTCATTGTATCAGTCCAATCCGTGGTTAAATAATCTTTACCCCCTGGTTTCATAAAATTAATATCACCTTCAAAAATATCAACAAGAGCTTCAGTTTCTACACCAGCTCCACTAATTACCTTACTTCTAGGCACAACCCTTGCTTGTAAGTTAACATACATAGTAAGGTTTTCGTGTTTTACTAGTCGTTCTTGTGGTTCGTCATTAACTAATATTTTATTTGGGTCTACTAATACTACATTTTGTTCTGCAAACTCTACTAAAATATTTTCTGTTCCGGTTATCTCATTTGCCATAATAGAAGAAATAATTATCTGCCCTTTGTTTATAATCTTGTAGTGAAGCTATTAAAGGATAGGGCACAGTCAATAGTCTACCATCTGGAATGTCCCATTCTATACTCCCAATACCAGGATTAGCTTCCATTATTAACCAACCAAAATAGGGTGAATTATAATAAAGTTGGCTAAGTTTGTCCAATCTAGATTTACCTACTTTATAAATTACTTTTTTATCGCTAGGCTTAGAAGGTAATCCTAAAAATGGTACTGTTATGTTTTCTCCATTAATAGTAAACTGTTTATATCTATTATAATACTGTGACATATCTATTCTCTATTAAATTTCCAATTAAAATTATTATCTGGATTATTACTTTTATAACTTAACGCTAGTAAATTAGTTTCACACGCAGCAACAAATGGACCTACTGTTTTTTCATAATACACCTTTCTTTCTTTATCTAGTGATATGAACTCTGTTGTTAAGTTATCTCCAACTGTAGTTAATCCTTCAGTTATTGTTCCCTCTTCGGAAACAAATCTATCTTTTACTTGTTTAGTTATTGCTTGAAGATTTTTAAGATAGTAATCTTCGTTTTTAACAAAAGCAATACTTAAATTTTTTCTTGCGTTGACCCACCAGATTTCGTCCATCTCCATATTTAATTTTTCGTATATTTCAGTCCATAAGGTGCCTGTAGTGTTATTTAAATTAAAGACATCTTGATAATAATAGAAATTCTCAGTAGATTCCATATCTACAACATCTTTATCTATTATCTCTTGATTGAATATAAGGTATTCTACAGCCATCGTTGTAGGGTCTAGGGTTCCTCCGGGTGCGACCTCAAAGGAGTTTGGTGAAATATATTTTCCTATCTTACTTAAACTACCGGATTCACTAGGATTTAAACTACTAGATGCGTTTTCACATGGTAACTCATTTATTGTACAAGCTACACCCGCATCTCCATTTAATGTGTCAACATAATAATTTAATGTATTAATCATATAGGAATAATCATTACCTAGTTCTTGTAATGTGTCGGTAGGTGGTGTAGTTTGTTGAGCAGAAGAAGTATGTATTTCAGTTAATCCAGTAAGAGCAAATGAAACTGGTTTTGCAGTTGATACATATCCATCACATGAGAATGCTACAGTATTAAGTCTCTCAATAAAAGGACTTAATTCCACAACTTTTTCACCTAAATTAGTTGCTACTTCTTCTAATTCATTAGTTATTGCATCTCTAGATTCTTCTAATTTTTGTTTTAAAAATCTTCTTAATTTTCTTTTTCTTGCATTAGTTGGGAATGCCTCTATAATATGTTTTTGCTGAATGTACGTATTGTCATTTTTTATCTCGTTTTCACACCAATCATATAACGCATTAATTCTAGTAGAAACATCTACGGGTTGACCTAACAATTTACCTGGTACATTTGCAAATGAGTTTGGTGTGGTCGGATAATAATATTGGCCTTCTGTCCATTGTCTTTCAGCCATCACTAACTGAAGTAGCCCATAATTTCTACTTGTCAATAATAACTCTAATTCAGATAATGTGCCGGTTATATATACACCATTTTGTTGAAGATAATCATTAAATACTGTTTTATATGTAATAAATCCAGTTTCACCAGATGCCGTCGTCTGGGCAGTCGTTCTATCTCCAATGGTCTGACCATCATTTGCTGAAGTGTCTAAATCATCTGTTTTTGCTGCCTCATCTTCTAAATCTGCTCCTACTTGATTTATAAGGTCTTGATTTTCTTGTAACCATTTTTGTTCGTCAGGGTCATCATCAGTAACCGTATATACTGCTCTAGAATCATACATTTCAGTATTACCATAAAAGTTAAAGGATAATGCATTTTGTAATCTTTCTACTGGACCTTTAAGTCCTTGACCTCCAACATAATTAAAAACAATATTTATAGATGCTATCATTGGTTGTACTCCAATACCTTCTGGATTAAAATCTAATAAATTATCATCATAACTGATAGAAAGATTTTGTATTATAATTTTTGTATGATAAAAGTCACCAATTCTTAACACACATACTGGAGGTGCTCCAAATGATGTGTTTTTTGCATCTGTTTCATAATCTAATTCCCCTGTTCCCTTCTTTGTAGGAATAGTCGAACCGGGTCTTACACATTGATTTAAAAATGTAAGTCTACTATTTAAACCTTCTGGTGTTATTGCGTGAAAAGCTGGGTGAAAATACTTAAACTTATCTTTAAGACTATCATAAATAAATGGGTCTTCTTCTTTTAACATATCAAAGTAATCACATTCTGTTACCATTTCCCTTAGTACTTTATTTGCGATTTCTCTTCGGGTGTTCATTTGTTTTTCAGTTTTCTTCTTTACAATAGGTGGGGTTGGGCTTGGCCTATCGTATCTCCATGTTGTTGTTGTGGGTGGTGTTGTGTAGGTCTCGGGTATATCATCACCAGGAATTGCTTCAACATCAATACCTACTATAGATACAAACCTACAATTAGCAGCAGCAGCATTATAAACTGACGCAGCTCTGTCTCCAGCGTCATCTGAAACGGTAGAAACACATTGACTTTCTCCTAATGCGGAACCTTCTGGGAATATTAAAAATCCTTTTTCTAAATAAGTTTTAAATGGTTGTTCTCCCGCTAAAGAGTAGTCTCTCATCATTTGGTAAACAGAATCTAGTCGTCTTTGGGATAGGTCAACATTATAGTCACTTGGTGCTAAATTACTAGCCCCTCCAACAAAAGTTAATGTAACTCTATTTTTTTTATCTTTTAAAGCGTTATCTACTTCAACCATAAATTTATGGAACCGGTCAGCTTCTTCACAGCATTGGGATGTGGCCTCATTAAAAAATGAAACTAATCCTTGTTTTAATGAGGAGTTAGGTTGTTGAGTTTGATAAGTATCTTGATTTGCAGTTGAGTAATATACATCCGCTAAAGCGTTATATGGTGATGTAGATTTTACTAATCTAGTATTAGGGTCTGGATAATCATTTTCAAAATAAAAACTTAATGCTGGGGAAGCAAATGCAATTAAGGGTCCAGAATCGTATGGGTCTTCAATTATTTGGGGGTCAGTAGTATTAGTACCATCTGCAATTTCCGATATGGTTTCTTGGTCTACATCTACAGTATTAATAATTGTCTCAATTTCTTGTATTGTACTAACCCCTAAATTCCATTTTCTTGCTAAGTCATATATATCATATGTTTTACATCCTGCATGAAAAGAATCTATAATTCCATTAACTTCCTCATCCGTAAGTTTGTTTAATTCTCTTCTTACTAACATATTTAAAACACTAGCATGGTCAACAACTATCTTAAATCTTAAAGTACCTGTTCTATCAGTATTATTATAACTAAATATTGGTTCTGGTCTTCCTAAAAAATTATTTTGTGTCCAATTTGCTGTACTTGCTTCATCTACTTGTAAATCGTAAGGTGGAAACCACATTACTCTTCCTCCGTTTGCTCCTTTCTCACACGCAGGTAGGTCGTCATAGGTAAAGCCTTTTTCTCTACTTGTTCTCCAAGCTAAGTTCTCAAGAGAGAACATATATTTTTTAGCTTTTCCATTAACTATATTACTAGACCCACTACCACCTTCATTGGTTCTCCATGGTGCAATATTTAAATTGAAAGGACTGTCTAAGACGGAATAAGTTTCTTTTCTATGATTCATTTGGGTCTTTTGTAGTCTTCCATATGTCCAATAAGGAATATCTTTAGTCCATAATCTACAATACTCTTTAGCTATTTCTACACCTTTTCCGGATGTTGGGTCTGTATTTTCATATTTTCTAACCCTAGAACCTTTAGTTAATTCTTTATAACCATCATTAAAAACTTTACTTGCTTGATTTATTGCATGACCTACATGTTTTAACCTTTTTCCTCCAACATTAGGAACTGACTCTATCATTTGTTGAGTAACGTCCATTATGCTATTATCTACATAATCGTAGTTGGTTGATTTGGTATCGTTATATTGTGGTGGTATTTCTTTATCTCCGTATACTTTAGTACCGTCTGTACTACCTTCTGGACCTTTTGTAGTCCCAGGTACAATACCTTCTTTACTTCCGTACCATGTAAACCCACCAGGAACTGTGCCTTTATTTATTATAGCTTTTCCTTTTAATCCAAACCTATAATCATTACCATCAAAATCTTTTGCAATTTCATCTGGTCCATAAACTGGTGCATAATTCTCTCCCGCATAGGTATTGTCTGGTGGACTAATCATATCACTCACCTTATTTCTATTACTTCCTACATACTGTGGTGGATTAGGGGGATAGTTACCCACTCCTAAGATTCCACCACCAACAAAATCTATAATTTCTCCAAATACCGCACCAACAGCCGTCTGTGCTTGTGCACCTTCTCCATATTGGGGTCCGTATGTATTATATCTAATATGTTTAAATAATTGAGATTTTTGTCCTCCTCCTGTATATTCTAAAAATCTTTGTGACGGTGATTGTCTTCTTCGAGGGATGCCTATTAAACTCCCTAATATACCAGTAATGTCTGATATAATTTTTCCTCCCATAGATAGTCCTCTTGGTTCCTCTAACTCAAAATAATCCCCTGGTATATAAGAAAATGGTAATCCTATTCCCGTTAAACGAGAAATAAAATCTAATCCTTTACCTACAAGTGATTTAGGTACTGTTATTTGCCAATCTCTCTCTATAATGGATTCATCCCCTCTAATAATGTCTATCGCTGTATATGGGTCTTTAAATCCTTCTAATAAGTTAACTCTACCTATTGTTTGTTGTTCTAATTCTTGTCCTATTCTATACTGAAATTCTTTTTTTAGTTGTATTGCTCCTAACTGTTGTAGAGTACTATCATCTATTAAATCAGAGTCTGTTAATAGTCCTTCTGCGGTTACCCCTAATAATATTTGACCAGGAGAATAAAGTTGTCCGATACTATTATGACTTGTAATACCACCACCTTCTGGTGCTAAAAAACTAGTTGTATAAACACCGGCATTAGTAGTATCTAAAATAATGGTGTTAATCTCGGTCATATCATCATAACCACCTACAGGCCCATATTTGTTTGCAAGGAATATTTGGTCAATAAAAAATTCGTTCATAAATTGAGTAGATGGTTGGTCTACAACCGCCATATCTCTCATTTGACTTATAACAACCGACCCTGCTTTTTCTACACCACCTGTATTAATTAATAATGTTCCTGTTGGTGTTAGTTCTTGAGCTACCCCACCTAATGGGATACTCTCAAGATTTTTGGCTAAAATCTGTTTTCTTAGATATTCCGTTGCGGAAAAACTTAATTCACTTGCCATAGGTTATATTTTATATGTAAATATTCTTATTTATCATTATTATGCCATTAGTGCACCTACACCACCACCTTTTTGTAATTCTTTATATCCTGGTTTACCATCTAACGAAGTTTCTACTAATTTATCTTTTAGCCACATTAATACTAAATTCTTATCTAATAGTTCTTTTGCATCAATATTCATATTAAGTCCTGCAGCATTTAATGTAGCGGAACCACCTAAATTAACATCCACTTTGAGTTTATTATCTCCTCTCGCTTGAGCTCCTTGTCCTCGTATTTGGCTTCTAAAATCATCAATGTCTGAAGCCCCAATCGTTCCTGCGGGTAATGCACTATTCATTTTAGTACTATCAAATGCGGCAATTATATCTGTAGATTTAGTTCTAACCCGTCCACTTGAGTTGGATATCTCCGTAACTCCTTGTGTTAGATAGTCCTCTGTGTCTGCAGTGTCAACGCCGAAATAACCTATAGCTAAGTCTATATATTGCTCCCATTTAGTTCCAAACGCTTGTTTAAATCCCTGTTCAAAACTAGTAAAGGATTCTGCCCAAGCTGCGTCCACTGCAGCCTCACTTCCTGCAGTGGGTGTTAGTGCATCTTGTAACACTTCTCTAAGTGTAACAGCAGATGCTTTCATCCCCTCCTGTATTCCCTCCATAATTGGGTGTTGTAACTTCTCTATTGTATTTTCTGCTAATGCTCCTCCCGCTGCACCTAATTCCATTTCGAACCCTAACTGACCTTTCGTAAATTGTGCTTGAATGGCCTCCAATGCGGTCATCGACCTAAACATTATTTCTTTTTCAGATTGAGCGTCCAATTCTTTTGCTCTCTCTTCGTCCCCTTTCATAGAGTCTCTTAAATCTGTAATCATGTCACCAGTTAAATCTTCTAAAGCCACAAAATCTTCTCCCGCTTCTAATTGTATCTTATATTTTCCGTCTCTGAATTCTGCCATACTTGCGGCAAACTGTTGTAGTTGTTCTGCATCTTCTGTGCCCGCGAATGCCCCTAAATTCATCTGGGACATAGCTATTGTTTCTTTTTTAGCCATTTTAACTGAGTTAACATATTCCTCGTAACCCATACCCAATTGTTCTGCCATTGCTCTCATTCTCCTCATTTCTGTAGGAGAAATTCCCATTTCACCAGTTTCTTCATTAAATGTTATGGCTGCCTCACCCGCTTCGATTATAGCGTTTTGTAAACCTTCTAAATCAGAAGTAGCCATAAACATTAATTTAAATGGGTCCGCTAAATCACCGACTGCACCACCAATAACTTGTAAATTTGCGGCTAACTCTATGGCCCCTTCAGGGTCAATTACTTTATCCATCAAAGTTTTAACACTCTGCATACTCAGACCTAGCCTTTGTGCTTGTGCTGCCATTCGGGTAAATCCTTGTACTCCGTCTTTGAAATTATAGGCATTAACCATAGACATATTGTCTGCGACAGTCCTCATGAATTTCCCAACATTGAGTCCCATACTGACCGCGACATCTCTCATTTCCATACCTTTGTCTAATGCTGCATCAACACCAACTCCCATTTTGTCAAATCCTTGGACTAATCTTGCAGTAGCATCCGCACCTAATTCTGTTGCATCAGCAAAAATAGCAAGTCTCGCTATTGTCTCATCATCTATAGATAAATTTCTTCCGATAACCTCACTTAGTGTAGATACTGCTCTTAATGTTTCCTCAAATTCTATACCGTATTCAGAAGCTATTATTGTTGCCTCGGCAATATTTTTTTGGTAGGTGGTCTGCATTGTACCTTGCATTCCCATACTCTTAACAACTGATTTTCTAATTGCCCCTTCTTTCTCTAACGCACCATTTGCTAATCGTAATAAAGCATTCAGTCGTTGTTGTCCATCTGCACCTCCGGTAACGAGATTACCTATGTCCTCGTAAAATGCTTTACTCTTTCCTAATAATAAACTTTTTGCTGTTTGTAACTCAACTTCGTGTTCTGTTCCTTTATTAAGTTTGTCTTGTAACGCAATTTGTTCCTTTAGTATCTTTTTGTTGGCTGTGTTTAGTACGTTGATTTCACTTTGTAAAATTTTACGATGTTTACTATCTTTTATCAGCTTAGCCAAAAGCTCTGCTTCTTCAGCAGCGTCTAGATAGGATGGTAACGGCATCTCAATACCAAAAAGCTTAGCTAATTTAAGGGAATATGGGTTACCTTGGTTTCCGTATTTTAAAATGGAGTTTACTCTGGCCTGATGATTAGGTTCATCTTTTCTATTAAATATCCCTAATGGGACACCTAACTCTGGATGGGATGCGAAGTAGGGTTGTCCTCCAGACAATAACTTCTCAATATATAATTGTATTAATAGCCTCAACATATCTTTCGTTTAAATATAAATATCTAACTACAGATTTCTTTTGTTTCTGGCTTTTTCGATGTTCTCTTGTTTTTGTTGAGCTTCTTGTACCATTTTATCTATAAAAAATCTACGTTCATAGACTGGCATAATTAAACAATCCTGGTAGGAAAAGTTTGCATGCTTTACTAAATAATAAATTTCCTCGAGTAGTGAAAGCCTATACTCCGAAGAAAGGGCGAAAAAAGGCGACCCCAAATGAAATTCTTGTGCTCACTTGGTTGCCGGAAGGCGCTGTAACGGTTCTTTCTAAATCTAAACCTGGTTTATTTTCTACAATGTATCTTCTTAGAGCTTGAGAATCCTTTATTGGCATTGCTTGTATACGAGTCGCTATAACTCCTAAGTCTTTTTCTCCTTCTATTTCTACTATATGTTTTTCTAGTCTTTTGGTAACTGTAGGTACTATTTGTACTCCACTATAATGTTCTTTTAGGTCTTGTAGTTCATTCTCTTCTTTACCAGTTAGAAATCTAAATTTTATTTTTTTCTTAGATGATGGTAGGGTAAAGTCAAAATTGTTGTCACTATCTGGTTTTAATTTAAACTCCTTAGTTCCAACAGTAGATAAATCGACGGTATGTGTAAAGTTAGTATTATCTTTAGAATCTACTAAGGTAATTTCATACTTTGCCCCATAAGCTGTATTTCTAAGAAATAAAAGAATAGCTTCTTTATCACATTCTAATAGTTCGTCCATTTGAAAGTCTGGTTCTAATATCTTTCTTCTTAAAAGTACGTCCACCATTTCACCGGATTGTACTAAATTCTGAGACATAATAATATTTTCGTCTGCTGCTGTTAGGTATGAAACTTTAATACTAGATTTTTTATTTTTAGAGAACATTCCTTTTGATGGTAACTCAATAACATCATAAGGTACATTACTTTGAAGGTCTTCTTGTGCGTGTACGTTTGTTGGGTTCATTTTGATTTATATTTTATACAAAGGTTCTTTATATTTTATTATATGTAAACATTTATTACTAGCATAAGTATACTTAGTAAAGAAATTTTTATGGTTATTATATACCTTGTCTGTATAAAGATAATAAGTAAGTTGGAAAAGAAAATAATAGCATATAAAAAATCCATACCTTAGATATGGATTTAATATTATATATGTAGTAATGCCTAGTTTAGTAAACTAATATACATCTATCTGGTCTTAAGGTTGCTGCGATATTTGCAATACCTTCATCACCATAAGATAAATCATTAAAGTTAACATCAGTTAAGAATGTTCCTTGTAGAATCCATTTTTCCACTACAACTCCTGTAGGGTCTAGCATCTCTAAGTCGATATCTTTTTTATAACCTGCAGCGTATCCCATTCTTCCTGTAACTGACTCTGCGTGTAATCTTGCCCATTCCATTAATGCTTGTGCTGCGGAAGGACCGATAGGGTCTCTAAATGTTACGTTAATTGTATTCCACACAAATCTACCAGCTACATATGTAGAGGTATTTAAAAAAGGAATTTCTACAGAACCAATACTAATATTAGGTCTAGATGTACTTTCCACATACCATTCATTAATTCCTAACGATGAAGGAAATCTTAATATAAACCTATTCTTTTTCTTAGGTTCGTACGGTATGGGCATTTTCATTAATAAGTCAGCCATAATTTTTTATTCTTTTTTGTAATTCTTATTCATCAATAAATATAAACAACTTTGAAAATTTCTCATTTTTTGTCTTTACTTGCTTTAATAGTTTCTATTATATATAATATAGCCGCTTTTAAATCTTAGCTTTCATAACAAATAGCTTATTAGCTTTAGTACTATCTAATGTGCTCTTTAATCTCTTTACTGCTTTTAAGTTCTTTATATCATCATCTAAAAATACAATTTCATCATAGTCATCTAATAGTCCATTTATAATTTCTGCTTTTTTATCAAAGTCCGCCACTGCGGTTAGTTTTGATGAAGTGACTGCATCATTAATAGCATAAACTAAATTTCTGTCTAATCTGTCTCCTATTGGGACTAATCTTCCTTCTTTATCTCTATACATTAACCACTCCCTTAAAGTGTCGTAGACAGCGTCCTCGTGACCTCTGGCAGTCAATATACCAATGTTATACCCTCTATTTATAAATTCATCCATCACATTAAGATTTGCAATAATAGGTTCTCCACCCATAATTGAATCTGTAATAGATTTAGGGTCTGCAAAATCTCTATAATCGTAATATTTTTTGGTTTCGTCCGTAACTTTTTCATTACGATATTCTGCTGGGGTTAATGCAACTTCCTCTTCACCAGGAAATTGTCTATAGATGTATATGTCTTCAGGTTCAACTACTGTGTCGTCTAAATCTAACAATACAAGTCTATTTAAGTTTGCAAGTTCTTTTAAAATAAATCTATTACTTATATTTTTAATCACTAATTTTTTATTTAAAATTTTCTAAGAAAGGCCATAATTCATCATCGACTAAAATTTTGGTAATGGAAGGCATCATCCATGGGGATATATTTGATAGTTTCATTCCGTTAGTTAACCAGATAATAATTTGTGAATTTTTTAATGCACTAATTTGAGCCTCTCCGAATGTACCCGCTCCCGCAGTACCATCAAAATTTATTAAATTAGTGTCACATATTTTTAACATATACAAATCTTGTACTACTATTTTGTCTCTTATTTTCTCTCTAAATACTTTAAAAGACTCATTATCTAATTCATTTGATTTCCAAGTTTTAAATAGTTTTTGGAACTCTTCGTCTTCATCTCTTACGGTTTCTGCTCTCATAGGATTAAGTATGATTGGTATTTCCAATCCTTTAAAATCCATTGTACCATTTGTAACTAATTCTAAAAGTCTATTACCTTTAACAACATGGTCTGGTCCAAAAAAGTCTTCTACTTTAGTTCTCCATGAAAGTGCATCATCCGCAAAATCTATTCCACCACCCAAATAAATTGCTCTAGGTTTAAACACTCCATCCATATCCATAGGGTCCAACACATCTATTAAATGAATAGTATCTTTCATTTCATCTGCACTTGCATTAATAAGAAAGTCAGAAGCTTTATCAGTTAGATATCTTTTTAACCATTTTTTCATTTTAGAAAAGAAACCGTCAGCTTTAAGTTCTGGTATTCCCCCATATGAAATCTCATTTAAATCATCAGATACATCCTCATCATCCCTCATTTTTCTAAATTCATCATCATAAAAATAATCTGGATTCGTCCCAGGATATTCCCTCCAATTATCTGGCCTATCATCTTCAGTAGTATTAACTAAATCATTTAAAACTTTTTTTACTTCTTCTCTTTTCTCTGGAGATAGTGATACTAGTTCATCATAAAGATTTGTTTTATCTTCTACAAATTCTCTTATAATTCTTTTGGTGTTCATTTAATAATTTGTTTTTTCTATTTTATTACCTTTTATAATATCTTTTGCAGCAGACGTTCCTAATCTAGTAGCCCCTGCGTCCATCATTCTTTCTGCATCTTCTTTACTATAAATACCACCAGAAGCCTTAACTTGCAGGGGTCCTGCGTTGGACTTCATAATACTTACAGCGTCTGTTGTTGCACCACCATGTCCACTACCTTCTGGATTAAAGAATCCTGTAGAAGTTTTAACAAAAACATTACGAGCT
>Ga0080013_1001024_pt1 | contig 37931 bp, 40 predicted proteins | sample ETNvirenome_6_85_FD_69236 | JGI IMG/M metagenome (GOLD analysis project Ga0080013, IMG submission 69236) | Marine viral communities from the Pacific Ocean - ETNP_6_85 (SPADES assembly) (version 2) | ecosystem: Environmental > Aquatic > Marine > Oceanic | place: Pacific Ocean | collected 2013-06-19 | reverse complement strand
AGCCCTGTCCCCGCAAATAGCGTAGCTACGTCTGCCAGATCGCCTTTTACGGTTGCAGCGCTGTCGGTAGCATCCGTGAATACGATATAGTCACCGTCAGCAATCGCTGTATCGGCAAGCTCCGAGAGATCAAGAGCAAGAGAGACGGTACCGCTGGCCCCACCGCCCGACAGTCCGTTACCTGCTGTTACGCCTGTGATGTCACCTACTGTTGGCGTCGCCCATGCCGGTGCGGCACCAGCACCACCAGAGGTGAGCACCTGTCCAGCGGTTCCGTAGTTTGCCCCACCGATGCCGATCTCCCCCTGGCTCGTTATACGGACCTTTTCCGTAGCTGCTTCTGAATGGCCGGTATAGAAAATCAGGTCAGTGGCATTAACGCTCGCTGCAAAAGTGTCTTGAGCTACAGCCTGTATTGAGGCGGCAATCGCGGTGGCATCTGTTCCTCCAGCCTCGTGGGGAGCCTGAAAGTCAATCTTCCCCAATACATCATTTGCATTGATATCTGTCAGGGAAGTAGCCAACAACAATTTGCCGGTACTGGTGGTTGCGTCAGCCGCCGCGCCCATGATCCGCAACTGATCTGCGCTTTCGTCCCACTCCAGATAGGCACCAGAAGACGCTCCGTAGAACTTTACGTCGTGTCCGGTGTCATTGATCCCTACTGTAAAAGTATTGGTAAGAGCTAGTGCGGCAGTTGTATCAAACCCCGTATCCAGCATCCCAGGAAAGTGGAATAGAATACGCCCTGTGGAGGCATGGTCTTCAGTAACCTTACCGATGATCTGTGCAACGACATTTCCAGTTGGCTTGGTAAAGGTGTATCCACCTGCTGTCTCGGACAGATAAACAGGATCGTGAAGGGACTGTGCGCTGGTGTTAATACCAGTAACCTCAAAGACTTTTGCTAGAGTCCCATCTGCACCATTGGCTATTGCTCCTGTAAGGATTCCATCAGCAGGAACCCAGTTGGCGCGTACAGCTGCATCGGCCTTAACCACCTTGGGATAGGTGTCCGTGCCATCGCTGTATCCCTCAGTTTGAGATACAATGTCATGGGCGGCCAAAGTCCCACCAGTGGCATTGTGGATTTTCGTCTGACCATGCAGGGTATAAGAGAAAGTTCTAAGCTGAGTTGTTCTTAATCCGTCTGTCTGGACGTTCAAATAGTCCAGGCCGGTCGTATTCAGTAGTGTGGCTATCTCTTGTAACGGGACTGATACGTGGGTCCAGTTATGAGCCGAGCCATTGGCTCCAGATAGAGTTAGTGAAAGAGTAGGCATTAGCGACGATCCTCTAGCATTCCTGACAAACTCCAAGAGTTAATTTGGAGTTCTTCGTTTACGTTACCGGAGTCATACACCTCAAGGTCAAACTTTTTACCAACTCCTGAAAAGCCACCGCGTTTTAACACAAACTCACCTTCGTTCCATTTACCGCCGTCGCCCCAAGATCCCTCTGCCGAATTGCTTGACCACAGAGATAGCCCTTCGCCTAGATCAACCTCGGTGACGGAGTTTTGTTGCCCTCCATCGGTGTATAAACGCGCATATAGAGAGTAATCCCCTACCTGGTTTGTGCGAACATGCCACCGCTGGACAGATTTTGTATGCTCTCTTACTCCATCATCTAGGCCATCATATCCGTCTTTTCGAGCCAGTGCTGGAATAGAAGTGTCATTTGGACCATCTATATATGTGTCCCTGGCATCCATTTCATAGACTCTGCCAGCCGCCGCAGTCATACAGCGATTTTGTCCTGTAGAAGAGGGATAGCCACTAGATGGGTCTACTCTTGCAATGAAGATTCTCTCGCATTGTAGATCAAAATTGGAATTATCGCGTAATCGCCACTTTGGATACATCCGCTGTGGCTCGCGGACATATGCGATAACGCTATCCAGATCTACTGCATATATCTGATTTGGCTCCGTTGGCAACGGAGATACCCCTGTATCCTGAACAGTAGCGAAGCGAACTTCGTTGTACTCAGGCACGTAGACGCTAGTTACCTTGTCATACTGAGCAACAACATGAGCAGGGAGGCCCTGGTGGGGCACTCCACGAACCGTCTTATCTATGGGCTTCCATAGAGGGAATAAACGAGGAAGGCCCTGTGACTGATGAAGAACCATCGGTCCTTCTTCAGACCAGAAGAAGCCAAAGTATTCGCCATTTCTGCTAACCGCTTGATAGCTAGCATGATTGATCGGGCCGACTTCATTGCTGACCTCATCCCAATCCCAATCATAGGGGTCGGCTGTGCCTAAGTAATACGCTCTGGTAAACTTGGGGCCACCAACGATAGCATACGGGCCACAGGTGCCCATGCACTTAATGGTTTCGCCATGAAGACCAGTTACGTCTACTGATAAATCAACGTCCCAGGTGCCAGAATCACGTAATCCAGAAGGAAAGAAGCTGAAGGGGTAGGTCGCGTTACCAGAAACCACAAGCCGGTTTCCGTAGACAATCCCAAACTTAGAGGGGTTTGAATAACTAGACTCCCCTGGCGTAGCCATTGACTCTGAGGAGTTCATCGTGCGGAGAGTAGTTCCGTCGAGGATATGCAGTTTATCGGCAAACATCACCATACAGGGATGGTCTACATTAGCTATTGTGACACCCAGGCTAGATCCAAATTCATTTGTGGCAGTGTTATATACATGCAGATTGCCTCCACCAGAGACCCCCTGACATAGCACTAGCTTCTGGGTTCCATTATTAAAATGGCAGTCCAACGCAGCCTTTGAGACGTAGCTAGAGCTAATAGCCGTCTCGTGGATTGGCCGAATACCCAGATCCTTCGTGATTGCGCCTATATTGCGGAAATTAAAGTTCCGCACAATGCGGTAACGACGAATAGATTCAGTGGCATCCTGACGAATGCCATCGAATATCTGGTCTTCCTCCCAGATAAACTCGCCGCTTCGATCAATCGCCACTATCGGCCTTTGCCTTCGCCTTAGCCCTGGCTTTCGCTTTGGGCTTTGGTGGATTTTGAGAATCAATTTCAGCTTGTGCGGCAACTCCTAGCTTATGTGCCGCTTCGACCAAGGCATCGGCTTTGACCCTCATCTGGTCGGCTTTCTCTAGTGCGGCCTTGGCGTTCTCTAGTGCCCTACGTGCACGAATGCGCTTTGGTGGGGTAGGGTTGTCGCTGGTGAAATCCACAGATGGCATGTTATGCTCCTATGTTGAACGGAATTACGGTTTCAATCTTTGCGTCTTGTCGCTTGGATACCCAAGACAATAGCTCTTTCAACGCTCCAGGCGCACCCAAGTGTCCGTAGTAGGCCGACCGTAATTCCTTGTCCCTGGTGCGACCTTTGATGCTGCACATCAGTGCAGCACGGATACATACGGTTTGATGGTGCTGTTCTGGGATAGGGCACAAAATCGCAAACTTTGATGTCGTATCCGGCGTAGATGTCCACGCTTCATCAACTGTAATCTGAAAGGTCGAACCCCCTGTATAGTCGGTGATTTCTCTAACATCACCGACCGAAGTCCCATCATAAATCATCACTTTCATGCCATTAAAGAAGTCGTTCCGAACGTCCCGCCAGCCGTAATTAGTTGTCCAGTTCGGATCAGAGGCAAAGAAAGTGAGGGTGCTAGCTCCACCGGCAGATGCCGTGCCCTGCATCATGTGACCGTAGGACGGCACATACCAGACGCGCAGCGCAGCCGTCTTACCAGCAGAAGGCGTAGGAACTACTCTGACTTGATCGCCCTGTAGGACAAATTTATAGGAATCTGACAGATTGATGAGGCTAGTGGAGTTCCCGTAGTCCAGTAGGTCTCGAAGGCGACCTGGGGAAATCTCAGCACCGATTGGATTGTCTCTGTTCTCAGCAAAGATAATGCGCGTCCCAAGGCCCGCGTTTACCGGCAGATCATAAACCGGCTGATCTGCTACAAACGTAATATCCGTGGTCTGTACAAAGAAGGTTGGGTCTTGCTCAGAGATATCCCGAACCACCTCATTCGTAGCCTCGCTAAGACGCCGCCATACCATCTCGTCGCTCCAGAAATTATCTGGGGCGTCGATATGATCTTTGACGTTTTCCAACATCTCTACTGGTAACATCAATGCTCTCCCATCATCGCTGCTACGTCTTCCTTGGGGAGGTTTACGCCCCCTAGGTCGTGTGCATCCATCTCAGCACGAGGCAAGATCTCTTCTTTTATAAGATCTTCTGTGTCATTCTTCTCAGTCGCCTCTTTGCTTTCTTCTAACTTGTTCTGCTCGCCCATGATCTCGTCAGCGATTGTATCTGCGCCACGAGTATATGCGTCATACTGCCTCAAGAGCCTCGGCGTTCGCGCATCGAGAGGACGATATGTCCCGTTGTCGTTCTGAATCGTCATGACTCGGACTTTGTATTGCATCGTCATCCCAGGGGAGTCCGTCATCCGTGTCACTACCCATCGTTGGAGCTTCACATTCCACTCCACATCCAGCTTCTGGTCCATGCGCTTTAGTTCCTTCCGGAACGCCCAATCTGGGATCATTGCGCCTACTGCCATGATCTTCCTCCAACATAGAGAGAAAACGGGTTTTTGACTCGTTTAATCCGTACTCCTTTATCTTCTCCTGCGCGTAAGAAGCAACCTCATCATAGAAGATGCCATCTTCCAGCAATCGAGATACAGTCTGACGGATACTGACCAGATCCATTTCCTCGTGTGTTGTCAGGGGGAAACAGTCGGCCTGAATGGTTACGTTAGGATATCCGATGCTTGGAACGCCCAGCGACGCTAGCTCTGATGCAACGCGCCCAGATACGGCATAGCTATAGGCGTCAGTACAGACTTTCTTACATGCCATCATCTTCACCATATCGGTGCCCGACACAAAGTCATAGTGATGGTCGAATATCTGATCGTAAAGTGAGACGGTTTTAGCCGCACCTTGAGGATTTGGACCTGAATAGTGAATCGGGATATCCACATGATCATAGTGGTAATAGCCTAGATGTCCACGCATGTCTTGATGCGCTATCACCATAGCATCTTGCCGCACTTCCCGAGGCATCTTAAATCGCTGGAGATACTCGACATTTACTGGATGCGTGATACACGACACTGGTCGGCCTAGCACGGACTCCATAAATCGAGCCGTGTATGGCTCAACGGCAAATAGTGAATCAGCAAAATCCATCTGATGCCAGAGCAAATCTGGATAGCGCATAAAACCGCCCCATAGATCAAGTGAGTAGTCAGGATTGACTACCAGCTTTTGATCAGGGCGCATTATTTCTTTGAGGCGACGAGGGTAGTCGAGCATTGCACCAGATATCTGGACATGGATGATGTCGTAGTCATCGACATCCTGAATTTCCTCCATGTACTTCGCTTCGCCATTAAAAGCGCGGGTCCAGGTCCAAATGCCGCTCTTGTATCTCTTTTCCCAGGCACACTCATTACACTGAACTGCTTGTTCTGCACCCGAGGTGACAAACAGATACCGTTCGTTGATCGTCACTTTACGAACAGTTAGATACCAGTAATGCTCATCCTCATCAATATGGAAAGGCCAGCGGCCTTCCAGGCTAGAAACGAGACGCTTCAAGTGCATTTGCGGAAAGCGATTTTTCCCACATGCCACAATTAGCTCACCGTCTTCTGCCACGCGGCTAAACGCCGCTTTAAGTGGTGGTTCTGGATCTTCGCAGATGTCCAAATATCCGTTTATCACCACAGCATCATAGTTACTGCCGTGGTAGGTAGATGGATCATCGCATTGTTCGTAAAACATTGCGAAGGCTCCATCGCAATGCGTCTTACAGTGTTCGATAGCTGCTGGCGAATGGTCAATGCCAACAACATCACATCCATCAAGACTTAAAGCGAGAGTTAGTTCACCTCCCGCACACCCGATCTCTAGCACCTTGTGTCGGTACTTGGCATCTGCCATGAGTCGTGTCTGCGATACAGACAAGCAAAGATCGCCCTGAAGGCTCTGGGGTTTTAGCCCCAGAGCCTTCTTTAGAGCGAACCACTCACGGTCAGCTTCTTTTCGCTGTCCGTTAAGGTTCTGCATCAAGCCGCTGCGAGATTCTTGTTCATGAAACCAAGGGCTTCGCCGTTACCAAATGTCAAGCTGGGCAAATAGTCGATCTCTAACGCAAGAATACAAATCTGAGCAGCGTCGGAACCTGAGATAGTAGCCGTCATGTCCCAAACAATAGCACCCTGTCGAGCGGTTTCGTCAAAAGTCCCCCCATTAATAATACCACGAGAAGAACGGTGCAGAACATATGCCGTAACTGCCGGTGTGGTCTGTGCTGCAATCGTAGTATCGAGATTAGTGGCAGGAGTGACCATCGCCTCACCAACGTCAACCTGATCGTAAACCGTGGTGAGCGTGGTAGAATCAGTCAACTCCGCTGTGGCGTTGGGAGTCCAATGCCAACGAATCCCAACCTCCTCCGAAATTTCCATCTCTCTCGGTGTGACGAAATCCAAATACTGAATCTCATCACTGTTTGTAAGTGCGACTCCGCTAAATCCAAAACTGGAAATCTCCGCTAACGGAGGGGCACCCGCACCGCCCCCACCTGACATCAACTCGTGGGCGGTGATGATGCGAGACTTACGTTGCCATGCGATATTTCTGTCTTTAATCATAGTTTACCCCTCATCTGAGGATACTGGTTAATGTGCTTTCTTCTCGTAGTGATACCAAATCGTCCAGAAAACAGCTCCAGCCGATGCCGCATACAGAGTGATAGCCTCATTAGCGACATCACTCCGAATAGCCTTTGTGCCCGGAAGAGCATCCACAGGCGAAGCCAAGGCTACGGTGTGAATCGCTCCACTTAATTCATCAGAGCCAGCGCGAACATTCAAAATCTCAGCAGCTGTCGAGCTTAAAAGAAGCTCGTCAATCACTCCGATATGATCAGCAACCGCAGGAACCAAAACGGCTGCGCTTGCATTGCAGTCCGAATCTGTCCCAGCAGACTGCGTGTACTGGACTCCTCTCGATTCAAATGCACCGGGAGGACGTGTAGTCGTGATATAAGCCATCAGCCACCCTTTCTCAGTGGAGTGTAGGGGGAGGAGCCGTTACTGTCGCCCACTCCCCCTACGTCCCTTTGATCTATGAAGCCAGGTCGCGAATGACGCACTGGGTGGCGGGGTCCATGCACCCAAGCTGCGCGTAGTAGAACAACTGCGCGTCATACTGCGCGTAGCCAGCGCGGCGATGGAGCACCGAGCCATCCGTATCGTCAAAGTCCCAATCGGCCAACTGGAAGATCTTTAGCTCACTCTCATCGAGAATGAACATCATATGGTTCCCGTTGACATCAGTGGGACAATCCCGATCCCAAACAATCGGCATTCCTGCCCACTCAATGGCCTTAAAACCGCCTTCGAGCTTCATTGTCGGCGTATAACGCCGATCCGGTGTAATCAAATGCGCGATTTTCCGGAATTGGGTAGTCGAGGTAACGCCAAGAGAACTATCACCCTCGGCAAGCTCCATAACCTGAAGCTGTGCGGTGTCGAGCAAATCTTCCGTGATTTCTCGGGACGTGCCAGGAGTAGAATGCTCTAGTACCTGAGCATTCCATTCGGGATACGTACCACGAGCAACATTCTGAAGTGTGGTCGCAAAAGCACCGATACCGGAAGTCTTTGCCGCAGAGTCGACGATGCCCATAAGGCCCATCATCTCTCGATTTCCAGAATCCTCACGGTAGATATACGAGCCGTCAGGAACCACCGCGCCAGTGACCGCAGAAAGGACAACCGTATTCCCCGAGACAGATGAAACCGTCTTAGAGTCGATGTCCTGGGTAGCAGTATCGGCTGCCGTATAGGAGTCGAGAACCATACCCACCTTGATCTGATGACCAGGGTCCATGACCACGGTTGTTTCATCAGCAGGAACCTCGCCATTTACTGTTCCGAGAGAGCCGAGGCCCCAACCGAACAACTGGCGATTGATGTCATTCTTCGCATCACGGCGAACGCCGTCCATTTCCGAACCTACAACGCGAATGAACGCACCCTTATCGTTGCGCGAAGCAGCGATAGTCGGGTGAGAAAGCCGAATAGTGGCGTAATTATACTTATACGTCACATTGACTTCCTGATACACCTGGTTCTGTGCCGTGGGCAGTGCGCCCTCGTCACCCCTCGCGCCGACAGCCTGTGTCGGACGGATATTCACAGGGAATGTAGCTTTCCGACCTGAAACGTCGGTTTTGCTGGCATCCCTCTCCAACCGCTGCATAAGCACACGATTGGTATTGATTGTCGATTGAAGACGTGGAAGGTAAAATTCCTTCAGCGCCGCATCGAAATTACTTAGATTCTGGGCCATTTCCGTTAGCTGCTAGATCCCCCCAGCGCACTGTCGGCTCCAGACTCAACTGCATCGAGATACTTAGTAACCATTTCGGTCATGGTATCGCCGCGAAAATCCATCTTTTTATTATCTGGATCACGGACTTGCCCACGAACGCTCTCTACTGCACTTGAGTTTGTGATTGGACCCGAAACAGGCGGGGTTTCTCTTTCAGCCCCTTGTTTCGCTTGAACGTATGATTCGCCACTGGCCTGCGCCCTTTCAACGCGCTCATTATTAAGCGCGATGAACTCATGCGTTGCCAGATCCTTTGAGAATTGATTGCCGTGGCGCTCTAGCCCTTCATTCACGATAGCGTGACGCATGACCTTTCTAGTCCAATCGTCTTCAATCCCATGACTATCCATGAGGTTGTTAACGTGTCCATTAAAGTCATTTACTACGCCTTGCTGGTCTGATTGATTTTGACGATTAGTTAGATACTCGATCTGACCTTTCAGTCCCTCAATCATTGGACCCGCAATCGTGCCAACTTGATTCACAAGCCAATCGGCTTGTTCGCTGGACATTTCTGGGTTCTGTTCGCGAACGGCATCCCCAACGGTGCGAGGTTGAGTTTGTCCTTCCGTAGTCTGACTCAGATTCTGAATCTGACCTTGCTGATAAGCGATAGTCTGCTTTAGCTGGTCCAATTCAGCCTGAACAGGGTTGATCTCCGGCCCCTCATCTACGAAAGAGTCCGCTTCAACTTGTTCATTAGCCTGTGTCTCAAGGGGAAATTCTCCACCGACTGTTTCAGCATACATCTCCTGAAACACTTCGGGAGAAACCTCCTCGGGTGCGACCGTAGGCTGAGCTTCGGGTTCCGGCGTCGCCGATTCCTGAACATGCTCGGTCATGGTAAGTCTCCTTTAGTTAAGCTGATACGGGCATTTCGCCACCCATTGCACCGCTCTGAGCTACTGCATTAGCGGCTTGGTCGCCAGCGCCCTTGGTTGCTTCGGCAGCAGCCATAACTTGCTCCTGCTCCTGATTAAGAGCTTCTTGGTGTTCCATAGCACGAGCGAGAATCGCCTGTTTAGTAGGCTCTGGCTCGTTTTCATATTCAGATGTCAGCATGTGGTCACGGAATATCTGGAACTGAATACCGTGGTTATCTACCGGGAGAATAGGCGGCGGGTCTTCCCCTTTTTGGAGGGCCAGAAGCGTCCTCCGTGCCTTTTTCGCATCGAGAAGGTATTCAGCTTCAAAGCCTTCGATACCGAGCTTGTCGAGGACCTTACCGCGAATAGAAGGATCAGCGGGATCGCCAAGAAGCCCATTACCGAGAGCATTAGTAATCCGTTCGCGCTTAGACGCATCTGAGAAGTCCAGCCCAACGGATACTCTGATTTCCATGTCTTCTGCATTTTTCAAATTCGCTTTAGACAGATACTCAGATTGAGTTTCCTTATTCTCGCCAGTTGTCCTGACCATACGAGGCTCATCCCAATACTTCTCGATCAACTGGAGCTTACGTTTGGCGTGATCGGCTAACCCCTGTCGCCATCTAGAAATAGCAGGTTTGAATCGCCTGAACGCTTGCTCCTGAAGTCTCTCGATGGCAGCACCGGTTTCTGGCCCTGGAGGCGTATCCCCCTGTAGGATCTCTCGCGCTCCCGAAACTTCTTCCATATCTGAGATGGTTTGCTCTCGTTCATTCAGCACCTGCTGAGATACCGGAGTGCCCATAACCTTTTCCGGCTTGAAGCCAGCGGTTGTCGATGGACTCCATCGGATGATAAGACCAGAACGTCCGTCGATATGGCTGATAGCCGAACCTTCAGGCACAAGCCACTGAGCGGACACCATCTGTTTGCGATTTTGAACGATATGTGAATCAATCGCGTTGATCCGCTTCATCATGGGAAGCACGTCTTGGAACATAGACCCGCCCCAGAATACGCCTGGAATCTCGCGATATTTTATAAAGGAATACGGTAGCTCGCCGTCACAGGAGTCTAGGTCGCCCTTATACATGACCTTGTCACCAGCGGTAATAAGCAACAAGCCATCCGGCCAGCGTTTGTCAGGAATATGACGGAGCCATTTCACTTTGACTCGATCTTTGTCCTTTTCACTCTGCGTCCCAGAGTAGCTCTGAGTAGAAGAGCCGTGGACGCCTTGCCAATCCGTTAGTTCAAGATCCTCTGCAATAACCTCTTTGGCCTTATTCCCGAAGATGGATCGAAGCTGATCCAGGTCCATCGGGTCGGTTTCCATAACATAGCGACAGTCTTCCCACTTTCTTGTGGGCATTGGATACCAGTTGAGGAGATTGCAAACTCGTTCCTCTATCTCGCCTACGCTAAACTTGTTGTAGGCAGGGTCGCCATTCTTGTCTTTTGCCTGTTCCTGATACTTCTCTTTTAGGGGCATTCCAGTAGACATATCCAGTGCATATGCCTTATCTGAAACCATCGCCCCCCCGCATTGAGGGCATTCTGTTGGCGATAAGTAAACCTCATCTTTGTATCCACAATCAACACAGGAGAGAATGTCCTTCTCAACATTCCGCTCACCCATCTTCATTTTCGGAGACTTAATGTCTCGTCCTGCGCGTCCGTTCCATGTCGCGCTAATAGCACACGAACCGGCGAGCGTCAGCCATCCAGCAGCAGGGATATATAGGTTGGTTTCGGTCTTGAGTCGGATAAATTCTGCGTGAAGCATCCGAAGAGCGGCCTGGGCGCTCTCTACGTCCGATTGATCTTTTGTAGCAGAGTCAACGATTTCTGCCATGTCGCCAGAGACAAACAAATCGACAATCCGGTCGAAGTACTTGACCAGATAATTCGTTACTGGAGTGGGAATCCACTCATCTAACGAATGTTGCTGGAAGTTTTGGGAATGCGGCTGATACTTCACCCACTGATCTCCAGCGAGGAAGTGTATCGCCTCCTTGATACGGTATTCCAGATTTAATCGTGAGTCAGAAACGTACCCCCAGACATCTTCTGCGAAGGCATTAAGATCCTCCTCAGTCTTTGGGGCTTTCTGCAAAGACGATACTGGACTACCGCTTGCGGATTGTTTCTCCAAAACGCCTCCTTAAACACTATATACAGCGTAGAATACCGCTATTCAGCAGATTCGTCAACATCTTCTTGTTCCACATGAAACATCCCCGACATTGCCATCATCGGCCCAAAGGTTGGATCTCCCAATAGGTGAGAGCTATCGCCAACAAACCCGTCTCCTTCGTGGTCATAAAGTCGCTTGAAACGGATTTGCAGGAAGTCCAATACCTTTGAGTAATCAGCCTTGGAGATCATTAAAACCCTGGGCGCAGGGAAAAACCACTGCCCGTCAGGAGCTAAAGCGCTGGAAACAAAGAAGTTATACTGATCCGCTCCGTAATGATATATTGCATCGGCAATTTCTTCCGGTTTCATATTGGTCTGGTATGGTGCCGATGACGGAACTTCTACGGCGGAAACTTCCTCTTTTTTTGGTTGAGTTTCCGCCGTAAGGTCAGGAGCATTCATTTTCTCAGCTTTGCGCCTTGCCTTCATTTCAGCACCAGGGTTGCCGTATGCATATTCTGAATTGCTTGGACCAGTGGTTCCAGTGGAGTAGGAGTCAGCAATCTGATCGCCTATCTCTGAAGACACTGAACGAAGTGGCGGTGACGGCATTCCTTTAGGAGGAAGGGCACCAGATGAAGACTCCCGTTCTGACTTGAAACTGGAGTCCATATCCTCCATATCAAACTCTCCGCGATTCGCTGACTCTGTCATGGCTGAGAATCCTCGCCTTCAACAGAACCAACAGTAGACCGCTGTGCGTTTGCATGGTCTATGATGCTCTTCATTCTAGGATCATCAAACGGGATAAAGCTCTCGTTTGAGACTGGGCCGGAAGTAGGCTTCTGAATAACGATGTTGAGCAAAAGAGCGCGCTCCTTCACCCAGGCAGTTCGCTCAAGCGTCATGTGACGCAAGAGAAAAAAGATTATCAGCAGAAAGGGAATGCTGCCGAGTAGGTTGTGCCACCACATAACAAGCCTCCTAGAATCCGGCGAGATTGCCCACCGTTGACGCATCAACGATGTCTTGCTCGTAAGATCCTTTAGTATGTTTGTCGATGAGCTTCTGAGATCGAGTTTGGTTCTCTACAACCTCGAAATCCTCTACGCCTGGTTCGCTAACTTCATCTCCGTTCCACATCGGATTCAGTCGATTTTGCGAAGTCTCAGTTCGCATCAACTGAACGCGCATCATCTCACACGCAATGAGATAGGACATTACTAAATCGTCGTGTGCATTCTCAATCGCCTGAAACTTATCGCTCTCTAGGGCGAAGGTTTCAAACTGACTGATTAGATGCAGAGACACAACAGAAGTTGAGCCATCGGAAAGAAACTTCCGCGTCTGGGCTACAAGCATTGCGCGGGTGCGCGAGTTCACATTATAGCCGAGCTTGGCGGTTGGCTTCTGATACGGCAAGCCAGTCTCTTTCATCTCGAAGTAAAGATTCTTATAGCCTAGCTCAAATAACACCTTATTTGCGCCACCATCCTTGTTATTCTCCACGCCGATCAGCGCCTCGTTGTAGTAGTGACCGAGAGTGAACAACTGGTCTGCGAAGGAAAATGGCTCAATCTTCCCCTGTAGTTCTGCGACTTGATTGCCGGTAGGGCAGTGGATAACCTGCCCGCATGAGTCATCACCGTGAGCTAGCCCTTCTGAGGGGTCGCCTCCTATGGCATACGCATCGCCAGGGATGGGATCTTCCCAGATTGTAAGCCTAAATGACGGCACGTTCTACGATTCCTTCCTCATTGAACCTTAAATGAGCAGACTCACCCTTCTGAACACTATCACGCATAGTGCGAACCATCGACATCGGGAAGGCTAGCTGAATGCCCATTGGAACAAACATGCCATGAATACGGACTTCCCTGGAATCCTCATCCCACTCCCGCGTCAGTCGGGCTTTGACATCATCTGAAATGTACGGGTTGTGTAGGAGGCTCCAGTTGTGGAATGGGATGCCCTTCTCTTCTCGCGATAAATAGACATCGTGATAGATCCACGGTATTCCTCGGAGCCGCTCATAAACAGGAGTAAGAGTGCCCCAAAGGTATCCATCGCAATCTGCAACACGAGTGCGAGATTCCTCCATGATGTCTTTGGGTTGTTCTTCATCAGCCCAGACAATGTTGCGCGAAGTCCCTTGAAAAGTCTTCCGCTTCTGCGTGGAAAACTTGAAGGTAACTCTACTTCCGTTGGTGGTGGCAAAGCGGCTATTTTTCCATCCACCGGACTCTGTCCACTGGCAGGAATCGTCCACGAAGTTCCATAGGAATCCTGTTTCATCGTTGCCAAGCACCTCTCTTACGAGTGTTCGCTGGATGATGTCAATGGATGTGTCTTCTGTATCTGAAATGATCCATCCGTTAACATGATCCTCCTTAAAGCGATCTTTGGGAATCGGCTGCTTGGTGAGTGCATCAATCCCCATCATGGATGCGTAGAACTTCATCCAAGTGGACTCAGTTTTCCCGGTCCGATTTCCACACACAGCCCAAGATTGGTGGCTCCATTCCTCAAGCCATCCGTATTGGCAGGGGTTATCGTCAATGGTGTATCCGAATGGACTCCATTGAAAGAACGGACAAGCTGCTAGCTGAAGAACCTGCTCGTATGCTTCTGGATGAGTGTCTTGGAATACCTCCTTAAGCCAAGGCTTCTCCTTCAATACTGTCGCAAGTTTGGCGAGCTTGGGAAACAGGTCTTCTTCCCCTGTCCCACTTAATTCTGGGGGTGATGTCGAAGTCACAGAGCTTGCCTTGGTCTTCAATGAGCTTGGTCAGGTCAGGATATTTGATCCGTGCACCTACCCTGCGGTGCCTCATTCGGAAATATAGGTACCAGATTCGATCTGCGGGAAATACAAAAGATCCTCGGAGGCTTTTTCGCGCCTCCGAGGATTTATTAAGCCACCGATAGATAGTCTCGTTATCTAGCTTCAGGCGATCCTGAATCGCCCCTGCTGTCATCCAAGACCCGCCAAACACGTTTCGCTTCTTTAACAAGGTGGGTAAACCGCTCCCAACTCATGCACACGAACGGCTCTTGCCTGTCTCTTTGTAGAAACAGGAAGTCGTTATCACCAAGCCATCCTTCGACCGTCTTGAATCCACTTCCGTCTTTTCGAGCTTTGCATTCAGCAAGGTATCCGTCTCCGAATCGTATATCTCCACTGAATTGCCCGCCAACTGCACCGGAGAGGGGCACTCTCTCTGCGGGTATTCCCGCTTCATGGAGCCGATGTACAAATTCTCTTTCACGCCTAGCCCCCTTATCACGGGACATTTTCCCGCCCATCAGTAGGTCCAAGCAGAGGGACGCGGGGCGTTATCGCGAGGTGGCATATCGTCCAGGTGAATAAAATCAGAGGATATACCAATCCCTGTAAACCCCATTCTTATCGCTGTTTCAATCAGTCGAAACCGATACGTGCCGCCTGTGCACCTGATGTCCACTGCATGACCCTGCGAATGAGAGCCAGGGCCGGTCTCTTTCTTTTTTTCGGCAGAATGCTCTGGAGAGCGATACCCCGAAGTCACGATCATTGCTTGATTAAAGTCTCGCCGAAGCCCCTGCAAGCGGTTCATGAAACTGACATCCATCTCGCACTCGCCAGTTTCTTTGCACTGAAGCTCCCGCTCGGTAAAATTAGGCCACTTATCTGCTTGCCATTCCATTAATTGCCCCTTTTGACTTTCGTATATCTGAATGTAGCTGTATGATTACATAGTTGCAAGCATGTTCTTATGACAAGGAGACTGGTGGGGTGAGATGGATCAAGGCAAAGAGAGTGGCCGAGATATGTGGAGTTCAACATCTGACCGTTTATCAGTGGAAGAAGCGAAACCAAGGGCCGCCCTACTACGTCCTGCCGCATGGCAGACTTAGGTGGGTAGAGGAAGAGGTGATGGAATGGCTGATAAAGGGCAGGAAGGTTCCGAGAAGGTAGAGTTTGAGACTCTAATGGCGGCGTATCCGTCCGTCATGTACAAGATCGTAGTCAAGATCGCTCAATCCGTGCTGGCTGAAGCATTTCCGCAGTCGCAAAACCCAGAGACCAGGGCAGATCTATGCTATGAGCCAGCCAAAGGGGAGCCACTCACCCCTGAAATGACCTCTGCCATGATTATGAATATGTCCATAAAGCTCAACTGGCTACTGGCTCACTCCTTTACTGACGCTGAGATCCCTGATTATGAACATCGGAAGCAAAAGCCAATATCAGCGGGGCCTACTAAACCTACAGACCCTGGGGTATGAAGACGAGCATATCGAGCAAGTTAAGGGACTCGTCGATGCAGCCTTAGCTGATTACGACTCCATGCTTCGTGCGATGGTATCTCGGGTGGCCGCATCTAATTCGGTCATTTCTCAGATCAGCTTGAACGCAGCGGCTGGGGGAATCGCCAGAAATGTCATCGAGGACAACGATGAGTGCATCTACTCCTGCCTGGAGTTTCTCGCCAGACGGACATACGACCGCATCCCGTTCAAGAAATTTACCCGCTGGAAGAAAAAATCGCGTGACAGAGGATGGTCTGGCCCCTTATCTTTATAACGGGTGAACAAGTGATGCAGACGAGATTCGGACCCTCGTGAGACTCCTCCAACCTACGCGATTAGCCCTCAATCCGGTCACGTAGGATGCGTGGTGGTGTAGCCTCTCTGGGTAGGTCCGAGTCCAGAGAGGCTTATTTTTTATGTCCCTACCTATGGGGATGCCGCCCCACGCTCCCGAACCAAAAGACAAAGGCTTCAAAGGCCGAAATAAGAAATACTACAACTGGCTGATGTGGCACTACGAGAAGGGCAACGACATCAGCAAGCTCGACTATGCAGAGTTCAAGCGGCGTGGACTCGATGTGCCATACCACAAGCGCAAACGGCAACTCACATCTCAGCAGATGGCCGACGCTGAAGCAAAGAGGCGCAGAGATGGATAGCGAGTTCCCCCTATTCTACTTTGAATGCATGGAGATCGACCTGCCCCCACACGAACAGTTCGTCCTAGAAGAGACTGTTCGTGCTGAAGGGATGACCCTCGTGAAAGCACTACGCGAGGAAGAACTCGACCGAGAGATGGAAAAAGAAAAAGCAGGAGCCATGGTCATAATCCTGAACTTCAACTAGCTTACCCAGATCCCGTATCTACGTGAACGGGGGAATACTCCACGACCAGAGGATCGGTCGAAAGCTGGAGACAGTCGTGAGGCCGGGAGGCCCACCACCGAAGGCTGAATAGGTATAGATCGCTGGGAAGCGTCCTTGAGCGCCAGACCCACTGGCTGCTTGAACGCCAGCCCGATCATATACAGTCAGGTTGCTTGCACCATCCGTAGGGAGTTCTGTGTCGCCTAGTCCGCGTCTGCTCCCGCAGCGGGAAAGCAAGAAGGGAGAGGGAGCGCCAGCTATCTTGCTGGTCGGTGATCGACGGAGGAACTACGCTTAGGAATGAAAGATCATGTCTCATCCTCAATTACTTCTGCCTTTGGAATAGTACGATCAGCCTCCAAAGCGATAGTAGTACGCGCCCTTAAACCATCCGGCGAATGAGCTACGACAGAGTTCAGACGAGAACGAGCTTCCTCGGGAGTCGATTGCTCTGCCGCCTGTAATAACATATCCACCTGAGTACCTACATTCCCCAGCACCTTGGTCAGATCCTCAGATGCCTTGCTGGACATCTGCATCAAACGCTCATCCTGAATCGTCTTACGAATGAAGTCCAGGTAGATCTCCGCTGCCTTAATACTGCCCGCCTCTATCGCCTCCATCAGCTTATACAGAACACGAGGTATCTGAACCGCGCCAGCTAATGCCACACCCTGTAATATGTCGCTGCCCATCTCAGGATTCAGACTCATCGCCCTATGTAAATCCTGAACCCCGCAGCCTAGATGCTCCGCTAAAGACTTCATGCTCTGAACGTTACCGCGCATCTCTGCCGGAGTCTGGAAATACTCACGAATACCAGCAAGTAACTGACGCTGATCCACTATTAAATCAGACTTGCTCGATGGTCCCTTAGACATAACATCCTCCAGTGAGATATTTCAGTAATTTTACGTATGAGAAGCCTTTATACTAGGGCTGGTACCCCCTCCAGGGGGAAGCGACCCTAGGGGGGGCCTTCAATCCCCCCATCTCGTGATGCTTAATCGGAATACCTTCGGTGTTCCTTAAAGCGCATCACTCTCACCCCACATCTACTCCTCGTCTACCAGAGATACAGGAGACACTCTAGTTCGTCAACTTCTCTAGCGTAGACCCCCACCCCTAACAGCCACTGCTACTGCTACTACAACTGCTACTGCTACTACATTGTGGCGCGACTTCTCGCGCTCACACAATGATGGCATTTGTCCGTCTGGACTACGACCGGCCAAATGCAGGGGAGCCGTCTGTTGTCTGCTTTCAACAAGCGCGCCCTAACAGCAGGCGAAGCCTCGCCTTGGTCACGCTTGTTGCGTGTAGCGCATTGGCTCTGTTTTCTCTCTCTCTCTGTTGCGCTTGATCTGTGAATACCGCGACGCGGTCATTTGTCCGTTACCTGTTGTGCAACGGGTAAAGCGTTGTTGCACAACGGGTTAGACAAATGCCCACTGCTATTGCGGTTCAACAGCCGCGCCAGCAAACAGCGCTGTCACGCCTGATTGTCAAACTTACGGCAGTAAAGGACAATCTCACACAGCATGGGGTCACAAGGGAACCTTCCATAAAGTCCACAGGGTGACATAGTGCAACAGCGTCACCCTGTGAATTGTCGCTCACACCATTCCCGTTTCGCGGTATGAACAGCCCCGCGAAAGCCTGGTTCATGGTGGCTCCAATTAGTGACTTCATGGATCCTTCCTTATGCCCCCATGAGATTCTCCTTGACAGCCTTTTCTACTTTTAGAATGCGAACAGAGAGAGCGAGATAGTAACAGCGTAGTTCACGTAGTTAATCTTAACATGGAGACTCAGCCATGACTCGTATGGATTTGATCTACTGCATCGCCAGTCGCCACTCATGGCACAAGGGCAGGCCAGTGCCTGTCCACTCTGACCAGCATGCGTGGCGGGTGCTGGCCGAAGCGATGGAGTATGAGGAAGATCCTCGCAAGCGCCGAGGCTACAATATGGCTCAGTGTCGCTTGAGCCTGAACTACCATGCATGGGGTCACAATCATCCCGACGATAACGCTCCCGCCAGGCTCGATGCGGTATCCAAATATGAACTGCCCGAGTGGTGCGTTAGCTCACCATTCATACACAACCCGCTGACTTAGGAGACTCAACTATGTCCGCATTTGCTCAGCAGCTGAATGCCGCAGTGAACAACCACGACCCTTACCTCAGCAATGTGCCGCCAATGACTTGGCCGGAACAGCTTGATGAGAAGGCGCGTGTGCGCGAACTGCTTGCGACTCTGAAGCCCGAGGGCAGGAGCGTGACTCCCTTGACTAAGGAGAACGCGATGTCTCGGTGCATGGTTCGCAGCCGCGAGACAGGTCAGAAGTGGTTTGCTTTACGCTTCTCGACTGGCTACTTCGTTGCCATGTGGCTAGCTGCCCCAGAGGATAGCCTGAAAGGCCAGGATCATTTGTATGAGTGGCTCACTGCCATTCGAGGCTACGAGAAAGGCCGAATGACTTGGCCCGCCAATCAGGCTTCCCATACAACCAGCCGGGAGATCACAACCTTCCCTGCTCTGAAGGAGGCTATGGATTACGCATTGCTGGTCAGCAAGGCGCACCCTAGTAAAACCATCGAGCTTGCCGCGTCAAACAAACGATACAATGAGAAGCCTTACGTAGTCTTTTACCTCAAAAAGGCTCACCCCTCAATGAGGCTTCTCGCTCGTTTCAATGACGGGGCCTGTGATTTGACAAGGGACGCTGAGACTCTTAGGAAGCTCACCGACCGTGCAATTCTTCCAACCTTCAGTGTTATGTGGGTTGATCCCTACGACGTAGGGCATTCCAGCTTTGTCCAAGCTGCTTCTGCCGAAGAGGCCGAGGCGATTGTTTACGAGCACGAGGTAGCCGAAGACGGCAGCATCGTAGCACAAGCGGGCACTCGCATAACAGAGGTTGTGCAGCTAGACGCTGGCGTTAGTAAGCGCGAGGATGTGCACCGCGAAACCGTGAAGATGTATCAGGAGTGGATTGCTAACCGCACCGACCTTCATGGCTTCGATCCCACCTATGCCTCGCCAGAGTATGTGAAGGAGCTTCCCGACGCTCCTGACCGTACCGAGATTATCCGAGCCGAACGCCAAGTGGCCGAGGCGACTGAACAGGAAGAGGCTGAACTGTCGTCCGAGCAGTCTTCTTACGAAGATGAGTATTTCGACATGCTGGAGCATTCGGGAGTATCTCAAGATCAATGGGAAGCAGCGTAGAACATCCCTCAACTGGGAGCGCGGGGCTTAATGCCCTGCGCTCCCTTTTTTTACTCGTCCATGCTGTTTTAGTAACTGCACTATTTGTGTAGTTGATGAAGTTAACTTTTCTCATGGAGACTCACCATGATAGCCAAGCCCCTTTCTCCTCATGAGAAGCAGGAGATCGAAGACTGCGTCGAGATTCTACGACGTAGGGAGAAGGTCTTACTTCATACTCCTGTTATTGATTTTTGCCCAGAGAACTTCGCGGAATATGAAGATGTCCTCGATCAACTTCGCATCCTAGGAGAGAAGCCGTGCTTGTTACAACAATCTGCATAATCCTTCTAATCGGGTGGTACTGGATCACCTTCACAGAATAGGAGCATTAGCCATGCTCACCGTTTCGATAATGCTAGCTGTGTGCAGCATGATTATCGAGCAGCTTATCATGTGCAAAATCCCCGGCTTCCGCACTGTGGTTAGCGGGAATTTCTTGCTCAACGTCATTGTTAGCCTCGGCCTAAGTTGGATACTTGGCGAGGTTTTCGACGCAAAGGGCGTCACCGTTTTAACGGCAGCGATGTTATCAACTGCTGGTTCTTCAGTTATTTATCGCGTACTTAGACTCAGTGACTCTACCAGGAGAATTTATCGTGGCACGACTCAGCGTGTTCGCCGCAGGGCGTAATTTCGAGCTTGATAGCAAGAAGCTGGAGAATCAGGTTGGCGCAGCCATCGACACTGCATCCGGCCATGTCCGGTCCGCACTACACGCAGTTGGAGACTTCGTCGCCACAGTGCCAGTCGGAGGTGCCAACCAGTCCCCCTTCGACATCGACGAGAACACCGACTTCACCATTAATCCAGAGGACAGCAATCAGATTGCATTCCTCAAGCAGAACATCAATCACTGGCGCTCCGAAGCGCGTCAGTGGAGAACTGCCTATGAAAGCCGTAGCAAGGAAGACTGGACCATCCCCTTCTAGATCTTCGCTTAGGACGGTCGGCTCGCAACTGCGCGAGCCGACCGTCCAGGCTCAGATCATCTCCATATCCAACTGCAACTGCAACTGCAACTGCCCCCAACTACAACTGCCCCCAACTACAACTGCAACTACAGCTGCCCCCAACTGCCAACCCCCCCCCCCGCCCCCAACCCCCCCGGACTGCAAGTACGGATATACAAAAAATTAAAAATTTAAAGTTTTAGTAACTGCAAAATCTCCAAAAAAAGAAGGGGGGGGTCTTGTTTTTGAGGTCGGTGGCTAGATCTAGGATGTCGGTCCTGAGATGGCACCCCGACAGGTGATTTGTGCGGTCAAACGCACCTAGTCACCGACTTCTAATATTAACTGCATTTCATTTTGAAAGATTTCCACCAAGGGGGTGGGGGTCAAAAACGAAAAAAGGAGATGCCATGTTTGACACACTCGAAACCTTCGGGACCGTATTTGATACGGATATACCGAGGGACGCCATTCATGTTGCCTGTATTTCGGCCCAGGCGCAGGAACGCCTTCAGCCTGGACAGCACGTAGGCTATAAAAACGGCGTGATCACCACGGTTGGTGACAAGATCGGCATTATAGATCCGTTCATCATCGGACCAATAAAGTTTGGCAAACGCTGTTGGATCTTTATCTATCCTCGCACAATCACTGGCCTTCGCCACGCTTGGGAACACCCGGATATTAAAAGCGAAAAAGGTGATGTAGAGAAAGACCCCAAATGGGATCCTAGTAAACCCTGGTTCTCGCCTGCTGGAGCAGAGGAATACATTACCCGAGAAGCTATCAATCTCGGCATGTCAGTGCCGTCATTGATGGACGGCGCACGGCATTGGATAACATCCGGTGAGACCATGTATACAGGCGAACGAGAAGAATGGCTCATGGATGAGGAGAAATTCTGGAAAGCCTATGAAATCGTTAGTGGACAGAAGGTAAAGGAGGACCAGCGTTTTTCCTTCTTCAAATGTGCTTGCTGAGATATTAACAGCAAGGTCAGTAGGTGGCGCTGATCGGTTTGATTCCGAAGCCACCACGCACGAGTGAGGCAGGGGATGCGTTGGTAATGTGCCTAGGCACCCTGCCTCACTCACTTACACCACGCATCGTCACAAGGAGAGCCAAATGGCTTTTTCGATCAACAAGTTCAGCGGTCTTGGCAACATCGGCCAGGACCTGGAGTTGCGTGAGGCCGGAGATTCACACGTCCTCAACTTCAGCATCGCTTGCAACGAGCGCTTCAAGAAGCGCGGCGAGGATGAGTACACCGATAAGACGGAGTGGATTCGTCTTGTTGCCTGGGGCAAGGTCGCAGAGATCATCGCGGAACACGCCCACAAAGGCTCGAAGATCTACGTCGAAGGCCCATTGCAGACTCGCAAGTGGGAGAAAGACGGAGTTGCTCAGTATACGACTGAGATCAACGTCCGAGAGTTCGTGATCCTCGACAGCCGCACCAATAGTAAAAGCGATAATGGTGATCAGAAAGAGGAGAACGATTATCCATTCTAGGCAAGAGGGGGGAGAGGGCGAAAGCCCTCTCCTCCTTACTCAAAAGGAAGTACGGATACGGCAACAAAACTTGTACAACTGGATAAAAGACTCAGGATTTGAAATTGTCCAGAAACGTACACTCGCTAGTGAATACCAGGCGGGCCAGATAGTAAAAGCTCTCGTTTGGAAACTCTCTCTCACCTTAAGACGGATACAGAAAAAGAAGCATAATGGCTAGTCCGAAATCCACCGGGACAAGAGTTACGCTCACCAAGAAGCGCTTATCTAATCTGCTGACCTCGTATCACACGACAGGAGATATAGCAAATGCGCTTGGGGTAGCATCAGCTTCAGTATCTCGTGCCCTTAGAACTCATGGCCTTACTGTCAAGCGGAAAAACTTCCGTTCTCACAGAGAGCCTAGACCTGAGAAGACAGGATCAAAGAAAGCCGACTTGGGAAAGGCTGCAAAGGAGGCAGATCGAGTCAGGGAGCTTATTAAGCAGGATAAACTCAACAGAGAGGAGCAGAATGCCGCCAGTAAAAACCATTTCGACACAGGTGATTCACCTGGAGAGAGAAGAGATCACTAACCTGCGTAACCAATGCTCGAAGTTAGAGGATATAGTAACAGCACAAAGGATTGTGATTCTTCAATTAACAGAGAACGAGGATCGCCTTCACCAGCTTTTAGACATCGAAAGGAGAAAAACGCTCAGTGCAGAATTGGCGCTTCAAGGAGAGGCGCTGACGGATATTGCCACCAGTGAACCAGAAGGGAATCCATTTTGATCGGTCCTAACGAAGTACATCACTATCAGCATCGCGCCGAGGAAGCAGATGACCGCCTTATCTCAGTCGAGTTCAGCCAGGGACAGAGCGGTAAGATCGGCACGACGGTTAAGGCTTATGGGCCGACTGTCGAATCTGCTATTGAAAAAGCGACTGACGCTTTCGCGCAAGCCAGAAATTACATCAGCGATGAACTCTCAAGAGTCTGATGCCAAGGCTGCTGAGTTCCACGAACAAAACCTCCACGTCTACGAACAACTCCTGTCGCTGTGTATGGAGCTTCGTAAGAAAGGTTACTCTCAATACAGTATCCGTGGTTTGTTTGAAGTGTTGCGTTTCAAGTTCAGTGTTCAAACTTCGTCAGAAGATGAGTTCAAACTGAACAATAACATGACACCGTGGTATGCAAGGAAGATCATGGAGGAGAATCGCTCCCTTGATGGCTTCTTTGCCACTCGCATTAGGAGGTAGCAATGGTTGGTATGATCGCGCATTGCGGGACGATTCCCGCGACATTGGATGAGCTAAAAGCCATCCCGACTCCTGAGAGAACTGGTACATATTCTCCTCTCGGGCATTACGACTTTATCTACAATGCACACAAGTTTGCCGATAATGTGCTTTCCACCAAAGGATTCGAGTTGTCCTCCGAACGATACCAGGTATCTAAAGACGGGGGGCGGTTGTTTTTCGTTCACTCATATAAAAATGGCACTACCGGGATTGAGATGTGCGCCGCCGGTCGAAACAGTCTGGACAAGACTATGTCCATCTGTCTCGCCATTGGCGGGGTCGGTCGTGTTATGATTTGCGATAATCTGATGGTTTCCGGTGACATCGTTGTATTTAGAAGGCATATCGGAGACATCTTTAGCTATTTAAAAGAGAAGCTGGTCTTAGGCTTCCATGACGCCACAGACCAGTGGAACAATCTCAAGCTCGATGCAGAGCGTCTACAGATTGCGCCAGCAAATACACCTGACGCACATCATTTCTTCGTTCAGGCTCGTCAAGAAAAGGTGCTAAAGCCACGAATATTTGATCGAGCTATTGAGGAATGGCACTCAAGTTCGCATTCTCAAAAGTTCGGTCGAGATAGCGCCTGGAGCATTTACAATGCCGGAACAGAGGCATTGAAACATGTGCCTGTTGGTGTTACACTCCAGACACACAGGCGGTTCCATGACTTTGCCACAAGTCACTTTGGGATTCAAGAGGTCCGTGCCGAAGTGTCTTTGGGGGATGGCGAGTCTACTCAACAGAGATCAGAAGAGCGTCTTCTGCCTGCTGAATAAAAACTGCTTGTGAGGGGAAGGGGCCAGGATCATGGGGAGACTGGCTCCTTCCCTGATTTATTTGGAGAATCTCATGCCAAATGGCGGGAAATACACCAAGCGTTTATCAGTACAAGTAACACCGGATATGCACCAAAAGTTTGCTGCTTTATGTGCTGAAAACGGCATAGCAATACAAGTCGCAATTCGCAATATGATCTCAGTCGTATTGCGAGAAGAAGAATCCATCTCTTACCCCAAGAAGGGGAAACAATGATTTTTAGTGATGAACAGATTGAGGAACTTGAAAAGCCCCTGGATCACAATAAGGTTGCAACCCGATCTCAGGGAGGAAAGAAGCTTGCCTATATTCAGTCATGGCATGCAATCAGCGAGGCCAATCGCATCTTCGGATACGGAAAGTGGGGATCGCGAATCATTACTCTTGACTGCGTCCTAGACGAAGAAGCTAAAGGCGAAGGCCGGAGAAATGTTTCGTATCTCGCTATTGTGGAGGTTGTAGCTAGCGATGGCACCTTTAGAGATACAGGAACAGGGCATGGGCAGAACATGCGACCAGGCGACGCCCATGAGTCTGCTAGCAAGGAAGCTGTGTCAGACGCCGAGAAACGTGCCTTGCGCCATTTCGGCAACCAGTTTGGGCTGGCTCTCTATGACAAGGAGTTTACGAACGTCACTCGCGATGGTGACAATCGTCAAACATCAGAGGAGAGCGCCCCATCCTCTCCTTCCGAGTCCGGTGCTGAGTCCACCGATGAGAGCCAGTCCACTTCTTCTGCCAAGGTTGATATAGCCAAGGCGAACTTAGAGCAATCTATACCGACTCAAAAGAAGGGAATTGGCGCATTTATTGACGCCATGCAAGCCCAGAAGCATCGAGTTGGCGCTGATGCTTATTATCAACAGCTTGGATTCTGTGGGTTTGAAAAGAGTAATGAGATATGGGGCAAGGAAGATCAGAAAAAGGTTTTTGACGAAATTTCAAATTTGGTGTCAATCGGGTTTTTGGATCACCTAACGCAAATCTCAGACAGGTTTAATTTGGCTGGCGCAGCTGAAAGCTACATTGCTTGGTGGGCGTCGTTAGGCCAGACACCTACTGAGATCCCAGAGGAAGGGAAAGAAGCCGTAATTCGAGCTTTATATGAACATCTTAATGAAGTGAAAAGTAGAACAGAGAAATAAACACTCACTTTATCTACCTGAGCTAGCTGTGGTTAATGCCGCCACTGACAATGTTGAGAGGTGGGATGCCATCTGAAAGGAAGGAGTGGAGTGAGTGGGTGGGATCTACATAAATAATCAAACGTCCCTGTTACCGTGCACAGTCACTCATGCGTATCCTAGGTGCGTCGACACTCACTGCCGTGTAACACACGTCCCTGCTTATGCTATTATGTAGATTCCACCAGCTAATCATAGGCATGACTGTGTCCCATGCCTATAAGTGACCACTGGACACAACGAAAGGAGCCACCGGAGATGGTCACTCTCTGGCGACTCCTTGCTGTCGCGGCTGAAGCTGTCCTTATATTCCTCGTTAGAGGATACATTAGGGCGCGGATATCCGTGCGGTAAGGCCGGGGGGGGAGCGGTCCTCACGCTCCTCCCCTACCCCTTACCGCGACATTCCTGTCATCTCTAATACAGACTGCCCAACTGTTGGGGCTTCTAATGCTCGCTCTGCTCTTCCATGCCATGTGGGAATGAAGACCTCCCTTGCGGCACTCATCACCTGACCGTGCAGCAGATCTATCAAAGCTGCTGATGGTGGTCCACCGACAACACCAGCGAGATCGCCAGAGTCTTCCATCTCCACTATATCTGTAATAGGATGCTGCGCCTTCCAGCCAAAGCTGGTTGCATCCAGCGCAGTTGCACCCATTCCCGCAAGAGCCATGTAAGACATAACATGGGATGTAAAGGCAGAGATGCTTTCCGCATCCCTCTTTTTAAAGGCATCTTCCAGCAATGTATAGCTGAAGTTCAACTGGTGCATGGGATAGCTCTTGAACATCAAAAGAAAACGAGCCATCGGAGTCTGCATTATTGGAGAGACACCGGCCTTGTTGAATGGGAACTGAGTCTTTAGAACCAGATCGCGAGCAAATTCAATCGCTTCCTCATGAGATTTCCCCAATCCGAGAGCCTTTTCATAAGCTCCGAGTCCAGCTACTCCACGATTGAACTGCTCTGAGATACGAGCGGGAGCCATGACATAATCATCTAGAAGCTCCTGCTTCCAGCCAAGTCCAGGGCGAAGGAACTCCTGTGCCTCTGCTGTATCAGACAAAACACCCATGTCATCCAGCACCCTCTGAACAGGCACCCCATTCTCGTAGAGTCTACCGCGATCACCGACAAACTTCGCCATGCCCTTTGCTGTATTCCTCACCCCAATGGTTGGGTAGGTATTAGTAAGTGTCTGAGTCAAATTAATTAAGCCATGACTAAAGTTCAGTCCGAGCTTATTCACCACCATGACCCCATACAAGTGAGAGATTACGAGAGGCTTTGCCTTCGGATCTTGTAGGGCATTACGAAGCTCGTCTACTTTTAGAGCCAGTGACGCTCTGTGCCTTTTGGTACCAGGCACATCCTTTAACTCACCCTCTTTTGTATACACATTCGCATCGTCAACTAGGGTCTTAAAGTATTGTCGCGCCTTTGCTTCGGCAGCAACAGTATAGTCATTGCGAGCGGCATTTTCGGCCAGCCTTCCGTGTCTGGCGTGTCCCATAGCTTCCGCAATTTCAGGCCCTCCACCACCCAGATAGGCTACAAGCCTATCTGTCCAGTGGTTAAAAAACTTAGCGTCCTGCCAGAATTGGGCTGCTGCTACACGCCCTGCTCCTGGTTGACCCGACAGATACTGGACATATTCTCTGAAAAGTTGACGGGTTGTATGCTCCCCGCCTTTGTTGTTTTTGAGAGGAAGGTCATCTAGAAGGTTCTTAGATCTGCGAAGCATCTCATCCATACCAGGCTTTTTCACGGCCCCTTTGATGTAAGCATACATCGCAGCATCTAGATCCCACTCGAATCCTTCTGCACCTTCACGCTCAAGCAAGCTAGCGAACATTCTTTCATTAGGGATATAGTTTTCAGATCCGGCAACCATGAAACGCCCACGAGAAGTAGTTCCTTTAAGCTCTTGAGCTAGATCCTTTGCCATAAACTGCCCAACAGATCCGTGGAAGATATGCGGGAAGTAATTGGCAATTCTCTCCCCCTTTGGCAATCCCAGATGATCAGCCAACTCGTCTGTGATTTTACGGATCTCAGTATACGCTGCCTTAAATTCAGGCGTAGCGTCGCGAAGAAACTCTTCCGGGGCATCGCTATCAAGTGCTCGGGCTAGCTTAATCTTCTGTGCATTAACCTTGTGCTTCATCATCTTCGATTCAGCCCCTATTTTACCAGGGACCATCGACTGTAAACGATTCTTCATCGGCATACCTAGAGGCTCTAGGGCTGCTCGGTATCTCGACAGAAATTCATCTGTCTTCTTGCCCCATTCTTCCATCTGATGGAGCATCCTTCGAACTTCTATGGATATAGGCTTATTTGCAGAGAGACCATGACGAGCATACGTAGGCATTAGATTGGCAAGCCAGCCCACAAGAGTGTCCTCGCCTAGTGCTGCTCTATAAGCCTCACTGGTCGCCTGGCCGAATTTCGATTTAGCCTCAAACGAACCGCGATCTAGGTTGATGAAATCTGCGTCTCTTCTCGTATTCCTCTTTTGTCCGATGCTGAACATAAGACTACGGATTTCATCACGCGCTCTATCGTTATCTAGCCTGCGGATATATTTATCTGGATCTCTTGGATCACCAAAGCGATCTTTACCAAAAGATTGAGGTGCTTCACCGAAGGTTCTTCTATAATCGGCATGTAACTTCATTAACTGATCGTAATTATCATCGGTGATAGGCTTATAATTAGGATCACGCCCTGCTCCACCTCTTGCCTTAGAAGAAGGGGCCTTTCTATACGCATCTATTTGAGAAACGTGGAAAACCTGCTCTTCGCCATCAATCGTTTGAAGAGTAAAGAATCCTTCAGTATCAGAAGATTCAATTACCGTTGCGCGGACAGGAGTCTTATCGCCATCAAGGATAAATTCACCTTGATCTCCTTTCTTCATCAACTTAATGTCTGATTCAAACCAGTTTTTTACCGGAGCGCCACGCTCTCTGATATAGGCAACAGCAGCATTAAAGTCTTTACCAAGCCCAGAGATCACCTCTTTAGTCTTCTCGCCTTGGAAAGTTGATGCAACCTTATTTAGATAGCGTGAAAAGTCTTCCGCTTTCTTCGCACCAGCAGGAAATTTCTCCATTTGCTGAAGAAACTTGCGGCGAGCTGCGGAGCCTCCTGTTTTCTCTAGTAAATCACCGATGTCATGAATCTGATCCCATAGATATCCACCTCGATCTCGAATTACAGACAGCACACTTCCAGATTCTCTATCTATCTGGTCTGAAATACGGACAACAGCGTCATCTAGCTTATCTTCTGCTAATCGACCTAAGCCAGCCGCTCTATCTAAATTTTTCTCAGAGACATTACGACGAATTGCAGCAGAACCAGCCTCGGTAAAATCATCTCCTACATCAGAGATCTTCTCTCTGGCACCTGCTGCTTTTTCTTTAGCAGTTTCCCACCAGTTCTCCATATCTTTTTTGAAAGCAGTAACCCTTGGATCGCCCTGAACTGCCCTGCTGGCCTTCTTGATCTGCCTAAGAGCCATCTGATTGATCTTATTTTCATAAGCAGCCTCAGACATCCCCTTGGCTCTCGCGTGAATCGAGTGAGTTAGCTCATGCTCAATGACAAACTGCTTCCATTCATCGAGAGTTTGGAATGCGTCCTCTGCAAGAGGCTTCACTCCCTTAACTTTAGGGATTGTCCATGCTTTATCGTTGAACTTCTGCAACAAGACCCGAGGGTTAAGTAGAATTACCCCGTCTCGGAGGGCCGCTGCAAGTTCATCAACTCGCGAGGTTCCTGGCTTATGAGGGATAAAATCAACCTCTCTTATTCCCTTGAATTTATCGCGGAGGCGACCGGTTGTAGATTGAAGCTGCTCAAACCTAGACCTTGTCCATGTCTCTACGTCTTCTAAATCAGGTAAGGCCAGGTCGATTAAGTCAAAATCTTGAAGTGCATTCTTTCTTGCCTGGATTAGACCTTGCCCCTCAGCCCTATACTGTTTGACCAAGTCATCAAAATCGGCTCGATTGGCCTTACTAAATTCTGCACCTTGCTTATACCCCCTCCATATAGAAGAAAGTGATTCCGAAAGGCTCTCCTCGTTCGTTGATCTTAAAACCTGATCTACGAGTTCATCTAGCTCCTGATCTACTACTCGACCTGGGCCATTAAACTTCTCCCAGGCGTCGTTCATATCACCAAAGAAGCCGTTATACGAATCCTGAATTTCCTTCTTTGTCATATTGCCAGTGCGAACGCGACCGTACATATTCCGATGGAACTTTTCAAATGTCTCGGTTGCCACGTCGATGCCAGGTTGAGTGAAGGTGGAGGTTCTCGTAAGAACCTCTTCAAACATCTCCCTGCCATTCTCAAAAAACTCAGCCCGAGTTATGGGATTGGTTTGTCTAGAGACAGCTTCCGCAATAGTAGTGAGCCTCTGTCCCAATACCCCACCAGCTAGGTCGCCTAAGTTTTCATTAACACGACTCATCGTTTTCTGTTTGAGGGTAGATGCTCCATCTGTCACCATCCCATGAAACTGAGACAGCCCAGCGCGCATCTTTTCAGTAAGGGGCTTCCCTGCCCTTGCGTTGCCTAGGCCCTTAGTGATTTGAGCGAACGTGCCTTCTAGGATCAGCCCCATTGCCGCCCACTCAGCGGCCATCGCTATTGCTTGGTTAAAGTCTCCATCTGATCTGATGTAACCATTCATAAAACCAGGGAGAGTTTCACCAATTCCTATCGTGATTGCACGTTCAGCGGTTCTAGTGCCTTGATTGAGTCTAGCGGCACGACTAGCCGCAGCAGCACGAGCAGCATCGTCCGAAACAGTAAGGGCTGTTTCAGTTACCTTTTTACCCACCGTGCCCTTTGCCAACTTCTGAAGAGTGGGTCGAGCCATCCTAGCTACCTTCGAGCCAACTCCGTAGCCTGCAACTATACCAGGAAGAGCGCCTATAATCTCACCAGGGATTCTAGACGGCTGAAACTCTATACCAAATGCTTCAGTGTCACCAACATTTGGAGGCATCTGCGCTTCATAAGCACCAAAGGTTGCTGCTTCTTTAGCAACCTCTTCAACGCCCCTTGCTTCATCAAAGAAGTTAAGCGGCGTGTATTCATAGATATCGAAGTCCATACCCACACTCTGCATCCGATCCAAGAAAGGTTCTCTCTCTTGAACAGGGAGGGTCATGAACGCGTTTGCTAAACGCTTTTTTTGAGCCTCAGAAAGACGGGGTTTCGCTGATGGAAATGAGTTCTGCGTAGGTGAGATAGTAGGCGTCATTGTCATTGATTATCTCTTTCTAATTCCCATGTCACCTGCCAAACTGTTGCGAGCGAAGATCACCACCGCTCATATCTGGCAGGTCTGCCATGCGCGAAGTCATTCGTGTGCCAGTTTCTCGCAACAGGATAGCGTTAGCAAGAAGGTCTCGATCAAGAGTCGCTATAAGCGTATCACGATTGCCACCTGTAGCTTTCATCAAGTCGCTGAGATAAGACTCGGTCTTGTTGCCGTCTGATTCTGGCGCATACTCATAAATAAATTCTTCAAGAGTATCGCCACGCGCCGCATCTAGAAGAATTTGTCGATGTAGATGTCGAATCCCATCTTCATGGCTGTTGAAAATCGCAAATCCTTTAGGACCTTTCTTCGCTCCCGGCTGATTATCGAATTTGATATTCCCTAGATTTTTATTTTTGAAGCCAATGCTGTCTGTCTTTGATACTTGTATATCCCAGTTGCCAAGAATATCCATATCCAAAGCGGCATCATGATGAGGAACGCTGTCTGCTGCCTCTATGTCTTGACTCAACTGCTCTCCGTGATACTTCCGAGACTCAAGCTCATTTCTGGACTTTACATCATCGAGCATAGATTGCATCGGGTGTGGCGCTCGGGGATAGTCGGACGGGACGAACTCAGGTTGCTTACGTTCGGGATAGGAGTATTTCGCATAGTCCCTGGCTTGGTTTACAGCATCCATGGTGGTTCCTGACCTGGAGATATTAGGCGTCTGGGAGCTTCTTCGCTGTTCGCTCCTGTCGCGCATCCCCTGCCTGATCTGACTGTCTGAATCGCCCAACGCGCTAATAAAATCAAAAAGGTTTGCGCTAGCATCACCAGAAGTAGTTACCTCAGCAGTGCCCGTAAGATCTCTAACAGGGGTGCCTGGACTACCATCGCCCATTGCTCCTGTAGTTCTACCTCGTCCTGACGAGCCTGATATCCTGCCTGCTCCTCCATATCGCCCGCCACCGCTCTGACCTTGATCAAAGAGCTCCTGTGCGGGACTGCCCCTTGAAGGGACCCCGAAAAGGCGCTCCATATCTATCCCCACTTCCCCAGCGACCTGAGAAAATTCATCATAAGCGGTTTGAGTTGTCTGGCGCTGCCGATTTACAATAGGATCTATGCCATGAGCCGTAGAGCCAGCGAACGCCCGCGATCGTAGGGCCTCATACAGATCTTCAGTTCGATGTCTTCTTTCATTGTATGCCTTCACAGCAGCTTTGTTTTCAGTAAATCCTGATCCCGCTGTCATCATGGAGTTAGGAAGAAAAGCCGAAGCTATCCCGCCATGCTCACGAATTGCATCATCCCATATTTTCTCATTCTCTTTCTCAAGTCTGGCGATATAATCCCTCTGTTCGCCATACTCTTGAGGCGTAAGACTGTGTGTGAGAGTAAGCTCGTCCCGAAGTCTATTTTCCGTTTGCCCATGCATGAGGAAATCCATATAGGATTGATTCTGTGCTGCTGTTCGTTCCCTTTTGTCTTTATCCTTCAGACGCTGAAGCTCATTAGCTCGCCGTGCATTCTCAGCTACTTGAGGATGATGACCACCGGGAATCCATTCGGAAGGATCGAAGTCACCACTATCCATGATTCGACCTGCGTGGTATCCAATGCCCTCATCTATCGTCTTTTCGTCATCGCGAGTCAGGCCATGTCCCTGCCGAATGAAGCCCTTCTGAATCATCTCCAGCGCTTGTCCTTCATTCTGCTTGCGCCGGTTTTCAGCCGCATTGACAGTTGAGAGGATCTGACTAAAAGCTCCACCACCTAAGTTGTATGCCATGATTCTCTCCTAGCGGCCAAATTGCCCGCCTCCCGATCTTTGATCGTTCCTACGAGCATTATATCCTCCGGCGAAACCACCACTCGCATTCCCAGCCGTATTCGCATAATTCCCGCCACCACTGCCACCACGCCCTAACATGCCGCCACCGGTATTACTGCCGCCGCCGGTATTACCGCCGCCGCCACCTAAAAGATTGCCTACCTGGTTTGTCCCCCAGTCCCAAGCACCTCTAGCGGCATCCTGAACCCTTGGATTGGTGAGAGCCTGGCTCAGTCGATTCTGTCCTGCTTCTCCTGCCCGACCACCTGCTGCCGCAGCATCAGAATACCCACTCATTGCCGTACCTGCCGCACCAAGGGGGTTGCCCATCGAACCAAGAGCAGATCGACCCATGTCTAAACCCTTATCCTGGGCTTCAATCGCTCTATAGTTAGCGTCAGCTACGCCGCTATCATATTGACGGTTAGTCTCATTAAACTTATCCATCCAATTCATCTGATCCTGCTGCTGGGTACGGACGTTATTAAACTCGTTGTTGTAGACGTTGCTCAGTTGTCCGAGTCTACCACTTCGTCCGGCTTCCCTCTGGCCTTCTGCTTGCATACCAAGTCCACCAGCTTGCATCAGATCACCAAGACGCCCACGGCTAACATCTTCAACCTGCTGCCTTGCGTCCATGCCTGTACCTGCTGCTGAAGTAAGGCCGGATAGTCGATCAGATCGGATGTCTTGTGCGCCAACCGCACCGCCTCTGCGATTCTGACTTGCTTGAAGTAGGTTAGCAAAATTCTGATTCGCAAGATCGTTTTGCATACCAACTGAACGCTCTGCAATTCCTGCACGAGACTGCATCATGTTTTGTTGGTTGTTCGCCGCCGCCATATTGAAGTCGGCTGTTTGCTGGCCTATCGTAGCGGCTCTCTGTCCCTCAAGCTCCTCCATTTTTCGCTGAAATGCTGGAGAGCCAAGCTGGTTCATCATACCAAAGCGATGCTCCAAATTCTCTCTAGCTTTATCAAACTGGCGATTTACCCCCACTTCCTGTCCGCTCAACACGGCATTCATGCGCTGATCGTAAGGATTCGCCGCGTTCATCTGGTTTCCGCTAAAGTCCATAAAGGCTTGCTGCTCTGGCGTGGCTCCAGCCATTGCCCCTCTAGCTTGGTTCCATACATCTTGCTCACCAAAGGCATTACTGCCAAGACCCTGCATGGCCTGACTTTGAGCATAGTTTTTAATGCCGCTTGTACCAGTTCCCTGAAAGCCCTGACCCATACGCATCGCTGCCTGGTTCATAACAGGGTTCATGTCGAAGCCCTGGTATGGATCTGTCACCCTATTAACTGCTGCATCCATCAGCGGGAAGCGAGCATAGTCAGACATATCCGTAATGGCTGGCATCTGGGTAATCGGATTTGCCGCTTGTGGCCCGCCAATAGACGCTGGACCTGCGCCGTAGGCGTTAGGCCCTGCGCCCCCAGGAGTTGAGCCTAATTCTACAGGACCGCCCATAGTGGGCGGCATCTGCGCTGGAGGAGGCCGACTACCTGGAGGTGGAGCGGGAAAATCACCCGCACCGCCCCCAGTGGATACTGGCCGAGGAGTTGAGCCCAAACCTGGACCTACGACTCCTCCATCATAATTGGGCTGCTGCCCCACAAGCATGGGCGTCGTAAAGCCGGGACCAGTTGGTGGCAGGGCACCATCATCAATCATGCCGCCGGTATATGCTGGTTGAACAGGCGGCGATGAACCGTCATCAATCATCCCACCAGTGTATCCTGGCTGCACAGACGAAGTCTTCTTTTGTTTTTTCTTAGGGGACCGTATTTGAGGCGCTGGCGACCCATCATCAATCATGCCACCAGTGTATCCTGGCTGGGCTGGTGGAGATGAGCCGTCATCAATCATACCGCCAGTATATCCTGGCTGAACAGATGCACCTGCCCCGTCATCAATCATGCCACCGGCATAACCCTGCTGCACACCTGATCCATCATCAATCATACCGCCGGTATAACCCTGCTGAACGCCTCTGCCAGACTGATCTATCATCGCCGGAGGAGGTGCCATACGTCCAGACTGATCTATCATCGCCGGAGGAGATACCATACGCCCGGTTTGATCTATCATAGCCGGGGCACCTCTGCCTGACTGATCTATCTGGGCCGGTGCGCCTTGCGTATATGCTTGCTGTTGAGGAGCTCCTCTCCCACTCTGATCTACTGGAGCGAGTGCCCTTCTGCCAGACTGGTCTACCGGAGCAGGCGGCCTTCGAAGAAGTGCCCCACGTTGGCTCTGATCTATTAAAGCGGGCACTCCTCTACCAGACTGATCTACTGGAGCCGGAACGCCTCTGCCAGACTGGTCTACTGACGAAGCCTTCTTTTGTTTTTTCTTAGGGGGTGGAGCCGATCTGCTGCTTTGGTCAACTGGAGCAGGTCTTCCTCGCCCACTTTGATCTACCGTCGCAGGACGTCGTGCCCTTGAGCTTTGGTCTACCGCTGCTGGGGCACGTCTCCTTGAGCTTTGGTCAACTGCTGCCGGAGGTCGTGCCCTTGAGCTTTGATCAACTGGTTTTGCTCTTGGGCGAATAGACTCCGCGAACTTTGGACCTCCAGGTCTGTCCGCTTGAGGATTTCTAGGCCCCCTGTTCGCTTGGGGATTCTTCCTCTGCGTTCTGTTTTCTTGAGGGTTTTTAGATTTCGGTGGCGACTTATCGGCTCTCTGGCTCTGGGGATTAGTGTCACGCTTCTTTTTATCCTTATCCCCACGTTTTTCTTGAGGGTTTTTAGATCGCTCCCCAGAGCTTTGATCTTCCTCTTGGTCTTTTTTAGTCTTCCTAGACCGGCCCCTCGTTCTTTGCTCATCAGACCGTCCCGCCACCTCAGCAGCCATCTGTTCTTTAGTCTTCCGCTTATTGGCGGCTGATTTTACTTTTCTAGCTGTCCGTGCCATTAGACTTCCCTCTCCTTACGACCATTGCGACCATTGCGACTTTTGCGACCATTTTCAGCTGTCTGGGTCTGCTGACCGCTCGAAGACACTACAATATTCTCGCCATCATCAACCATAACTGAGCGAGGTGTATTCATAGAGTGAATCTCATCTCGATCTACTTGGGTCACCTTCGAGGGGTTCACAGGAACCTCGATATTCTCATTGGCAAGAGCGCGTTCGGCACCTATCCAATCCCACGGATTCTGAATAGTAACTCTATTCCCTTGGGCATCGTATCCACCTCCATAGGTCTTATTCCCTTCTCGGTCGTATCCATAAATCCCGAGATGTAAGCCATCGCCGCTTCCTAGTTCAGAGGTGGCGGGGTTCCATGTTTCATCCCACGTTACAGGATTACCGTAATCATCAATCATACCTACGGCATCTCCACCCCGATAGGTATTAATATTATCAACGGGCTGGCCTGAGATCCCGACGCTCCCCGGTTCTTCGTTCGCTGCCCGCTCATAAAACCCCTCTAATTGAGGTCCGACTGGAGGCGCAACATTATCGGTTGCAAACGAGCCTCCTCCTCCAGCCCCAGGAATAGCCGACATCGCCCCTAATTGGCCCCATGCGCTTGCTTGAGGAGGGGGAGGTGCTGAAGCCTGTTGGTACGCAGGGCCACCAGCAAAGCCCTGGTGGCCTCTGGGCGCACTAGCAGGACCATGAGTCGGAGCTACCCGATAGGTATTCTGGTACGGATTGTAGTGAGTTGGGGCACGAGGGGCGTAAACAGGCATCGGTGCAGCCGCTCGTTGCTGTAGGGCATTCAGCATATTAGACCGATATGGCGATTCCTGACTAAACTGCTCCTGGCCCATATTCATGAGACTATTGGAGAGGTTCATTTGATTAGTAATGGCGTCGTTTTGGAGTTTAAACCCGCCAGATCCAGGCATAAAGCCGCCACCGCCGCCGCCGCCGCCGCCACCGGCTAGGTTGCTTGCAAGTGCCAGACCGCCACCAACAACAGCACCCGCAGGGCCTCCTGCAAGGAAGCCAGAGCCAGCACCCATTCCTACGTCTAAAACATCGCCCCAAAAGCCCATATTATACCTCCGTTAGCTCTGCCTGTTCGTCGTGTCTGGCTCGTGATACATTTCTCGTTTCATGCAGCTTCTTCAGAGAATTAGAGCCATTCCATATACTGGATTTCATGGTTAACAAGACGCCAACCTGAAGATCTTTCAGCTTGTTCAGTTCAGCCTCACACCGCTCCACTGCCGTATCGACATCACCAACTTCGACGTTTAGAACTCCGAGTTTCAACTGATCAATCTCACTTTCTTTCAAAGCGATAGCTTCAAGATAAGAGTAATCTAGCTTCAACTCGTTCGTCAGACGGATAACTAGCTTCTGACAAACTTCCCGCTGTTCTTCGTCAAGTCGATGTATTTCTTCGTCGATATTCATTACTTCCCCGTTCTATGAAGTGTGCGTAAGCGAATATGCCCACTGCGAAATTCAGCCTGGTCTATTCCAACGTACACAAGCGCCTTGGCTTCTGTGATCCCTGCCTTAGTTACACTTACGATCATCCATCCCAGCTTGTTTGTGTCTGTTTCGTCTAGCTGGACCGTATAATCGCCTTTGCTGATCTCTGCCCAGGTGCCATCATTTAGAGCCGCATATGACGCACCGTTTTTCGATGCTTCAGTAGTCGGGCTTGAAACCCCTGTAACTGGATCTGAGTCCGTATCCAGCACATGAATAGGAATCTTTTGATCTGCTACTCCGTGGCTAACCCAATGTGGGCCTTGGTATGCTGTATCAACCATAACTTAATCCTGAGTCGCAGCGTATGCTTGAGAGAGTACCCATGTAATAAATGTGACTAACGCGGCCGTAGTAGCCTCGTGCGTCCAGACATCCTCCCACTTATATCCTCCAGGCCATTGGCCTGTGCTCCTGCAAATTTGATAAAATATGGTCACAGCAGCAGCCGCACTTGCACTCCACGCCGCAGCGCGATTAGAGTCTTCTTTTGCTCGATCTTGGGCAGTAACTTGTTTCTGTAATCTGGCTGTTCGACCTACTGACTTTTTTAGCTCTGCCTGAGTTTTGCGCTCGCCTTTGACGGCTTGCCTGATTCCGTAGCGTTCCGCTCTAAGAGACGATTCGGTTTGCTCAAGTTCCTTTTTTATCGCGTCGTAGTGCCTGCGAAGGTCACCAAATGACGCGACATTTTTTGAGTCTGGGTAATGAGGAGACATTCATTGTGCCTGCTTGAGTATGGGCGTCGCCATGCCATTACTATT
>Ga0080013_1001023_pt1 | contig 37957 bp, 51 predicted proteins | sample ETNvirenome_6_85_FD_69236 | JGI IMG/M metagenome (GOLD analysis project Ga0080013, IMG submission 69236) | Marine viral communities from the Pacific Ocean - ETNP_6_85 (SPADES assembly) (version 2) | ecosystem: Environmental > Aquatic > Marine > Oceanic | place: Pacific Ocean | collected 2013-06-19 | reverse complement strand
ATACTCAATGGGACGAAGAAGTAGGCGCTGAAAGTTTTTCTGACGCTAGATTTACCCGTGCCTTAGACGAATTAGCAAGAAATATAAAACGAACAGGGGGCGTGTACTCAATACCTTCTTTTAACCATTACTACTAATGCCATACACGGCTATCCAGTCAAAGGGAGGGGCAACACGAACGCAGGCTCGTAGTTTAACACCGACTAGCGGTTTAGATTTAAGGGATTTGCCGCAGCTTCTTCAGCCTGAGTTGGCTTTTAAAATGGTTAACTACATAACTGACGCTCAGGGACGGTTAAAGAAAAGAAAAGGGATTGAGGAGCTATTTACGGTAGGCGGGACTGATCCTATTACATTTATTGAAAGATACGATTCAGATTTATTTATTTTTGGCTACGGTACGACGGTTGCTGCTTATTCAGTTTCAGCGGACGCAGTGACTAGTATTAAAGCAGATTTTACGGATTCCGACGCTTTAATAGGTGTTAGATACGGCGATTACTTCTTCGCAAGTAATGGGATTGAGAAGATATTTAGAATATCAAGAACTTTAGATTATGACGCTCAGACAGGTAACTTCACAGCGGGAGACATTGTAACTGGCGGCACAAGCGGAGCCACAGCGATAATCCTTGAGGATAACGATTCAGGAGTAACTGGAACGCTAACTTTAGGGAATATCTCAGGGACTTTTTCGGATGGCGAGGTTATTACTGATCCGAGCGGTGGATCAGCAGACGTTGACGGGACGGTAGACTGGACAGCGTCTGAGGTTACAGATTCAAGCCCATGCACGGTAATGAAGGTGATCAACGCTAGATTATTCACAAACTCAGATACGCAGGGAGAGGTTAAGTATTGCGCTATTGACGACGGGACTAACCCACCTTTTACTGACTGGACAACTTCAGCGACTGCGGACGACGCAGGAGGTGTAAACGATAGGTTTATTGGAAACATTAACGCAATCGAAGCTCTGGGAGAGAATATTGTGGTTTTTGGAGATAAGGGTAAATTTGCATTTTTCATTAATACTATTGATTCGGCTGGCACGCTGACTAAAGTAGAGGTATTTCAAATGAGTCGTAGAGATTTCGGGGGAGCTTCGGGAGCGATTGCAACAGACATAGGACTTGTTTATATGAACGAGGCTGGCCTGTGGGCGCTTTCTTCTATCGGACAGCCCAATATACCATTCTCAGACCAAGAAGGCCTTATAACTAAACTATTAGGCCCAGACTACTTTGCAGATGCTACGTTTACGAATACGGATATAGTTTACGACGAAAGACAAAATTTAGTGTTACTTACATACGGTGATGATTCTACGACTAATAATGCCGTAATCGCTTATAATGTTGAAACGAAAGCTATGTCAGAATTCTCAGGTTGGACATTCAACCGATGGCTCAACGACGACGGGACAATTTATGCAGGCAGCGCAGTAGACGGAGCGGTGTATACTTGTTTTGTCGGATACGACGACGACGGGCTTTCGATTGGTACTGAATTTGAACAAGAAATGCAGTTAGGATCTTTAGAAGAATTAAAGGATATAGGCAAATTTTACGTTCAGGGATTCTTAACTTCTGGAGCGCCTATCACTGTCAGTTTTAACGTTTATGACCGTACAGGGCGATATGCGAGCAACAGGATGCAGTATACATGGAGCGCACAGGTAGCCTTGGGTAGTGGCAAAGGATATGACGCAATGGCCTACGACGCAGGAGCTTATGACGGTGATTTAGACTCAAGTGAACTTATTGAAAGCTTTGACGGAGCAATGACAGGTATTAAAAGAGTGTTACGACTAAGAGTGAATTTTTCAGCTTCGGACACAAGTCAACATGAGATTAACTGGTTTAGCGTGGCGGCTAAACGAGGTCCACTAGCAAGAAGAAGAAAGCTAACTAAAGTATAATCTAAACAATAAACTATGGCAGAAATGAAAAAATGCAAGAAATGTGAAACGGATAAAGCCGTGTCTGAATTCTACTGTAAAGACAAGAAAACTGGACGGATAGATTCTTCTTGCAAGAAATGCCATTATTTTAGTAAAGACAGAAGCAAGAAATATCCTAAGCCAGCGTTATATATGGTATGGGCTGGCATGAAGGCTCGTTGCGATAATCCGAACAACCCTCGATATAATCGATACGGTGGTCGCGGCATCACATATTGTAGCGCATGGAAAGATTACAAAGTTTTCGAACAAGATATGCTCAATGACTACAAGAAAGGACTGCAGCTAGACCGTGTTGATAACGATGGCAATTATTGCCCAGCGAACTGCAAATGGAGCACGCCGCGAGAACAAAGCAACAACAGAAGCGATAATAAATACTTCCGATTTAACGGTAAAAAACAGACCTTGCCTGCATGGGCGCGTGAACTAGGAGTTAACAGGAGTACCCTAGCGCAGCGATACTATGGGCTTAAATGGCCTATAGAGAAGGTATTGACATATAATATAACACACACATAATATGAGTGATGCTACGGCTGTACCACAATTACAACTATTTCTATGGGGGACGCCAAGCGCGCCCAACCCGACGCTAACTAGTCCGCTAGAAGATTCGGCAACAGCGCAAACGGCTACATTTAGCTCTGCGCCCTTAGACAGTGCGGGGGCTAAGTTAACAGGAGACTTCTTATTCGCTGTCCGAAACAAGGCAGGGTTTACAGAGGTGTGCTATATCCCTACTTCGGGTATGAGTGCAGACGGATTAACTGCTACGGGTGTAATCCGAGGTATTAACACTGGTGGAGGATCAATCGACTACACTGCTACAGGAGGGGATGATTACAGAGCTGAACATGAGCAAGGGTCAGCGGTATTCTGCCCAGCTAGTTCAACTCATAATAATATAATTATGGATTGGATTCAGGGTACAGGTAGCATGGCTTCTGGTGGGACTACATTGACTTTAGGTGACGAAACTGACACTGACGTAACGATTGAAGCAGCTTTGACTTCAACTGTTGGATTCTTGAGAAAGGACGCTGGTACAGGTAAAGCTCAGTATTCTAACGACGGTGCTGCATGGGTGAATATAGATTCGGTTTCGGCTAGTAACTTAATTGAAGTAAGCGCAGCAGATACAACGCCAGGGTATTTAGATACAAAGATTACGGTTGATGCAGACACCATGGCTAAGACTATAACTAGCCCTGGAGGTGATGAGAGACTAGAGTTGAGCGCAAGTGGAGGGTTAGCGGATATGATTGACGACGTAACGGCTACAGCCACAGAGGTAGATCAAGCGTTATCAGGGATTTCAGCTAATGTAACACAGGCGAATCTTGATACTTTAACGGCAGGAGCTGCAAGTAACGCAGACGCATTGCATACACATTCAGATACGGCGATTTCTTTTACCGCTGGAGAGTCTATTACTGAGGATGACGCAGTTTGTTTACTGCCAATCGAGGTAGAATATTTTGCTCAATTGACAGAAGGTGATTTAGTTTTAGGGCAAACAAATGCTTTAAGGGCATATGCAATTAAAATTACTCCTTCTGAAACAACCTCAACATTAACTACAATGCAGTTCAGAGCAAAAGAATCGGTGAATGGCGCAACCACGTTGGGGGATTTAGATATTTCTATCCAAGGGGACAATGCTGGCGAGCCAGACGGTACACCGATTGCAAACGGAAGCGCCAATGCGATCACTCAGGCTACGCAAAGAACGTGGAATACTACATACGGAACTAGAACAGCTACATGGGCTGCCTCGCCTACTCTAACAGCAGGGACGACTTATTGGATTGTGTTCGAGGTAAACGGGACAGACAACACTAATTACTTAAGACTTGGGGACAACAGTACGTATGACGAAAACTATTTTACTTTCACTAGATTGATCTACGATTTAGACGCAGCTACATGGGGGAATTCGTCAACAACTTTAACCCCATTCTTTTGGTTTAATTCGCAAGTTAAATTACTTGGTATGGTAGTAGTCCCAACGGATGCTAACTTCGGTGGAAGAACATGGGGATTCGTAGGATTTGCAGAATCGACAGTATCGGCAGGTGCGAGCGTGAATATATCAACTAAACTTTACGACGGACTAACGGGGCTAGAGCCAGGGAAAGATTATTATATAAGTGCTACAGCAGGTGAAGTCACTGATAGTCCACCTACCCCTACAGGTTCTAACGGAACGATGAGATATAAAATTGGGCGAGCATATAATACTACGAATTTAGCGATAAGATTAGGGGAGAAGAAGACGTGGGCAACACAAAATGTTAGCGCAACAACAACTTATCCAATCATTACTTGGTTTAGGCCAAACGAAGTGTACTGCAATAATGGTACGGCAGGAGCAGGGCAATATTGGGGTGGCCAAGGTACTGGATATTACAATATTGGAATTGACGAATACTTCAGTGCGAACTCGGTTACAGGTGAGCCATTCTTGTATGACTGTGACCGAGGAGATGGAGCGGGCACACTGAATACTGGTACAGGTACAGCTACTACAGATGTAGGATTCACCGTAAGTAATACGAATAGCTCTGGGGGTAACGAGATAATCCTAACAATGATCGGATAAACTAAGATTCTAATTAATTAAAACATGCCAACACAAGCAGAAAGAGATTTGAAAGCAAAACGAGCCAGGAATAGGGCAAAGCTCGCAAAGGCTAGAGCTAAAGTTGCAACTAGCGCTATAGGTTCTGGTAAAGCAGTCAAGGGAGCCAAAGCGCACGTTAAAAAGCAAATGGGCGTAATCGACCAAAGTCGAAAGGAGTTAGCTACTTTGGATAAGCTCGGTGCTGCTAGTGGCCCAAAGCCAACGACCACTACACCTAAAACGACTACAACTAAGCCTGTAACTACTACGACGAAGCCTACTGTCACCGCGCCTACTCCAGCGCCAGTAGATACATTTAAAGCTCCAGGGGGGCAGGATTTTAGTTATGCGGACGACTTTGTATTCACGACTGATGATACTGGAGCAGTATTCGTTAATGATATTGAAGGGTTTAAGCGGGCGTCTAGGAATTCTCCTTTTGATTTCTTTATATCTAAGAGCGGCAAGCTAACAGACAAGCAAGGTAACCCAATAGACCAGTTCGGAAAGCTTATCTCTTCGGGATCAGATTTATTCGGTAGTGGATCTTCAAGTGGAGAACATGGGAGTCTTGACGAGTTTTTAGACGGGATAGGTAGTGATAGGGACGCGACAGACTCAGAGCTAGTGAATCGTGGGCTGTTTAGCGAATTTGATATACGGGCAAGGGAGCTAGCAAGGGAGCAAGGAATAGACATCGATCGACAACCTGAAACTTACGCTCAATTAGTACGACAGGCAGAGGAAGAATTCCGACGTAAAAAGAAACATTTATCTGAAGATATCGCGCGGCAGGCTGAAGCGGATAGTATTGCGTTGCACCAGGTTAAAGTATCGGCAGAGGGGAGCGCAGGTGCAGCAAGCGCAGCTCTAGCCCAAGACAGAGAAGGGCCGATGAGTCAAAGTGCGCCATTTGCTTTAGACGTATTCGAGAAAACATTACAACAAAACGTGCGTAAGTCAGTGCTAAGTTTCGAGCAAAGTCAGGCGAATAGATTGCGGGCAATGGAGGATCTGGAGAGAGCAAAGAAAAGTAAGGATAAAGATTTGATCGATCTTGCGAGTGCAGCTTTAGGACGGGCAGAAATGGCTATTGAAAAGTCACAGACTGACCTACTCAACGCTCAAACTGCGGCGAATAATCAGGCGATCAAACTACAGGAAAGTACTATTGCGACCTTGGATACTCTTGGAGCGGGTACTATTGCTGGTATGCAGGCGGAGGATATTGCTGCATCGTTTGCAGAAGTCGGGTTAAATCCGATGATGGGCAGAGCGTTTCACGCTAATTCGGTTCGTATCGCTGCTGCGGAGGCCATAGGAGACGAGCAGGCTGTGGAGAAAGCAAAATTAGACAATCTGAAAATACAGGCAGAATTAAATAATACGTTGCAGGGCGCCACTACAGCTCAAAAGGATTGGAATTTCTTAAATATGCTGAAGAACGGGGGAATGGCAGGAGTAACTAATCAGGACATTCTTGATTTCAAGCGACTTTCAAATATCGCGCCAAACGCTTTGTCACCACTTGACGACGCTAGAAGACGCGAGATTGAAGCTAAGCTGAGAGAGGGTAAGGACGCGTTTGGGTATGGAGACGCTAGTGTAGCAAGCGAATATGCTAGTCTTAAGCCAACCCAAAGTTTCAATACTCCAATCGAATACAGCGTAGGCTCAACTACTCCTCCAGGCACGCATGGAGGAATAGATATCGTATTGCCAGGGGGGCAAAACGCTGATGTTAGAGCAGTCGCTGGTGGGGTGGCTAGTATATTTTCCATAGATAATGGCCAGGGTACTGGCTGGGGTAACTCAATTGAGGTCGTAGATAACGACGGAAGAATACATAGGTACTCACACCTGAGTAGTGTTGATTTATTCGACTTATTTGGAGAAGACGGCGTGCTAGACAAAACAAAAACTGTTGGGATAGTTTCGGGAGAGGTTCTCGGTAAACAGGGAAATACAGGGTTTTCATTCAGTACGACTGGAGGTGACGGAACGCATTTAGACTACAGAATTATAGAAAATGGACAGACGATTGATCCTGAGCCATATCTAAAGAATTTACAAGCTACTTCGGGAGAATTATCACCATTAGCCCAGTCTGTTGTTGACGGAGTACTTACATTAAAGGATTTAACTCCTACGCAGAGAGCTGAACTTGCGCCTGAGTTAAATTCGATAGGGTTTAAATCGGCCATAACGGGAGAAATGAAGCATGAGGTTGAGTCAATTCAGGACGGGCTACAGGCCGTATTGTCAGCACTTGACAAGGTTCCGAGTGGCCATAAAGGATCGATAGAGGGAAGATTCTCAACACTGATTGCCTCAAAGGAACGTGTCCCTGAGATAGCCGCTTTCGATACACAGGCGAAGATAGTTGGCATGCAGATTACTCGTTTATTTGAGAAGGGGCGAATATCGGATGCAGATCGCGAGTTTTATTTAAGCCTAATGCCAAACTTAAACCAGTCGGACGAGGCAGCGAAGATATCAGCACAAAATGTTATCGACAGGCTAAATTCAAAAATAGATAAGATCCAAGAAGTTGGTCTGCTTGGCGATTCTGACCCGCTTGAATTAGGGATATCCTCTGATACCGAGGACCCACTAGACATTAACAAAAAATAATATGGCAACAGTACAAGAATTCGCGGCTAAGATTAAAGAAAAATACCCACAGTATCAGGGTATGGACGATATAGAATTAACAGAAAAGATAGTCGCTAAATACCCCCAGTATAAAAGTGCTGTAATCATGCCAGCACAGAGTTCGATCTCTGCGGCTGTATCTTTAGGTAAGGGCGAAGGGTTATCCCCAGGACGCATAACCGAGAAAGAAAAGGCATTAATTGGTCGCAGTACTAAGGATATTATGGCCGAGAGCCAGCAGTTCGATAAGCCAGGTAATATATTTAGTCGGGCAGTTGGTCGTGGGGTAGAAAATATTAAAGAGGAATCTGCGGCTATTACGGAGCGTGAACAGAATATTGAACAAAGACGAGCGGCTGGAGAGTTCGGGGCGCTCGGTGGTTTCATTAGACAATTAGGGATTGAAACGCAAAAAATGTTCTTGCCTACCGCAGCCTTTGTTGGAGGAGCTGGTGAGCCAGTTATAGAGCCTGTAGTTGAAACACTAACACCCCCAGTTAAAAAGGTGGCGGAGGATGCGGCAGAGACATTACGGGATATCAACACCGTTCAAGACTTCTTAACGAAGCCCTTGCAAAACTTAATAACCGAGCAGGTAGGGGAGGAGAACATACAAAACTTACAAGATAGAATGTTTGAGCCAATAGAGGTAGCTTTAGAGGACCCAGGGTTTAGAGCTGATGCTGAAAACTTTTTCCAGTCTATTAGGGCGGCTTTCGTTCCTGCTGACGCAGCACTTGTAGGCGCTGGCTTTGAAGCGCTTAGGAGGACTGGCTTCAGTAAAGCCATAGCTGCTACCCTAAAAGGGACGCCAGAGGCGGCTAAAACTGAAACAATTAGGATTGTCCGAGAAGGAGTTGAGGGGTTAAGCGATCAGGCTAAAAGGACACATGCGGCCAGAACTGACAGAGTTGTTGACAACGTAGATAAGGCTGTTGCGCAGATACTACAAGGTGAGCCAGACGATATTGCAAGAGGTACAAAAGCATTATCAACTATTGACGTTGACGGTATAGACACTTATAAGGATTTGAAAGTGGGGACTAGGAACAAGGTTGGCTTAGTGGCTGCTGAAATGGACGATTACTTATCACAGTTTCCTGATACGAAATTATTGGGTGATTTTGAGAGGACAGCTACAGTAGGTGGACGCACAGCGAGTGCTAATCATACAAAAAATGCTTTAGACAATTTAGAGGAGTTATACGACGACATTGACGCTATTGAGGATTTAACTAGAATTCAGGCATTAAGAGATCAAGCTGAAACCACTGGCCTTACGGTGCTAGAAGCTAATCGGTTATCTCGAGAGTACGGGATTAACTTTAAGGAAAAGGCTTTCACTAAGAAGGGTGATCCTAAAACAAGCGTAACGGCAGCTAGGTTTGAAAATACACGAAAAGGGGTCAAAAATGACGTTAGGGATAGGCTGCCAGACGATACTGCTAAGATCTTCGATAAACAAATGTCGGACCTGATTAACACCGAGCAACTATTAAAGAAGATGGAGATAAAGGTTCAGAACCTTGTCCAAAAGACTAAGAAGCGAGGCGTGGGGGCTAAACTAGGTCGGGGTACTGCGATTTTACTAGAGAAGTTGTCGTTCGGTTCGTTGCCTGCATTCCTGCAAAGACTAGGAGTGCAAAGTAATTTAGGCCGTAAAACAATGAACTCATTAGATATGCAGAACGCATTGAAAAAGAACCTCAAGACACTTCAGAAATTAGAAAAGACAACTGACGAAAGCAAGATCGGTAAGTTTCTTGATGAACTTTTAGAAGAGTTTGGTGATACCCCCTCCGATTTTAAAAAGGCGGGAGCTGCCAAAAGTGCCACTCTCGAAGTAAAAGGTTTTAGTAATGTAGAGGAATTGCAGGGTATTTTTAGAAGTACGAAAGGCATGTCGGCTGACGACATAATGAAAACCCACCCTGACATTCAACTTAAAAGGGACGTACCAGCTAAAGATATTTACGGCAATAAGGTAGAAATCCCAGAAGGGGAGGTTTTAACCCCGTATGAGTTGAAGGGTAACAAGATCCTGCTGCAAGACGGTGAAACGTACGTTGTATCTAAGAACCAGTTTCAGAACATTAAGGGTAATTCCATTTCAAGTGAGGCTAAAGAGTTTGCTCCTGAGTTGAAAGGGTTGGAGGAAACGGTAAAAGGTACGGCAGATCGTAAAATAATGAACGCAGAGGAAGCGAAAAAGTTTCTATCAGAAGCGAACGGCAGGGGTGAACAAGTTATAATTTACGGTATTAACGACACAGGTAATGCAATTAAAATATTTAAAAAAGAAGAATTTGATTTCTTCGATAAATTTACTTCAGATCACCTTGTGCCACCTACCAAATACTCAGACTACCAACTACCAGAAGGGAAAAACTACAAAGAGATATTGATTAAAGCGCCAACAGAAGGGGGCGTATTAACCAAGAATAGCATCAAGGAGGTTGTCCAAAATCCAGATGGAGGCTGGGATGTAAAAATAGAAGATGGCAGGAAGTTCGTTTATGATGATGCGGCTACGTCAACAGAGGCAAGAAACGAGTTTGATAGGGACTTGAGAACTGGGAAAATAGACGTAGGGGCTACGGATAAGAGCGTGTTCAGATCCTCCCACTGGGAAGAACCAAACGTAATCTCTCACCTTAGAATGAACGAAAGAACCTACAAAGGCAAGAAGGTTGCATTTATGGAAGAAGTACAGAGTGATTGGGCTAGGGAGGGGAGGAATAAGGGGTTTCAGAAAGATGTTAGTGCGGAAAAGGCAGAAGCAGAATTAATCCTTAAAAAGTATGGTGAGGAAATAGAAGGTGCTTCTGGGGAGTATTATAGGCGGTTAGACGAAGCGATAGATAGGATGGATGTGGATTACAAAAACAAGGATTATGAAAGAATAGCAGAGTTAAGCAAGACAATATATGACGAAACCAAGGACTTCGGGGGCGTCCCAAGCCACCCCCTAGTTAAAGGAAACAAGTGGCAAGAGCCTAGTGTAAAACGAGCATTAAAAGAGGCCGTAGACTCTAACGCAGATTACTTTGCTTGGATTAACGGAGAGCAGACAAGTGCAAGGTATAATTTGACGACGCAGCTAGATAACGTGAAATGGAAGGCAGCAGATCGTGGCGGTAAAGACGTAACGCTGAGGCTGGCAGAGGGCGGCAACCCTAAGCAATTCTTCTTAGACGAGTCAGGGGTCATTAGAAGCAGCGACATACCTAGCTTCAGAGACAAGCCACTCAATGAAGCACTTGGCAAAGGTCTAGCAGATTCAATCATGTCTAAACCTAAAGGAACGCTATCAGGCGAGGGCTTGAAATTTGGCGGTGAGTGGGCTTCAAACCTGTACGATAAGCAAGTGGCTAACATTGTTAAAAAGCTAACTGGCGGCAAGATTGAGAAACTTGATATGGGGCTGCCGATAGAAAAGACAAAATCTTACAATATAGCGAACGATAGAATGGTAACTAAAACAGTTGTTACCCCTAAGAACGCTAAAGTTGGAATGGAAATCGCAGGGGCTTCGAGAGATCGGTACATTATAACCGAGGTGCTAAAAGACGGCAAAGTTAAGGCTGTCCCGAAAAGTAGCGAAGTTGCAAAGAAGATAGAGAGTGGTAGAAAAGCTATGGAAGAACGAATTGCAAATGGTGTTGGCAGTAGGGCAAAAGAAGAAGCACTATTCAAGAGACTATTCCCAGAAGATATTGCGGAATGGGAGGAAACCTTCGACATATCAGTACAGAAAACAACCCAACAAGGAATAAAGCTTACTCCAGAGATCAAAGCAAAGATAAGAGGCGAAGCATTAAACCTCAAGGCTAATCAATAATACTGCCCGATAATAATCAGCAGCACGAACGCTCCCAGAAAGAAGTTAATCGAAAACAACCAGCCCAGAAAGCCGAAGACGATAAATAGCATTACGCACCCACCGAGTATTTCTCCTATTGTTCTCATTTTCGTTTGATTAAAATATCTTGTATATGGGCCTGGAAGCTACGATCCTTTTCTTTGGCCTCCTTCTTAAGTGCTTCGACTAACTGTGGATCTATCTGAATTGTGATTGGTTTTTTAGGCATTTTTAAGGTTTAAATTATTAGTTGAGCCTTTTGAAATCATGCTCAGGATTAAGGGGTTATTTTTGTGAGAGCTCCCATGCTCTGTCTAAATCTCTGAGAGTCCAGTTATCGTACTTGGCAAACGGGTAAGCATATTCTCTCATCTCCTCCCATGTTCCCAGCCCTTTGTTCTTTACTACTTGAGCCAACTCCCTGTGCTTGTTTTGGTATGTATTCATTTTGTAGGGGTTAAATAATGAAGACAGTCTTATCTTATATCTTTATAAAGATATTGTCAAGATAAATACACTTGACAGGGACTAATAATATGAGAGTGGCAAAATTGCAAAGATTGCGGAAAAGGTGTAAAATATATCTATCATTTAATTAATGAAAATGTTGTATCACAATGTAAGACGGCCAAGCACTGGAGAAGTTAAGACTGTGCCTTGGGGAGAATTGCCAGCAGGATGGAAACCAGTAAACGGTATCCCGTTCGAGCAGGCAGAAGAAATTGAAATCCCTTCAGGCGACGCAGAGAAGTTTGAATTTGAAGGTAAAGAGTATAAGACCGAAGCGGCAATGAAGGCTGCAATGACTAGGGCGGCTAATAGAGCTGAAGAGATGGAAGACATCGGGATAGTAGACGAGGGAGAGTAATCTTTAAGCTAAAATATGGAGAAGTTAAAATTTTTATGGCCTGTCGAGGACAAGGCTGTGACTCAGGGGTTCTATGGTAACTATGTTACTGGCAAGAATGTTGACGGCTCTTTAAAGCACGCCTACGAGGTAAACGGGCAACGAGACATGCACAGAGCCCTAGACATAAGGAGGCGGCTTAGAAGCGAATCTAAGGGCTCTCTGATTAAGTGCAGTTATGACGGTGTAGTTTCGCGAGTTTCTAAGAATTACGGTGTGATTGTGAAGCATGTAACTCCTTTGGGAACATTCTTTTCAATGTACTGGCATTTGCTTGAGCCGTCCGTTGAGCTTGGCGAAGAGGTGGTGAAGGGTCAGCTACTTGGAACTATGGGCGGTGATCCAGCGGACAATATCCCAGACGGGGGCAGAACGACAGGCACACATTTACATTATCGGCTAACGAAAGGCACGACCTACAAAAGAGAGGAAAGTATCGACCCGCTGAATAATCCTTATGTGCAGATGGTAGACGAGCTAGAGGATCGTGGAGTCGGTGAGTTAATTTACAAGGAGTCGAAGGAGATGACGAAATGGATGCAAAAGACAGGAATTATACAAGACTGGTCTCACCCTCAAGAGCCTATGACTCAAGAGCGGTTAGGTCTAGTTTTGTTTAAGTTCAAGGAACACTTTAATCTTTAACCATTTAAATATGGTAAACTTTAGGAAGGACTTTTCGATATTTTACAGCCCGAAGTTTTGGGGGATGGTTGCTGCGGTGACAGCTTTTCAATTAAGAGATATCGGCTGGATTTCAGCGGACCTCTTTGAATATCTAGGTACTATGCTTGGATTCGCTACAGCTATTGGTGTGGGGGACAGTATGGCTCGCAAGGTGGGAGCTAAGAAGTAACTTTAAGCCAATATATGAACCGATACGGATTCACGATTGGCCATAGGATTTTCCTTTGGCAGTCGCCCATTGTCTTGAAATGGACCCCATTCGAGATCACGTTTAGAAGTTGCACCAAGAAGTTTCGCGTTTCTGAAAAGTTGCGGTGTGAACGCTTATCTGGTACAATAGGAGTTGGTTTTAGGACCAGACCAATTAGAGCAAATTGAAATGAGCGGGCGATCAAAAGTAATACATGAGCGCCACACAGATCTCAATGAAGGCTAAGAGGTAACATATCTGAAAATATCCCCTAGAGGACTCGACGGATATATGGTAGGATCAAATGGATCACTAAGAACCCCGAAAGATTAAATTCGATTACGGGTTCTTTTTTATAGTGCGTTCGTGTAAAGAGCCGCCTCAGTATCTGGGTACTTGGCCTTCAACTCTGCGAGTAATGAGTCCAACTGGTACATTGTCTCAGAGTAGCTCTGTTGCTCCTTATCGAATACGATCTTTAACTCAAGTGTTTTCATTTTTGTAGTGGTCAATTTTTTCTTCCAACCAATCTATGTCCCATGTCCAACTATTATTACGATTTGTGTCAAGTTCTGTTACAACTTCCTCCCCGTACTTAGCAACCATGCCTAGTCTGTACTCGTTCTCATTGCCGCTCTTCCAGTTATTACAACCTCTGCATTGAGCGTTTACGTTCCTCTCGTCAAATCGCAGGGAACTATAATGAACCCTCCAGAAATGTCCAGCGTCAGCAGTATCGTAAGCGATTATTTCGTCACAACTAATACACTCACAAGGGCAATCTCTATGTCGGATAAACCTATTGAAATGTTTTTCTAGTTCTTTGATTAGCTTTTTGCGGTAGTCGCTGTGATCCTTAACGGTCATTCTCTGATCGCTGTGGTAAATCTTGCGTAAAGTTCTAACGTCCTTCTTCGCCATGTGTGAGTCTGGTTACTTCTTTTTCGATCCAACCTTGTATCTCAGTTATAGCTTCAATTATTTTTTCACGTTCTTCTGGTGAGTATTGTATCATTTTTGGAGCCATTTGTTTAGCACGCTCTAAACGTGCGTGTATATCTCTTAGCTCGGCAGCCCTCCATGTACGTTTAAATAAATCAAGATCCATTATGGTATATTATACCATTATTTAGGGGTGTTTGTCGATTCGAGAAGGTCTGGATTCTCATGTATGTTTCCTATTACTGAAGCGTCTGTATCAATCATTTGCCCAGTTATGTACTCGTTGTCGTCTTTATCCGCTATGTTTTCCACGTAAAATCCATGAACAAAGTAATCGTACTCATGCCCGTTAGCCCCTAGATTGGTTGTCCCGAACTTCACTACGCCTTGCATGAATATATCAGTCGATTGCACTCCCTTCCTGCTATAATAAATAGCAACTATATCCCCCTCGTATATCTCTGCTCCGTTCTTGTCCTTTAAACTTGTGTATTGATCCTTCACTTCATAGTCAGTAGTAAAACGCACGGTCATAATTTCTTCTAAGGTATAAAATTTAAAGAACCATCCATCCTCATCCTGTTTGCCGAATCTAAATTTTATTTCTCTCATATTTTATTTTGTTTAAGTCTTTGTACTAAAGCATTCATTTCATTCCGCTCAACTTGTCGAAACAACTTAGCGATCTGACCTTGCTTATGCCTGATCCAGCCTTGAATCTCTGTCAGCTCTCTCAGTCCGTCGTAGCTCTCAGTGTGGATCCCATTACGTCGTTGTCCCAGTTCGTCTACTTCGTCAGCTAAGGTCTGGATCTTTTCTAGTTTTTGATTACGGCCCATGTTAATCAGTTAGTTCGTCCATTAGCTTTCTGATTTGTATGTCGCACATGCCAAGCAGAATTTCTAAGGCTGGATACAGTTCATGCGTTTTAATATCGTCTTTCAATACTTGCAAAGCGTTTGCTTCGTCTAGGTTTTCTTTAAGGCTCATAATAAACGGGCTAATACTTCGATCCCAAACCACACAAACGCATGTAGTAATGCAAGCATACCAATTAAAACAGTGATTATTATTATGGCAAGTGCGGCCCAGTTATAAACTTTCTTCATAGTTATTCCTTTAGGTATTTATTTGCGAGTAGCTCAGCAGCAGTTTCTAGGTTGCTATTGCTCGGGATACGGCTTAATAGTTTAAGCTCCGCTATCATCTCCTCAGCCACCTCCTTCTTTGCACGGGTTAGTTCTTGGGCTATGAAGGCCTTGAGGTCTTCGTAATCAGGGTCCCACGTCATACCTTTTGTTGTCGGGACAAATTTTTCTTCAAACCTCTCCTCCCATGATTCTGGACCATGCTGATTTTTATTCCACTGATCTAACTCTTCCCAGTCTTTAGTCATTGTCTACAGGGGTTAGTTTGTATTTTTTCTTAGTCTTTAAATCTTGAACTATCATTCCTCCACGCAGTTCTTCAGGAAAACTAATTGCCATGTCTACCTCTTCCTCCTCAGCCTCCTTCTTTGCACGGGCTACTAGCCCATTCATTTGCCCTATAGAAAGAACGTACATATGCTGCCCGAATTTACCTTTGACGTTCCCGTCAGGGAAACTTATATAAATGTCTTCCCAGTCTTTAGTCATTGTTGGTTGGTTACAAAATTCTTAATGACTATGAATGGCAGCATTACCGCAAACACCATAATTGCAAATGCCAACATTATCGCTCCAACTATCTGCATGATCTTCGCCCTCCAGCCTGTGAGATAAATTGTCTTCATTGTTGGTTGGTTAAAGGTTTTTTCTTAGATTCTTTTTCTTCGGACTCTCTTAGATAATCTTCATACGACTTGCCCACCTTCTTGTATCTTCGGTGAGGTACTCCTTTAGTGCTCATAATATTTCTCAGTTACAATACTTAGCCATGTCTCTGCTCTATCTGAACCTGTCCATTTGTGAGCGTCTGCGAGGGTAGGGAACCTGCCTCCATAATAGTTCTTCCAAATCCTCTTGAAGTCCTCCAGGCTTTCTTGTTTCGTATTATACCATTTTAGCTGTCGAACTCCATTAGGCCATTCCATAATTCCTATACAATTATTCTTACTTAGCCCCGACCCACGGGTGCAATTAGAAGTCTCGGCAACTGACACCGAGTATGCCAATTTATCTAAATCGGCCTTTGCCTCCGCTCTTGCTCCAGATACCACCATGCTATCCTCCGCGCTACCATGTGCTGCAACGCTGGGCGCTTGAACTGTTTTTTGTAAAACTCTCGCCTCCAAACTTCGCTCTGTCTCATATCGAGTGGTTGCATGATTTACGGTGTTAGTGCTTTTGGGTACATACTCTCGAACCTTGGATCTGAGAACTGGTCCTCGCTTGCATAGTCGCTGTTTAAGAGCTCGCCCAGCCAATGATAGCATTGGAACTTGCCTTGCTTCAACTTCTCGTACAGGGCAACCTCGCCAGCCTCCGTTGATCCTATAGTTTTCTCCTCTAACTGTAGTACTTTGAATCCACAAAGATCCTTAGCAGAGTTAAAGAATGCTTGCTTCTGAATTTGTACCTGTTGATCCACTCCTGAATCAGCAAATACTGCTGTTGCCAATAGTGATCCCACTATGGCTGCTGTTATGAAATATCCGATATGTCTTTTTGTGAAACGCATTTTGTAGGGTTAAATTATACGTTCATAATAGTATAGCAAGTAATCACTCATTTGTCAAGGGGGTGTTACGCACTCTCGCCAGTAAGACGTCTTGCACATGTGCTTGGAAGCTACGGTCTTTCGCCTTGGCCTCTCCCTTCAGTTCGGCTACCAAGTCTGGGTCTACCTGAATGGTGATTGTTTTTTTAGCCATGCCGTTGGTGTTAGAAAGTAGTAGGCAGTTTTGAACCATGCCCAGGGTCGTTTTGTTTAGCTAACGAGTTCTACCATGACCTTCGCAAGCTCCTCCACGAAGTCAGCTTTCGACACTCTTTGTTCTTCGATAGGAGCCGTCGCACCTAAGAACTCACTTACTTGTCCTTCCCATTCGTCAATCCTTGCAAGCTGCATATTGCCAGCTCGGAAAAAGAACGCCTCCCCCTCATCGGTGAAGTATATGGTTAGCGTAATCCTTCGGGATCCTATGATAGACACCTTGCGTGTCTCATTGGGATAGGTTTCTAGTTCAACCTCTGCGTACATTTTTGTAGGGTTAAATGTTAAACGCACATACACCTTATACCTTTATAAATATATTGTCAAGATAAAGATATTGACGTAATTAAGAATCATGGCCAAGCACCCTTATGTTTCTTGGGCTTCTAGGTGGTGACATTTCGATTGAGCCGTCGGCCACGAGTCTGCCGAGAATAATTGCGACACCACTAGGGCCAGCGTACCCTACCCCCTCGGCTATTTCTTCACGAGTAGGTGCCTCGTCGTACTTTTCAAAATAGTCTTTAATGAATTGTAGAACTACCTTGGCGTTATACTTGCCCCGTCTGCCTGGTTTTATTTTATTCAAAGAGTGGGGGGTTAGATTCTTGGCTGAAGAAGTCACGGGTCTGCACTTCTTCTTCGTACTGAAACTGGGTGCCTTCTTTCCATTTGCGCCGAGCTCTTGTAACCGTTTCTGGCTTGAAGTCTCGGAGGACTTGTTGTTGCGAGTAGCTTAGTGGCGGTAGGCCTCGTTTGATAAACTCCTTATTGTAGAGAGTTATTAAAATTTCGGTATTGGTCTGGAGCTGTTTGGGGGTGAAGTCTTTAATTATCTCGATGATTTTGTCGAATTTTCTCATTTTAGGCTGATTAACGGTTAATGGCGTAGTAAATAGCTGCAAGGACTACATAAGCGAATCCGCACAAAAGGATAGTCCCCCATGAATACAATAGGACTAGGCCGACAGCCGACCATGCGTCGTAGGCTTCTTCGACTGCTAGGAAAAATCCAGCAAGAAGGGCTAACGCAGCGAATGCAATAGTTGATAGTCCTAGGAAATTCATTAACAGGTCGAGTCTATTTTTCTGAAAAAGTTTTCTTGATAACATGTCGAGTGATTAAATATTTTCTAATAAGTCTGGTTCTATACTCGGAAACCGTACAAAGGTCCCGAACTTCTCTCCTAAGTGCCTAGTCAGTGTTTCATATACTTGGGTTAAATCTTTTGTAGTTAATTCTGTTGTACTCTCCTTGTCGAACATTGCGTCTTGGACTGGTCGCCACAAATGGTTTTTAACTGATTCTGGAGTCCAAGGGATATCTACTTCAGGCTTCAGCACAGTTTTCATGTCGAGGCCAGCTTCGTTTAGTTCGTCAGCTAGCATAGTGAAGTATTTGTGCATTGCCCTGTTTTGTAGAAGTGTGCGTTGTTTCACATTATTGATTTTAAGTGGTCGCCCCAATATCGCCGACTTTTTTTGTTATAGGGGCTGGTATATAAAGCAAACGCCATAGCGTGCAGCATAGTCGTTATACTCTTACACCCAAAACATATTTCTCTTTCTTCATCTTCGTGCCAGTCCTTCAGCTCAAACCTATGGCCACAGTATGTACATTTTTGGGTTTTCATTAGAATGGGAGGCTATCGACTGAATCTTCATCAGGCACACTAAACGGTATAACTTCACCTTCAGCGTTTAGGATAGCTTCTAAACCTTTAAACGTTCCTGCTGGTAGGTCTTTTTGAGCGTCTGCTGGTATAGCCCACACTTTCTTTTCTGGCACCCATTTACCGCCAACTCCTTTAATGCCTGCGTTAAACTTATCTCTCTCGGCCTTGTCTGCAATCCATTTAGTTTTCAAGAACACAGAGTTTGAGAGGTCTATGCTTGGCTTGTAAGAAGATTTAGGCTCCGCAGCCTTATTGCCGTCGTCGTCCTCAGCCTGTAGCCCTAGAAGCGACTGTAGTGCGTATCTTCGGTAGTAGGTTATACAGCTACCCATTTTCTGTGGATCGTCTAGCTGCGACATAATTATCTGGTACTCAACTGAACTATCCTGTTCTTCGTCGGTATCAATCAGAATAGTTGTTAGCGCTGGCACGCCTCCCTCCGTAGACAGCGGCTGCAACAGTAGTAGATTATACTTCTCTAGCAGCGGCATTAGTTGCTCAAGTAGGGAGTTGATATCAAAGTATTTTGACTTAAAGAACGGATTGTCCTGCGTCTTTGTAATTGCTCCAATCTCTTGCTGGAGCTTGAATAGTTTTTCGTAGATCATTTTAATTCTTGGTTAATGATTTAAAATATTCCTCCCATAGGGCGTCCTCGTTGGCCGCAATGTAATCCATTAGTAGATCAGTGTAGCCGTCCTCATGTACCAGTCCTTCCCATTCGGGGTCAGGTATTTCCTTATCCTTATTCAGCCAGGTCCATTCCCAGAGCAGATCCATATTGTCCTTCTTCCATTGATCGCTGCCTTCTGGTGCGCTGTACCGCATAGCTCGAACGACTGTTAGTATCTCGGTAATCTCAAACGCTGCTACCGAATCCTTGGCCGTATAGTGGCGCTGAGTTACAAGCGCTTTTCTAATGATATCTAGTTCGTTGTTTGTTAGCTCTCGAGCTATTGCTGGCGGTCGTACTTCTGTTGCTTTATTCATTATTAGAGTGGTTAAGTGATTCTTCGTATCCGTAGAACCATGTGTCAGTATTCTGGTGCGAAGTACAAAACTTCTCGGCAGCCTCGTGCGACATGTGCGCCTTGATTAGCTCCCGTGGGTTACCGTTTCGGTAGATCTTGTATAAGTTGTATAGGTAGTTTTTAAACATAATATTATCGGTTAGTGGCTAATTCAAATTGCCTATCAGCTTCTTCTAAAAAAAGCTCCTCTGCTAAAACTCCAGGATCTGCATTGCTGCAAACCTTATTTGAACATACCAAGTAGCTAACCTGAAAATCCATAACAGGATCTTCGTCGGTTACCTGGGTTATGTTGTGGCCGCATTGTGTGCATGTGCCTAACATTTTTGTAGGGTTTAAATAATACTCTAGTGGGATCCTATCATGATCCTATAATGAATAGCAAGGCGTAATGTCTTGATAAAATCACTATCTATGGTATCTTGATTTTGTTGAACCTTTTGTAGGGTAATACGCCTCCATATCGGTCCCAAGGGATCTTATTGGGGGTAAAGTCTCGGTAGGACGTGCGGGCTTCGGCTCTAACTATCCTACCAACGGGGCTTTCTTGACTTTAAGAATATTTAGAGTAACATGGGCCTCACAAAAACCTGAATAGACAGGTAGCTCCGTCCCGCGATACCTGTAGCGAGGACGAATAGAGAGGCACATAGTGCGGGGGCCAGGTGTAAGTGTCAAACAGCGGAAACTCACCAGACGCAGAACGAGACACTTCCCGACCACAAAGATCTTTTGATCCTTTGGGGGGTAGGGGGGGAGCATCTCCAGGCAAAAATCTACCTCCGCAGATAGAAGGAACAACCTTCTAAAAACAAGTACCTTTCTTTAAAAGATTTTCTTCTTGATTTATAATTTATTACTACTATCATGACGAGTGCCATGTAAGTAATCATTATGAAGACAACAAAAACAGAGGTTAGAATGAGTGAGAGTGACCAGAGGATATTAGAAGAGCTTTGCAGGTTCTTTGAGAAAAACAAAAGTGAAATGATAAGGGACAGTTTGTTCTGTCGGCATTTATTGGTGCAACATTTAGTTGATGAATACGAAACGTACGCGGATTACGACAAGGACCGAGATGGGTACAATCAAAGGCAGCTTAAAAAGCAATTATCATCTAACCCATAAAATATGAAAATTGCAGACAGAAAAGCCGACCTAACGAAGAAGATTAGATCGGCAGAAGTTGAGATATTAAGCCTCAACGCAAAAATAGAGCTCTGGAGGGATGAAGTCAACTTCTTGTCCACCCTTAACGAGAAGCCTGCTAAGAAGGTCGCCCAGAGCCATGGGCCTACCCCTAAGAGGAAGAAAAGGACCAGAAAGGTAAGGAATACCGAGTTTTTCCATAAAACGAAAGCAGAGCAGTTAAACGCCGTATTAGATTGCGTGGAACATTTTGAAACAGAATCTCATGGCGTAACTAGGAGGGTTTTGTCTGAATGGTTACAGGTGAGTCCAGGGCAAGTGTCTCGGTACATGGAGGCGCTAGAGGGGCAGGGAAGGATTACTGTGGATAAAGAGCCAGGCCATAAAAAGACTAAGTTCTACCGAATTGCTAACCCCCACAAAGAAGAGGTTAAGAAATATTTTAATTTCCAATCGGTTTGAGTAAGGAACGGATTATCAGAGACCTGTCCCGTCACTTACTGAGGCTTAGCGGGAACAACCAGCTTTTAGCGAAACAGAGGTGGAGTGAGTTGATCTCACGGACTGGGGGCAATAAGAAGATTCTTTCAAAGCTAACTAAAATGCAATCAAGGAGTTATGAACAACTTTTACACCTAGCTGATCAACTGTTAAAATTGAGCTAAATATGATATAATATACACCTATGGAAATGGAAATGAGCAAATCAGCGGCAAAGAAACTTAAGCAACTAAGCGAACATTTACAAATGCCAGCTATAAAACTTATTGAAGGGCTAATAGAAGAAATCTATGCTCAAGAGATTGAAGTCCCCGCAATAAACCACATGGTAGAATCTAGAAAAAACAAAAATGTACTCAGTAGTAATGGCGATACCGACGGCAAACCAGAATGAAGCTAAAAGACTTCAAGCTGAACTTACGCACCTAGCTATTAAAGCCGATCTACCCCTATTCTCTGTGGGCATAGATAGACAAGAAGACGTTGAGTTCTTGCAGGATTTTACAGACGGAACTTGATATGTTATAATAACTGCGTAAAGCAATAACAATGCAATATGGTATTCGTTAAAGGACAAAGCGGTAACCCTGCGGGTAGTAAGAAGGGGCATAAGAAAGAAAAGACCAAAGCTTGGGAAAGGCTGGGTCACTACATTGCAAACGAAGGAGCAGATCAGTACATGGCTTACCTAATGGAGTCAGAACCTAAAGATTACATGCAAAGGTTCGAGAGTACGCTTGAATACTTTAAGCCTAAATTAGCTAGGACAGAATTAACTGGCAAAGACGGGGAGCGGTTAATACCTAAACCTATACTGGATGTTTCAAAAGACTAGCGCTACCAAAAAGGTAATCGCAATGGAGAAAAGGATTAGAGCTATACCAGGTGGTACTTCGGCGTCTAAAACTATTTCTATCCTTCTTTATCTGATTGCTAGAGCACAAGGAGACGAAACACCTACACTAGCAAGCGTAGTATCCGAAAGTTTCCCACACCTTCGTAAAGGAGCTATGAGGGATTTCTTAATGATTCTTAAACAACACGACTACTACGACGATAACCGTTGGGATAGAACGAATAAGACTTACACCTTCGAGACTGGTAGTACGATAGAGTTCTTTAGTGCTGATCAACCTAGCAAGCTCAGGGGTGCAAGAAGAGACAGACTGTTTATCAACGAGGCGAACAATATCCCGTTCTCAGCTTTTGAAGAATTAGAAGTTAGAACGAAAGAGTTTGTGTTTATTGATTGGAACCCGACTACTGAGTTCTGGTATTACACGGATATTAAAGGGGCAAGAGACGACGTAGAAGAACTAACGCTTACTTACTTAGACAACGAAGCCCTAGACCAGCAGATTATTGATTCGATCGAAAAAAGAAAGAACAGAAAGGGCTGGTGGACAGTTTACGGATTAGGTAAGTTAGGTGAGGTTGAAGGTAGGATATACACTGGTTGGCAAATAATCGACGATATACCGCATGAAGCAAGATTAGGGGTGCGTGGACTCGACTTCGGGTATTCAAACGATCCTACGGTGATTGTGGACATCTACGAGTACAATGGGGGGTTCATCATAGACGAGCTAATGTATAAGAAAGGCATGACTAATAAACAGATCGCAGATTTTATCAACGCTACTGAGAAAGGTAACCTAACGATTGCTGATAGTGCGGAGCCTAAAAGTATCGACGAGATACGAAGTTACGGGGTGAATATTATTGGGGCAAAGAAAGGACAGGGGAGCGTGAGTCAAGGGATTAGCTTTGTTCAAGATCAAAAGATCAGCGTAACGAAAAGAAGCATAAACACTATCAGGTGTTATCGAAACTATTTATGGAAGGTGGACAAAGAGGGCAGAATCTTAAACGTGCCAGAACATGATTTCAGTGATCCTATGGACGCTATACGTTATGGGCTAACAGGATTCAAGAAGCCTAAGAAGCATGTGCCAGTTGAAAAGGCGGTTGAAGATTACCTGTTTGAGATCCAGCCAGGGCGGGATATAAAGGCTAAGGAGCGGGAACTACAATCGACAGTCAATAGTTATTTAGCAGGATTATGAAGCTACTATTAGGGGATTGTTTAGTGAGGCTGAAAGAATTAGAAGACAATTCTGTAGATTCGATAGTGACTGATCCTCCTTATGGATTATCTTTTATGGGTAAGAAATGGGACTACGACGTGCCTAGTATTGAGGTTTGGCAAGAATGTTTACGGGTATTGAAGCCTGGTGGATATTTATTAGCTTTTGCAGGTACTAGAACTCAACACCGAATGTGTGTCAACATTGAAGACGCAGGGTTTGAGATTAGGGATATGATTGCTTGGGTTTATGGTTCGGGATTCCCGAAAAGTCATAATATTGGTAAGGCTGTTGATAAATTGCAGGGGAATGAGAGGGATAGCGTGCCAGACCCAGAGGCAGCAAGGAGAAACAAGACCGTTAGTAAATTCGCTAAAACGTATGGGAGCATTAAGGACCAAACAGACTTTGTGACCAAAGGCAACTCCCCTTGGGAAGGTTGGGGTACAGCACTAAAGCCAGCACTTGAGCCTATTACTGTAGCTCGTAAACCATTCCGTGGGACAGTTGCAGCTAATGTATTAGAATGGGGTACTGGTGGGATAAATATTGACGGGTGTAGGGTTGGGACTAAATCAGAAGCCCCTGGGAGTACACCCAAGGCTAAACTAGATTCATATTCTGGGGGCTGGACCAGGACAGAATACAATGCAGACCAAGGCCGCTTCCCAGCTAACTTAATCTTGTCATATCCTGAAAACGAGCATATACTTAAAGAGAGTTTAACGCTTGAGCAAAAGCAAAAAGCCCTTAAGTGGATATATGAGAACGCCAAACACACAATGTCAGATATGCCAGAAGGAGCTATACCGAAGACCGAGTGATTTAGCTCGATATAAAGCAGTATGCTGCCGTGGCTGTCGTTCAGAACTTTACAAGCAAAGACCTCCATCGGTAAACTTAAAACTTGGCAGAGAGAAAGGAACTAATCATTTAGAAGGAATACCGAAAAGCAAAGAGTCAAACAAGAAGCGGTCAAAATCACACAAGAAATGGTGTAGAGAAAACCCTGATAAAGTAAAGGCGAGAGGTGAAAAGACTAGGGGTGCGAATCATTATAGGTGGAAAGGTGGCACGTCAAAGCTAAATACATCAATAAGACTAATGCACGAAAATAGAAAGTGGATGGATGCGGTTAAGAAAAGAGATAAAAAATGTAAACATTGCGGTAGCGTAGAGCAGTTAGAGAGTCATCATATAGTCCCGTTAGCGATGATATTAGAGAAGTACAATATAACAAACAGAGATGAAGCTAGAGCTTGCAACGAACTTTGGGATATTGGGAACGGCTTAACACTTTGTAGAAAATGTCATTATAAATTAGATAACAGAAAATACAATGATAACAATTGAAGAAACATTATATAAACAAATGCCAGAGGATATACAGTCGTGCTTTAGTAGGCTACCTAATGACGGCAGTGAAGAAGTGGAGGAGTTATTTCCTTATACTAAGACAGGCAATACTAACGCAATTCCATATACAAATACGAAAGGAAAAAATGTTTACGGGAAACAAACAGGGACAAAAAAGGTGATGAAAGGCGATTCAGGCTCTGCTTCAAGATTCTTTTATTGTGCTAAGGCTTCAAAGAAAGATAGGAATGAGGGGTGTGAGGGGTTGGAGGGGAAAACGGGGAGTGTTTCTTCAATGACAAGTAGGGGAGAACGGGAACGTGGAGAAAGTCGAAACGATACCGTGACGAAAAATAACCACCCAACAGTCAAACCTACTAAGCTCATGCAATACCTAGTCCGACTAGTCACACCACCTAACGGGATATGTTTAGATCCTTTTATGGGTTCAGGCTCTACAGGTAAGGCTTGCAAGAAAGAACACTTTGATTTTATCGGAATTGAGCTAGATCCTGAATACCTTGAGATTGCTAAGGCTAGGATTGAAAATTTACCAAATACATTATTTTAACCCAACTACAATGGAGGATATATTCGCCTCGACGCAACCAAACGTCACGGCAGACAGTTACGACATTACTGTTCACGAGGCCTGCAACACTGAATTGGGGTCCGCTTTAGACATTAGTCTGAACGAATCTGACGATCAGATCATAGATAAGCTGGGGGGCGCAATAGGATATTAAATTGTTGAACAGCTAAATTTGTGTTATAATTACTCTAGTTTGGGGGGATTATAATTTAGCTAATTGATATGACGGAGCTAGAAACCCTCGACCCTAAAGTTAATACGAATGTACGAGACGACAAGGAGAATAAAACCGTTATCACTGCTTTAAAAGTGATTGATCGTTTTAACAATGCGAAAGTACAGAAAGACATAGACAATAGGTCGATACAAGATTTGTTTGAGGCTGGGTTCGAGATACACGAGCCTAACGGTCCAAGAAAGATAAACTCCAAAATGCTTCAACAGGCTATCTGGAGGATTATCTCAAGAATGAAACCTTTGGACTTCACGATTCACGGATCTAATAGGCCGCCAGAGGTTGAGAAGTTAGTGACCGCAGGCGTGTCTACCGTTCTAGATCAGGGCGGCTATATCGGCAGTTTAAGGGATAAGCAGGGAGCGTTCTTTAATCAGGTTTTATTTGGCGACGCTTTTATACTTCTAGGTGCAACTGAGAAAGGCAAGGACGTAATGCCGATTGAGTTTATGCCAGTGGATAACACTAATGTTTGGATTGATCCGTTTGGCACAGTTATGAGAGGGCAAGGACGCTCGGTGAGCAAAATGGTTGTTATCTTCAGTTATTCATGGGCTGAGTTTCTCCAGTTGTATCCGAAGGCGAAAAAGAAAGCTGGTGTGGGGCAAATCCCAAGAGCTAACATGGGCGTAAACGATTACCTATTTAGGGACGACGATCAGGAGACAGAGGCTACAGAAGACGCAGTTATCGAGGTGGCTCATTATTTTGACATAGCTAACAAGGCTTACGCTGTTTTCGCAGGGAGCCATTGTACGTTACTCGAAGAGAAGAAGGGCGACGATTATCCGTTCATTATGAAGGGTAAACCTTACATTCCAGTTTTACATTTCTTCTGCCAACCTTCTAGTGAAGGGTTCTATAATCACGGGGTAGGTTCAATGATCTACGATTTAGCGAAACTATCGCAGCAGTTAATGAATCTAGCCGTTGGACATATAGCAGAAAACACTTATCCTATTCAGCTAGTTAATATGCCAGAGGGTGAGCAGGCTAAGTTCTTCAAGAAGCTAGGACTAGCTCAGAAGCAAAGAGCGGCAGGGCAGCAAGCGTTTGTTACGGTCGAATACGATCCAAACAACCCAGGGGCTTCACAAGTTGGCTCACAAACTTTACTCACTCAAGGATTATTCCAAGAGTGGCAAGCTATGTGGGAGCAATTAACCCGTGAATTAAACAGACTAGGGATCAACCTAGACGAATTAGACAGGGGCAACGTAACGGCTACTCAGGTACTAGCAGAAGAAGAAAGCCAAAGTGCATTTGTAAAACAGATGATGGAGTACAACGCTTCTGAAAGTAAGTTCGCCGTAGAGATCACTATGGACTTTATTAAATCGTTTGTCAGGCCAAGCAGTAAGACTCCTATCCAAACTACCGTGAAACTTGAAACAGAAGCAGGGGGTGAGATAGAAGTTCCACCAGTTCCATTTGGTTTAATCGCTAAAGAATTAAAAGACAACGAATACTTTGTTAGAATTAACGCTCGTACTGGCGCTATTCCTAGTAATGTACTTCAACAGGCCCAGATAGTTAGGACTTTGCAGGCTACTCCACCAGGATCGCCAGCGTTCTTTAAGCTACTTCAACAATTCGCAAGTATTAACGATAGGGACCTAAGCTTAGAAGATTTTGGATTCCAAGCTCAACAGGCAGCGGGTCCAGCTCAAGGAGTGCCAGGGGGCGTGGACGAAAGTTTAGAAGCTCCAGCAGCAGCAGAAACTGAACGCCAATTAGTTAATAAAGGTAGATTACAAGAGCAACCAGCTATATGATAAAACATTTCAAATACCTGACGAAGTATTTACGAAATCCTAAAGAGGGTAGAAGCTACTGCGTTGGTATACTTGGGGACAAACCTACCGTGGCTAAGTTCCACCAGTTCTGGAATGTTAACGGTGAGGATCTCATGGTGGCCTCCGCTTACCTACTACACGAGTTTGTAACGAGTAATACTTATACACCTACTGAGTTAGCTGCTTATCAGAAAGGAGTGGCCGACGTAGGTAATTTCTTCCACAGTTGTTATCAGGAGAGAGAGATTGAAAGGTTAGACAGTTCTTTGAAATAGAGGTCGATTCCGCTCTGCGTTAGAGCACACCCCCCTGTTCTTTAACGCAGAATGGAGTTTATCTCCACATTGTTCTTTAACACTCACAACAATGTCAGATTCAAACCACGACTCTACTGAGCTGTTCGCAGCCACAGAAGTCGCTGAAGGCGAGGAAGACGCCGCAAGTACCACTGAAGAAGCTGAACCGAAGGCCACTTCTGAAAGTGAAGAAAGCACGGACCAAGAGTCCAAACGCACTGCTGACGAAGCTCGTGCAGATCAACTATCAGCATGGAAAGCGAAAATTATCGCTGGAAAGGCTGATTTAGGCGAAGCGCCTGGTTGGTTGCAAGACGATCTTAAAAAAGCATTACCTAAGTCCTCTGAGGATTTAGAAGCGTTAGTTGACGCAAAGCTCGAAGAAAAGCTGAAGATACAGAATGAACAGCAAGCGTATGAAAGTATGCACGCCGCTCTAACTGCACGAAAGCTATCCGATGAGCAAAAGATCACTATTCAATCTGAATTTAACGATTTAGTTGAAGAAGGTTTATCGCGCAGCAAGGCTCTTGAAAAAGCTGTAAGAATTGCCAATGTTCCAGACGTACTGGAGCAGGCTACAGAAGAAAGGCGTAAAGCCATGACTTTGCCTAAGCCTGGTAATTATACAGACGGTTCCGAAAACAAAACATTAGACAATATTGAAAGTCTCAAAGACGACGAGATCGTAGAGCTGGCAATGAAAGACACTAATGGATTGTTCGGATACTAGTCCCCGTGAGTTATTGGGGGAAAAATATTAATAACCAATAACTAATTATGGCTAATACAACAACAAGCCTAAATCAGACTAAGTTTGTACGAACAGTACAAGCGTTCCGAAACAAAATGTTGGTATCTATGAGATTCGCAAGAACTCAATTACCAGTTGACGTTTCAAACGGAGATCAAATTGATTTCCCAACTATAACTGACCTTCGAGCCCAAAATTACAGTTCCCAGGTCGACGCAACAATCGATGATTTTGTGTCTGCTAGCGACACTCTTGACTTGGACAACAGAGAAGTTGTGACTTTCCACATCGACCCTGCACAAGTCAAACAAGCGACTTCAGAGTACGAATCTGCTCTAGCTTTCCAAGCTGCATATCAGCTTGCTAACAGAGTTGACCAGACTGTTATCAACGCAGGTATCACTGGGGCTTCAAACTCAATTTCAGGTTTCACGACAATCAACTCAACAAACATTCTAAACATGTTTACTGAGGCGACTTCTAACCTATTCAGACAAAACGCTGGACCAGGACGATCATTCGCACTTATTGATCCTGAAAGATTTGCACTCCTAGAACAAAACGTAGTTGCTAACGGATTCAACCTTGGCGACACAACTCTAAAAAATGGTTACACAGGAGACTATTCTGGATACAATGTACTTGTATCTAACAATCTTCCTTCAAGCCAAACTCTAGGTATGGCTACTAACCCAACAGCGGACGATACGTTCACTTTATACGGAGTAACATTTACATTCAAAGCAGCACCCGCAGCAGCAGGCGAAATTGATATTGGAGGATCAGCAGCAGCGACAGGAGCAAACATTGTTCTAGCTATCAATGGTACAGGTACTGGTGACGGTACTGACTACTTTGAACTATCAACTGCTAATAGAAGAAAACTTCAGAACGCTCAATGTTCAGCGGCAGCATGGGGATCAGACGCTTCAGTTGTTACTGGATTTGGTAAAATTGATGGTGAAGAAACTTTCACTGACGGTACAGATGCTTGGGGTACTGAAACTTCAAGCCTTCTATTCGGAAGAGTTGGAGCAGTATCTATGGCTATGCAAATGGCGCCAAAGCTATTTGTTCGACCAGAATCTAAACAGGTTGGTGATAACCACATCTTGCACCAGCTTTATGGTGACAAAGTCTTCACAAGAGACGCAGACAGACTTATCAAAGTACCTTATAACGTATAATCCTTAACAACATTTTTTTATGGCTAATAAAAGACTCAAAATCGTTGGAAGGATGGTAGACCCTGATGGCAATGAGCTTATCGACTCAAGTGGTAACTTCGTTGGAGACCTAGAGGTCGAGAGCGGCGACGCTATCGTTGATTCCAGTGGTAACGAAATGCTCGAATTTACTGTTACGGCAAGTGCTGTAAACCATGTGGGCATTTCTAACACGGGTACAGGTGTAAGCCCTGTATTCATTGCGGAAGGTGAAGCCAATACAGGTTTCAATTTCGTAAACTCAGAAGCAGAAGAAGTTTTAATCTTAGATTCAATAGCGACTTCTGTTAATGAATTAACTATCTCAAGCGCAGCTACAGGTAGCGGACCAATCTTAGCGGCTACTGGTGACGACACTAACGTAGACGTAAATATCAACCCTAAAGGTACTGGTAGCATTATTTCTACTAGTACAGAAGCAGGAGTGACAGGAGCAGGACTAGTCCTTTACCAAAACTCAGCTTCACCAGCTGTAATGGATTCTGTAGGTGTTATCACCTTCAGAGGAAAAGATGACGGTGGCAATGTTACTGACTATGTAACATTAAGCGGTATGCTCGCAGATCCGACAGGTGGTGCAGAACTGGGTGCTTTTGCAATTGGGGGACAAGACCAATCAGGTTCAGCATCTAACTGGTTGGCTGTTCTTAGAGAAGGTACAGAAGTGTTAATCTCAGCTGTTAACGCTGGCGATGATCTAAAAATAGATACAGACTCATCAGGTGATATTTACCTAATTCCAGGGGGCTCAAGTAGCGTGATCTTAAGTGGCGGTGTTGTCTTTTCAGATATCACTTCTTCTTCAGGAGCAGGTGCAGTAGCTATTACTAGTGGTGTTCACGAAGTGACTACTACTGGTACAGGTGACGCACTTACTCTAGCTAACGGTACGGCGGGTCAAAGACTTTGCGTTGTATACGTTGCTGAAGGAGCAGGTGGAGACACAGCAGTTATCACTCCTACAACTTTTGCAGGAGGTTCAACTATCACTCTTAACGACTTAGGTGATTCATGCGATCTAGTATATTCCAGCACAGGTGGTTGGTATGTACTTGGATTAGGTGGAGCAGCCGCAGTTGCTTAATCAATTAACTAATTTCATTTAACTAATTTCACTATGAAATTGAAGTACGAACTAGGTAGCGCTGTAGTAGATTACCTACTCAGAGCTCTAAATCGGACTCAGATTGCAGGTGTGCAATCAGCAGAGGATCTACTAGGAGTTGTAAAACTTCTACAAAATCCGTTGAACGCTGAAGACCTAGAAAAAGAGCAATACCATGCTCTCAAATCTAAGTTTGATAAGGAGATTCCCGTAGAGGAACCTCCTAAGAAAAAGAAATAGTTTTCTAGAGCCCCTCTTCGGAGGGGTTCAATGAAGATTAAAACCTCAATATGACACAAATAAGAAGTACAAGTAAATTAACGACAATCCTAAACGCTAAAGCAGCTAACGGTGTAGGAGATACATTCGGGGTAACAGAATTCAGACATATAGTCGGGTATATTTCAACAGCTAGCAGTGGTGATCTTACGGTCAAAGTCCAGGCTAGTATGGAAGAAGAAGCCCCAGATTTTAGCTCTACGGCGAGTTCTACTAACGTATGGGACTATATCCATGTTTGGAACTATAACGCAGCTACGGGCATTGCAGGTGATACAGGATTTGTTTATTCAGGAACGGACGCAGTTGAAAACTTTATGATTAACTTAGACGGTATGCGGTGGGTGAACTTCGAGGTTTCTAGTTATGTTGCGGGTAATGTGACAGTGAAAGTACAAGGATTTACTAATTTATAAAACGTGTCATTTGAACCAGATTATTTAGGAGGGGGGCTTCCAGCAACATTTACCGATCTAACGGTAACAGGCGACGCTGAGATTAACGGCGAATTGACCGAAAACGGAGCTCCAGTATTTACTGCTTCACAAACAACTAGAAACTTATATGTCAATGGAGCAACAGGATCAGATAGTAACGATGGCAGAACAAGTGGTACAGCATTTAAAACAATCCAAAAAGGTGTGAATATAGCAGGGTATCAAGCCAGCGATACGCAAACGGTAGTCAATGTAGCGGCTGGTACTTACCACGAACCGAATGTTGTAGTCCCGAAGTACGCTATAGGAGAGATCCTAATTTTAGGGGATAGAACAACTCCTAGTGATATAGTGCTTACAGGTGATTTAAGCTTGGTTGAGACACATGTAGCGTTTACGCATGAGAATAATTCAGCCTTATTGGTGATAGAGGGTATCCAGTTTGAAGATTATTTCCGAGGTGTACGAGTAGAGAATGCAGCGGTATCAATTGGTGGATGTATTTTCGAGGACATGGGGCAGGCTGTGAGTGGAGTTAACTATGCTAATATCTTATATTTCGACAACGGGGTATTTAATACGACCTATAACGGCACCACGGCTTTCTATCTCGGATGGATGACAGTTGTATCCGATTTTTGTAAAGTAATAATCAGCGACGATATTGTCGCAACTAACGTAGACAGATTCGTAAACGCTCAGAACAGGTGTCGGGTAGCCCTTTCGACAGGGTATGACCTGAACATTACTTTCAAGACTACAGGCCCTCAATGCTTCTTCTTGTTAGATAGTGACCTTTTCACTGGAGGTGACATTATTGCAGACGGGAATAAGGCGGCTCCAGTAACGAATAGTGCGTTTGTCTTTATATCAGGAGGTAGCTGTCAGACATTCTTCTTAGGAGGGACTGCTTGGACGATTGACGACTTTGATTATGTATTCTTAAATTTCAGAGTAGGGCAAGCCTATTGGTCGGACGATAGTTCAGTAGGTATGACCTTAACGAATGTAAATAATAAGGGTAAATTTGGATTTAACGACACAGGATACGACGATACAGGCTTAATGGCAGGAGGAGACGTTGTGTACGAAATAGGCGGATATGACGCAAATATGATTCTCACTCAAAAAATAGCATACTTTAATCGATAATTATGACCACAGGTTTCACAATCAAACAACTAGGACAACTACGACCAGCCAATACAACGGCTGCAAGTATCTACAGCCCAGCTTCGGGGGTGAACACGGACGTTAAGACTTTAGTGGTCTGTAATCAAACAGCGGGCGCAGCGGATTATAGAATCTTTCACGACGACGACGGTACTACGTATGACGAGACTACGGCCTTACTTTACGACGTAACGCTCTCAGCGAACGCAACGGACATTATCCCTCTTCACATTGGTATGGACGACGACAGCGGAAATGTAGCCGTTAGAACAGACACTAACGACGCACTTACTTTTACTCTTTATGGAGCTGAATATACATTATGAGGATTACTGAAAAAATTGAAGGCAGCAAGAACACTTTGGACATTTCGTTCATTGAGACAAATGAGCCACGCATGAGAATCGAGCAGGTACCAGACGGTGACACGATTAGGATCACAGTACGGGGGCCGAAAAAAGAATTGAAGCGTTGGTACGACGATAGAGTAAAGAAGAAATTTAAAGACAAAGACGGCTACGATAAGCTCAAGCTGAAACCTAAAAACCCTAACCCTAAAAAGAAATGAGTAACTTCAGATCAAATTCATGGAGAACGCCATCACAGATACGATATGGCGACGAAGGGATTGGAATCAACATTGCTCCAAGAAATGACTGGGAGCTAGATGTGTGGTCTGACAGTGGTACTAATACTACATTTAGTGTTGAGTTTGATGGTGGTGCAGAATTATTATTTCAGGCACAAGCTGCGTTTGCTACGTTTGGAACACAATCTAACCATGACTTTGCAATTCTAACTAATGCTACTCAAAGAATAAAAATAGAATCCAGTGGTCTGGTAAAGATCGGTGATGTGAATGAGGTAGCTAGTGCTTTATTACATGTTGAATCTTTAACTGATGATACTGCTTTAATGATTCAGGGTCATTCTACTCAAACTGAAAAGCTAACTGAATGGCGACAAGATGATGATACTATTGTAGCTAGTATTGATAATGATGGAGATTTTGTAGTGGGAAAGATTGACGCTAACGCTACATTAACTGACGTTGCTGCTGCAACGAACGCATTTGATTTCCAAACTACAGTAACAACTACAGCAAACAACGCTCAATCACATAGGGGACTTGTTTCGTCGATTGTTTATTATGATAACGACGACCTGACACATGCTGGCGACTCATTAACAGGTGGTATTTTTGAGGCTGTATTCATGGGGACTGGTACGGTAGCTGGTGTAGCGGGGCTATATTTCAACAGTACAAGTATTGGTTCAGGAACAATCACTGAAGGACTTGGAGCCGAGTTTAATCATATAATAGGAGTATTCGGTACTGCGGGTAACATGACGACAGGAACAGGTGCGAGATTCAAGCATGATAATCTAGGAATTGGATCATTTGGTACATATAGGGGAGCTCATTTCGTCAATTCAGCTACGGCTACGGCTACAGCGTTATACGCATTTGATTTCGAGACTGACTATATTAGTAACAGTAGAGCTGTTTCAGTATCAGATACCCTAGTACAGAGATACATGCCGCTTTCAACTGAAGACACTGGTATCACTTTCGATTCAGCCGACGTAGTTCTTGCGAACACGACAAGCGGAGACGTAGTAATAAATCCATTTAATGAGTTGCTTATTAACGGTACAACTGTATTAACTGGAGGTATGAGGTTGACTACAACAAGAGTTACAAACACTTATGTGGTTCTAGGGTCGGATTATGCAGTGTTTTGCGATACTGACGGAGGAGCGTTTACGGCAACTCTACCAGCAGGTGTAGACGGACAGACTTATAAAATAATTAACTGTGGTACTTCGGCTAATAATTTAACTCTAGCACCTAATGGGGCCGAGCTTTTGATAGGGGTGAACGCTAATCTCACACTAGCAGACGGTGAGTCCCTAATATTAACCTATGAAACCTCAGAAGGTTGGTATTGATATATCAGCTGAAGACGTGGCAAGAATAATTTAATTTTTATTTATCATTATGGCGAACGGCTCAATAGACTACAATTTAGGACACCTAAAGGCTGACATGGATATTGTGAAAGAAGATATTAACGAACTTAAAGGCTCTGTAGCAGGATTATCAATATGGAGGGTAAGGACGATTGCATTCTTTTCAGGTGTAATTGCAGCAGTCACAACGACAGCTAACGGGATATTATTTTTATTCTTCCAGTAATTTATATCTAACAACCACGTTCAATGTAATTTAATTTATTAAAGCCACGAAACGTGGTATAATATAAAAGAATGGGGGGATATAATTTAATTCTCTCAAAATGGCTGAAACAAGAAGTGCAACCAAGCTGCAATCAATACTTAGTGCAGCGGGAGCAACGGGGGTGGGTACAGGAGTTAATGTAGCGCCTTATCAACATATTTTACTTTCGGTAAGAAGTGACAATTCGGCTAACCTAACGGCTAAGTGCCAAGGGTCAATCGCTAATGAAGAACCTACTTGGGGTTCTGCGGCGGCAGTGGATAATGACTGGGATTACATAGGTATTCAGTTATTAGACGACGGCACTATCGTAGCTGGTGATACAGGGGTAGTTTACGCAGGATCTGACGCTGTTCATTATTACATGGTCAACACTGACGCAATGAACTGGATCAACTTTAACGTGACAGCTCGTGCAGCAGGTGATGTAACAATTCAAGTTCGAGCATTTAACAACTCTTAAACATGGGATTTCATAGAAGTACACTAAGCCAAGGGGGAACGGCTGAGGGGCCAATTACGATACAAACAGATAATGCAAATGCTCTTTTAATTGAGCAGGTAGATGGTGATGATGTGGCGGTTTTTGATACGTCTGGTTTTGGGGCTGCAACTTTCACTAATCATAATGATGGCGACACAGGTTTTGGTCTAACGCTATTCCAAAACAGCGCTAGTCCAGCGTCAGAGGATGTGGCGGGATTTATTTCTTTCGACGGGAACGATGATGGGACAGCGCAATCTACATACGCAACTATTTACGGTGAAATAGACGATACAACCGCAGGCTCAGAAATAGGCCTTCTTAGTTTCACTGTAGCAGACGGAGCTGGTTCTGAAGGTGGGATATTGTTGTCAGCAGACGGCGGCACAGGTGTATCTTCAATCGAAGCCTTTGACGACGATATTGAGTTACTCTTTTTGACAAATGCAGACGTAGGTGCTCCGCATATTATCTTCCAGCCAGGCGGCACAGTTGCATTTAATATTGCGTCTGAGACTATTTCCGACACAACAGCATGTGATCCTGAAGTGGGGACTACGATATTCACAGGTAACGGTACGGCTAACACTCTAGGTGACGGCTCACAGAGCGGCCAAATGAAGATTTTATTGCATATCACAGGAGCTGGAGCTACAGACGTAAATATTACAAATTTCCTTCACGACGCAGCGGGGCTGCAACTGGCTCTTAAAGGAGCAGTGACTTTGCTATGGGGAGGGACTTCATGGTTTATTCTCGGTGGGGACGGTTATACATTAGGATAATAAAAAAATATTATGGCAATTCAGTTACAAACAGCGAAAGATAGTTTTGCTCGCTACAAGCACGATATTTCAGACGTCGACAACACTCAGTTTATCGAATGGTGCGATTTCTTAAATAAGTTCGCCTACCGATATTTACAAGGGATTGATCCTGATAGATTTATCGAGGAGTCAAGTTATACGGTTTCAAGTTCACCGAGTTCACAGGCTTTGCCAGCAGATTTCGATAGTATGCAGCCTTTAGGGTGTGGGATCTATGAGGTTGACGATTCAGGCGACGATACAAGCAAAGAGATAACGCAAACAGGTCACGGACGCAGGGATCAAGGGTTTTACTTTGAGCAAGGCAATGTGGTATTTACAGGATTTGACGGGACTTCAAAGACGCTAAAAATGCGGTATATCAAGAATATCACCGCTTTAACTGCTATTACTGATTACCTAACTGTTGAAGGGACTTCGGGAGGATTAGAAATTATCCCTGACGAATATCTCCAGTATGTGATTTATGCTTTGGATACACTTTATACTCAATGGGACGAAGAAGTCGGCGCTGAAAGTTTTTCTGACGCTAGATTTACCCGTGCCTTAGACGAATTAGCAAGAAATATAAAACGAACAGGGGGCGTGTACTCAATACCTTCTTTTAATCATTACTACTAATGCCATATACAGCTATCCAAGCTAAAGGAGGGGCAACACGAACGCAGGCTCGTAGTTTAATGCCAAGCAAAGGGCTTAATTTAAGGGATTTACCACAATTATTAGATCCTAATTTTGCGATTAAGATGATTAATTATATTTCTGACGCTCAGGGTAGATTAAAGAAAAGAAAGGGAATTGAGCAGTTATTCTCAACCAGCGGGACTGATGAGGTGCAAATGATAGAGAAATTTACCGATACAATATGGATCTTTGGCTATGATACTACGGTAGCAGCGTATGATTCGTCGACAGACACGATTACTAATATAAAAGCGGACTTCACAGCGGGTGGGACCTTCGTAGGCGCTCGTTATGGAGACTATTTCTTTGTTAGTAACGGCATAGAGAAAATATGGCGGCTAGATATACCTGCTGCATGGAACGCAACTGAAGTTACAGACTCATCTCCGTGTACAGTTATGAAGGTAATTAATACTAGATTATTCACTAATTCTGATACAGCGGGAGAAGTTAAATACTCAAGAATAGATAATGGCGGTAATCCTCCTTTCACAGATTGGACGGTTTCAGACGCAGCAGATGACGCAGGAGGTGTAAACGACAGATGGATAGGTAATATTAACTCAATTGAACCTCTAGGCGAGAATATAGTTGTATTCGGAGACAACGGTAAGTTTGCTTTCTTTATAAATACGATAGATTCAGCAGGTACACTCACGAAAGTAGAAATCTTCCAGATGAGCCGTAGAGATATGGGAGGAGCTAGTGGTGCGATTGCAACAGATATTGGCTTAGTTTATATGAATGAAGGTGGCCTATGGCAATTAGTAAGTTTAGGGCAGCCGAATATTCCATTCAGCGACCAAGAGTTTTTGTCTAGCACTTTGCTAGGGACAAGCTATTTTGATGGAGCTGACCTATCTAATGCTGATATAGCGTATGACGAAAAACAAAACTTAGTACTAATAACCTATGGCGACAATTCTTCGACTAATAACGCTGTTCTTGCTTATAACATTGAGACGAAAGCTTTTTCACAGTTTAGAGGGTGGGCGTTCAACAGATGGCTCAACGACGACGGAACAATTTATGCGGGAAGTTCAGTAGAAACTACAGTTTATACTTGTTTTGTTGGTTATGACGATGACGGACTATCTATCGGTACTGAGTTTGAACAAGAGCTACAATTAGGCCCTTTAGAGACCCTTAAAGATTTGGGCAAATTTTACGTTCAGGGCTTCTTAACTCAAGGACAGCCTGTTACTATCTCGTTCAATGTTTACGACCGTACAGGGGCGTTTAGCGTCAATAGGCAGCAATATAATTGGGAGTCTCAACT
>Ga0080013_1001022_pt1 | contig 37971 bp, 82 predicted proteins | sample ETNvirenome_6_85_FD_69236 | JGI IMG/M metagenome (GOLD analysis project Ga0080013, IMG submission 69236) | Marine viral communities from the Pacific Ocean - ETNP_6_85 (SPADES assembly) (version 2) | ecosystem: Environmental > Aquatic > Marine > Oceanic | place: Pacific Ocean | collected 2013-06-19 | reverse complement strand
GATAAATATGAAATTCTAAGCGAAGGTTAAAATGGCTAATATATTTTTCACAGGCGAAAAAGACACCAAAGAAGAGGCGATAAAATCAGTTGGCGAACTGATCAAGAGTTATTGCGATTGTGTATGTCAGGCTCAAGTGGTATCGGATGATGGAGGGCGCGCCTTAGAGATTATGGTAGAAGTGGGACAACCCACGAAATCTTTGCAGGAGCAAAAGCCCGAGTTCCCTCTCAATGATATTGTTCCAAAATGGCATGGATGGCGCGCCATCATTTTGAAGGTACCGGTGGGCTATATCGGCACTGTGGTCAACGCGATGGAAGATGGCTATTAGGCGACAGGACCATCTGTTCTGGCCCGGCGACTTGGTGTTCATGTTTAGGCGCCGCAAAAAAGGCATAGGAGTGGTTCTCCACTACTTGCATAATATCGAAGAATGTATGCGCGCACCCCCCATAGACGTACTCAAGATTTATAGAAGCTATCCCGTTAAAGAGTGGCGCAAACGAGATGCATATAGGCAAAGTATTTGTAGCAAGTCTTCTAATCCTGATTTAGTGTTTGACTTTTTTGTTTATAACACTGCTTTTCAAGAAACCCTAAAAGTTAGTTTTGTGGAAGTGCAGTGGTTTAAAGCCCCTTCCACTTTTAACGTAGGCGGTCTTTCTGCTGTGCGAGGTTGGTTCCCGTCCCAGTGGGTAAAAAAGTATTGACATTTGGTTGACAAAAAAACATTGCTCTTCTATTCTAACAGTGTTATATTTATAGAGTAAGGAGCAGCATATGCAATTGTCGCGAGAAGAAATTGAAGTATCCTTGTCTTTGTCGGCTTGTAGCGGGTGGGATCGGGAGTTCTTAGCATCGGTCCTATCTCAGATGGAAAGAGGCCGCAACCTATCTTCGCGCCAACAGGAAGTTCTCAAAGATGTTTTAGGGCGCAACAGGCCGGCCGATCAGGTTGCCCATGATAACTGGATTGCTGAGTATCTTGCTGCTCACCAAGATCGCGCCCGTGTGGTGGCGACTTATTATTCGCGCTCTCCCTATTATGTAGCCATGGCTAATGAAATTTTAGCCGGCAAGGTACCCGACCGACGCGCCTTCGCACGCATGATGGACAACAAATATGCCGCCAAGGTGCTCGCTGAAGACGCTCGTATTCCGCGATACTCGATGGCTGATCATATCGCTCCAAGGGCCGGCTTTGATTCACGCCATGCGGAATTCGATTCGGCCCTTCCGTGGGGAACACAGAAGGATACACTAGCCAAGTTTCAGAAGAACGGCGGTTTTATTATAGAGGTGCGTAAGGAAATATATTCTGCGGCCAAGAATGTGAAACGCTATAAAATTCTTCCTATTGGTTCCTCCCTCCCCTTTATTATTGAAGAACGATACCTTAAAATAAAAAGAAAGTGAGTTTCTCACACTATTTAGGGTGTGAAGTACCCGCAGCCCGGATTCAAAGTGGGTGACCTCGTAGTCGCCGCCTATGATTTTATAGAATACTTTTATGTCCATAGCTTCTATCCCGAGGAATACGAGGCTCCCCCCACTCATGTAGGCGTCGTGTTGAGTGTAGATAGCCAACCGCATTATTTCGGTGAATATATTTATGCCATTTTATGTGTGGATGGCTCTACACGTTACTTTTTAGAAGAAGAGATCGTCCTCCTATAATTTTACATTAACTTCTTGACAAGCCGACGCGAAGCCACTATAATAATATAAAGACGCCGGCTGATTGGTGGAACGGCATACACAGGAGACTTAAAATCTCCCGCCCGCTTGGGCTTGCGGGTTCGAACCCCGCATCAGCTACCATTTTCTTAAAAAGGAGAAAAATGATCTATACAGTGATCTACAAAAACGAGTTGGATATGATGGGAACATTTACTTTTGCTTCTCATAAACACGATAAGAACTATGCGTGGACCGAGTTTATCGAAAAGCATGCTGAACCGGACCAAAGCCCGTTAGCTATCATGCCGGGGAATCATATTGTTTACTTCCCACATGACATTTCTTTTACACAAGTCGCTTGACTTTGGACCGGTTCGGGGTTATATTATATATATGCGCCCGTAGCTCAGTTGGATAGAGCATCGGCCTTCTAAGCCGAGGGCCGTTGGTTCAAGTCCAACCGGGTGTGCCATAATCAGCCAGTGCGTGGCTGACCCTGCATGCAAGGGGAATCGTCGGTTGCAAACGCCGAATGCACTTTGGGGGAATGGGCTCCTCCGAGAGAAAGCCTTAATGGGTAAAAGCCCCAATTTTTAAAGACAACACCGGAACTAAAATGTCATATCACGACCACCCCCCATCATACTACAAAACTGGAATCGGAGTAGTCAATCCGCTGCTCCGAATCGAACTTAAACTCAAGAAAGTTCAAGAAGTTTTAGATAACATTAGCGACCAATCTATTCTAACCGCGACTGACCTCAAGATCAAACTTCAGAAAGTGATGGACGATGATTAGCGTAGGTTCCATAGTAAAGTATATTCCAAGTCCGTCTTCCACATTTAAGTGGGAGAAATACACGGATGCATACAAGTCGTTACCGGGCATCGTGCTCCGCGAAGTGAAAGCCAAAGGCACCACCACGCGCCGATTTGAGATACGTTGGCACGACGGCCAAATCTCAGAAGAATGGATAAGTTATTTGGAACCATATGAAGTTTAATAAGGGTGATTTAGTGGTGCATGCCCAAGGAACCCTTTTCCCAGAGGGCCATATCAAGGGTGTGGTGACGGAGGTATTTGGAGAAAATTCTAACTTTTATAAAGTATTCTGGTATACTACACGCCGGTACCAGACTCTAAGGCAAGATAATTTAAAGCCTCTGGCCCACATCTATACACACAACAAAGGAAATAGAGCATGACAATACTAACAACATTTATTTTAGTGGGGATGATCGACTCGCACGACACATATTTTGCAACGGTGGAACTAAATACTACACCGGCATCTAATGGTGGCCCCGCGACAGCGGTAATACCAGTGTCAGCATTTCCCTGCGAGATTTACGAAGGTAAAGTTTTCTATGTGGTAAAGCTAGCGGACGAGCAGGATGCTGTTATCGTATGTCAAAAGGAGCCTGATGAAAGTCGGTGACTTGGTGAGGTTTGAGAGTGTTTTGAGCGATGATATGGATCGTTATACTGCGGCGCATGGTTTGGTGGTGAAAATGTCTAAGACGGGGCATGACACAGAGTCAGCGCAAGTGCTGTTTAATGACGGAGAGGCTTGGTGGGTTGGTACTCAAAGATTGGTGGTGGTAAGTGAAAGTCGGTGATCTTGTGCGCCCAAAAAGTGCACCGTTTCGGGAGCAAGTGGGAGTCGTTATATCAGTTCGTTTCATGGGTCAGATTGGGGTGAGGCTAATGTGTGGTCGAATCGCTACTTATAATAAGGGAGTATTGGAGATGATGAGTGAAGGATAGTGGCGCCCCCAGCATCGGCGATCTTGTTGTCGCGCTCTACGACGAGGAACGCGACATTTCTTGCGTTGGCTTGGTGACGGAGACTAAGGGAATCGAATGTAAGATTCAGTGGTCGTCAGAAAGCAATCCTATCGGATGGTGGCCACGCACAAGTCTAAAAGTTGTTAGCCCAAGTACGCAGCCCGGTAAAGTTTAACGCACTTAACAACCACTTGACAAGTTAGAGGTTGACTTGCGTACGTGTGGGTGCTATATTATATGTATGAAGATTGGAGATTTAGTATCTTTTCGTGGCTCACGGGGCATTGTCATTGATGTTGGCACCTTTGGTGTCGGATACGATGTGATGGTTATGTGGCACGATGAGACTGCACCAATGATGGAGCAAAGCGTGAGGCTAAAAAATGAAAGTCGGTGACTTGGTAAAGTTTGAGGCTAAGAATGCCATCGGATCGGTAGGGGTGATTATTGCTGAAAGCCCATGGAATCCGCTGCTTGCAGATGCCTTCGTGGTGTTGTGGTCGTCTGGCGAACTTGTTGAAAGAGTGAATCCGGGGATCTTGGAGGTTATAAGTGAAAGTAGGTGACTTAGTTAAATTTTCGGCAGCTCACGGAGCCTCATTCTGCGCTGGGCTTATTGTTGAGATTATTGATAAGAAGTGCTGGCGTACAGATGTTCTTGGCAACAAGATAGACTGGGCGAAGATTGATTCGGAGCCTCACGCAGTTGTGTTAATCAAGGGTGATAAGAGGGAGATTCCTGTGACAGATTTGGAGGTGATTGATGAAAGTCGGTAACTTAGTTAAAAGAAGGGATGACAACGTACACCACGGTATTGTGGTAGAGATGGGGCCCCAAGAGACAGCGATTGACCACGGCGTACTGACAGTGGCCAAGGTTCAGTGGAACGATGGCGATTTGACTTGCGAGTTTATAAAGATGCTTGAGGTATTGAGTGAAAGTGGGTGACTTGGTGACAGTAGGGCCAAGTCACCCCGGCGCAACAAAACCGTTTGTGAGCGTTGTGCTGGCGGTTTGCACTCCCGAAATGCACCGTAATGGTATGCACTTGGTTAGTATTTTGGAACAGGGACAGCCCAAATGGTATCCTGTTGGATACATCGAGGTTGTAAATGAAGCTGGGTGATCTGGTAAAAGTAAGTTTTGGTCCGAATGAAAAATCCATCACTGGCATTTTTATTGAGGATGATACCTATGCAACCGGATTAGATAAAGACGGATGGACTGTTATAACCCGTGCATATATATTGTGGGAAGGCGAAGTCTGTTCGACCCCGCTCGATCAACTGGAGATTCTAAATGAATGTAGGTGATCTGATTAGGTGTAAGTTCACAGGTAAGATCAGCATTGTGATATGGCGCAACTCACCGCACGGTGCATATTTCAAGGTTGCCGGCGAATCTCCTAATCAAGTTTTCAACTCAACCTCTTGGGAGTTGTTGAATGAAAGTCGGTGATCTTGTCGAGATTGAAAAGTGGTGCAAGAACAAGTTTAGGAAAGCTGTTGTTGTTCGGGTTGAAGAATGGGAAAGGCACGGTGTGTGGATTAAGTATCTCGATGGTGGCGAGGGCACAAATAGCGACGGGTATGCGATGAAAGACAACCTAAAGGTGCTCAGTGAAAGTCGGTGATCTGGTAAGAAAACACACGGCATATGTCGGATGGGCGCAACAGACGGGACCCGATCTCGGCATCGTTGTAGAATGTCAAGATGATACTCCCAATGCGTTTGGTACATACTGGCGCGTCCTGTTCGGAAGTGAGTTAAACTATGTTCGAGAATCAGATTTAGAGGTCATCAGTGAAAGTCGGTGATCTCATATCGTTCAAGCCAAAATCGTTCGGTGATGATGACTGGTCAAACCCCGGCATTGTTCTGGATAGCTATGAGCATGATGATCGGCAGTTGGGAGGATGGAAAGATTTGATATGGATTGTCTGGATCGATGGTTATAGATGTATGGTCAACGAAAGAAATGATGATGTGGTTTACTTGACAACTCTTTGACTTGACTTAGGGTGGTTTCGGTGGTATATTATAAGAGTAAGGAGAGGAACAAATGAGTCCTGAAGAAATGGAAGCGAGGCCCGTGCGATTTATCTTTGCCGGTGACATGGTACACGAATGCATAGGCACCTTTGCCGAATGGATCGGGCTGGTCATTGATGTTGATCAGCGCACCGGGATAGCCAAGATCCTCAAGCGCGGAGAAATCATCGAAAGAAGCGATTACGGTCGCTGGAATGTTATTTAGACACTTGACATTCACTTGACAGGAATATCCTTGCTACCCCCATCCCGCTATGCTATATTATAGGTATAGAAAGGAGAGAAAATGATTGAAGTTGGATCATTGCTTAGAATGTGGGGAAACCACTCAACGTGGCTTGCTCTTGATGAGATTGCTGATACTGTGTTGGTGGTCAGCCAAAAAACAAACCATAAGATGTGGGCAAACAAGGCATCGTTTGAGGTGATCGGATGAAAGTTTGGGTTATGCAGGGAAGTTACGAAGGTGAGCTGTTTAGCAGCGTACATCTGACACAGAAAGGGTGTGCGCTGGCGTGTATTTCTGATATATTGGAGTTTCACGGTATCGAGGATGATGAAACCGCCTTATCGGTTATGCACAACTCTTATGCATACACGGATGAAGAAAAGAAAGTCAAAGAAGCCACGGAACCTATTGAGTGGGACCAAGAGAGGCTGAAAGAAATGACGAGCGAGCAACTTTGGAAGATTTTTAATGAGTGGTGCGAGATTAGCTGGGATCGAATGGCTGATCGTGGTTATAACCTTGACGGAAACAGCGTGGAGATTCAAGCATGAAGATTTGGGTAGTACGAAACACTTGCCTATACAGCAACGAGACTTATCTTTCAACGCACATAACCGAGAAGGGTGCGCTGATCACAGCTATTAAAGTAGTGCGCGAGGATCTAACAAGTGGCTTCGACGAGGATGAACTTGAAGATATGCGACCGGGGATGCCACACCATCCCGAGGAAGATTTGATGCAGTATGGTAGCGATCAGCTTCGCCGCATCGTTGATGACTGGTGGGGTTATTCGATGGATATAAACGAACATGGACAATACGAAATACATGAAACAGAGGTGGTAGGATGAAAGTAGGTGATTTGGTAACATTGTCGGCATATTCGTTGTGTTCAGAGCCGATGTTCATGTGGAAAGATAGGATTTGGAGACACAAAAAGCCTCTTGTGGGTTTGGTTACCCGCATCGAAGCAAACCCGCGTATCCAACCATGGACATCTAAGAATGAAAGTGTGTACTACTACATCAAATGGATGCAGAAAGACGGCCCAGCGAGCCGGTGGGGAACCACCCACTATCACACAAAGTTGTCGGGCTATTTCTATCGTAAAGATTTGAAGTTTGTGAAGTGAAGAAGAAGGAAGCAAGAATGAAAGTAAACGAGTTTTTTAACACAGTCGGTTCTAACAGAAATCGACAGGTTATATGCGCCGATGGGTTCACGATGAGCGTGCAAGCGTTCGCTGGTGGGTATTGCACACCGCGCATTAACGGGGCAGACAAGTACGAAGAAGTTGAGGTAGGCTACCCGAGCGAGCGCGAGGAACTACTGATGAACTGGGCAGAAGAACCCGACAAGCCAACACAAACGGTCTATGGTTATGTACCGGTTCAGGTGGTGACGAATGTGCTGGCAAAGCACGGCGGCATCGTTGACGGCGAGATCCCCAAAGGTGTCGCGCCCATTCCTGCAAAGTTTATGGCTGACGAATAGTTGACAACTTAGGCGTTGACAGTAGCCCGTTTGGGTGCTATATTATAGGTATAGAAAGGAGAAGAAATGTATTGTACTTGTAGTCGATTGTGGACTGTTACCGAGGTAGCGCAATACTTTGGGTGTAAGTCAGCAACTATTTCGCGATGGCGTAAAGCTGGCAAGATTCCATATAAGTATCTAAAAAATGGGCAGTATCGTTATAACATTTACGAAGTTGTCCGTTCGATGGGGGCACAATAGTATGGGTTATCGTTCCGAAGTTGTTTTGTATGTGGGTCCAGAAGTGATGCCACAGTTTATGGTCACAATGGCTAAGTCGCCACAAGCGCGAGAGTTGTGCTTTGCCGACAAAGATCAGGTGATCAAAGACTACAATGGAGAAAAGGGATCGTTTCTTTTCAAGTGGGGCTGGCTCAAGTGGTACGATTCTTATGAGTGCGTTCAAGCCCTGACCGACTTCATGGATTGGTGCGATGGCGAGGATCTTCCCACGGGCAAGAAAGACGCCGAAGGGAAGGAGAGGACCCAATACGCAGCCGAGTTTTACAAGTTCATTCGCATCGGTGAAGAAATGGATGATAATGAATCCCGCGGCGATGCGATGTGGGGTGATATTTGTATCAACAGGAGCATTGAGTTTTAGTTAAACTTTTGGGCTCTTAGCTCAGTTGGTCAGAGCACGCGGCTCATAACCGCATGGTCGTGGGTTCAAGTCCCACAGAGCCCACCCCGATTCGCGATTTTTTCTTCGCTAAAATTTTCCTTTTGACAAACGCCTGACAAGCGCAACATTGACAATACCCCCGAAGTGGTTATATTATAAGTATGAAAATGACAATAGTTATAGACTCCGATGACAGAGAGGGCCTCGACGCCGCACTAAGGATTGCGCGTTTGATGCACGACAAGTATGTGAGCACTGGCACAAGCCACAAGGAATCGTTCGGCAAGATTGAGTTTATCAAGATGCTTCGCAAGTTTATGAAGGAATCCGTTAATCATTTGAACGATGAGGATTCTGATCAAGTAAAATCTCTTGGCGACATGGGCAACCTTCGCAACGCCAAGCGTTTCGCTGACCGCATGTTTAGAGGTGAGCGATGAAAGTCGGTGATCTGATATGCCTGTGTCCAGTCGCCTATCCCGATACGATTGGAGTGGTGACGCAGATCCTTACACGGGATCAGCACGGACCCCTCGATGTGGAAGTATTGAGTGGTGGGCGCATTGAATCGTGGGAAGCAGACGAAGCGGAGGTTATCAATGAAAGTAGGTGATCTGGTGAGGATGAAAACCCATGACACGGGACTTGTCGGCATTGTGCTGGCGATCTATACACGCGGCTTATCGGACAATGCCCAGATAGGTATAAAATGGTTCAAAACCTCGGGCAATACCGAGTGGGAACCCGAATCTTGGCTGGAGGTAGTCAGTGCGAGTGGGTGAGTTATACATTCTGAGTAGGCGAGGTCAGCATTTAACATTTAACGAGTGGAAGGGTAAGGTTGCGTTATACTTGGGGGAGAGTGTTTGGAACCGATCCGATGGGGTGGTCATCATTAACCATGCGTTTATGGTCAACGGCGAAAGGCGAATCACGGATCGCTCTTTCTTAAAGATGATGGAACCCTTGACATCTTCTTGACACGAAAAAACTGGCGCTAACCGCTTCGCGGTGTTATAATATATATATGAAGAAGAAAAAGACTAATACCCTGAAGCGCCGGAACTGGATCGCAGTTGCCGCGCACTTTCGGCGCGCTGGAGCGATGAAGGATCGCAAGAAGGCAGCGAATAAGAAGGCATGCCGAGGAAAGGTGCGCGCATGAAGATTGGTGATTTAGTACAGATGCCCGGTGCGCTGGGTGATCCGCTTGGTGTCATCACACGGGTCAAGCCTGATGGCATCCATCGTGGCACGAACCTTAAACGTGTCCGTGTGCTATGGCTCACCGACACACCCGGCGAAGTATCATGGGAGCCTCGCAAGTGGTTGAAGGTAATGAATGAAAGTCGGTGATTTGGTGAGATACAAAGGTTCAGTAGGTATTGTTACCGGGCCTGTACGAAAAAGATGGGCAAAACATCGCGATGTGTGGGTGCTGTGGAATGACAGGCCCAACCCCATGATAGAGAGCAGTGATTTTTTGGAGTTGCTCAATGCAAGTCGGTGATATTGTTAAACATTTTCTTACCGAGCAGATCGGCATCGTTGTGGATATTTCGTGTAACCGAGATTCCCGCAACATCGCACCCGTCCAAGTGATGTGGACTACGCAGGGCGAATCGCTTTTCGGTCCCGGCCATCAAGAATGGTGCGGCGAGAAATCGTTGGATCTGTTGACAACTGCTTGACACAACTTCGCTTGACGGCAACCCCTCAAGTGGTTATATTATAGGTATAGAAAGGAGAATACATTATGTCATGGTCTGGAACCGTCACCTGCTCACACTGCTACCGTCAGGGTCACAACAAGCGCAAGTGTGAAAAACTCACAGAACAAATCAGCGATAAGTACACGGGTAACGTGTTGGCAGCAGCGTCAGAGCGAGAGCGTGGTAACGAAAACGATGCCGTGTGGTATGACGAACGCGCCGAGAACTATCGCCAGCAATACATCAAGCGCACCAAGATCGATCTTGCAACCGGCAAGCAGGTTAAGAACAAGACGGCGAAAGCCGAGCGCATGAAGAATGTGACTTGTGGGTACTGCCAACTGCGCGGCCACACACGCCGAGTGTGTGAGGTTGTGAAGCGCGACAAGCTGGTATTCATCGAGGAATCTCGGCGTGTTCGCGCTGGTGCGCTTGAAGCTGCCCGCGAGACTGGCATCGGCGTGGGTTCAATGATCCCTATGCGCCTCAACGGTTACAACGCCGATGGTGAGTGGGGAACACACACATCGCTGCGCTACATTAAAAGTGTAGATTGGCACACGGTTACTGCTGCTCGCGCTGGTCTGTGGGTTTATCACGTTCATGCGAGCAAGCTGGCGTCGGCTAACCAAAGTCGCTGGACTGCTCGCGACAAGATCCTGAAGATGGAGGAAAACTTTAAGGAAGCACGCGCTGTCGCGGAACTCGCCGATGGGCCCGCGCCCTGTGCTTCGCTCATCCCATCACTCGATCCGCCTGCTGGCTGGCTGGACTGCGAGCCTTCCACCATCGACGTTGCCGCTGCCTTCCCTACCACGGGTAACAAGTATGAGAAGCAACGGGGCCATGGCTACGCATGGCCGAGCGGTATCACGGCAGAAGTGATCCGGGATCTCGGACTTGAAGAACACTGGAAGGGCCGTTTTTAGACTTGACACTCACCTGACAACTCTCGCCTTGACTTATGGGCGAGAGCGGTTATATTATAAGGGTAAGAAAGAGAAACAAAAGTTGTCAGCCGATAACAAAAACCTCTGACATTTACCTGACACGAAAATACTTGACGTAAAGACCTTACTGTGTTATATTTATAGAGTAAGGCAAAGAAACAACAACCTCCCAAACTGGAGCAATCATCATGGCTATCGACTTCGCAACATTTCTCGCTGTCGCCCCTCACGTACTCAACTCACGGCTTCCCGTGCTTATCCGTGGGCGTCACGGTGTCGGCAAGTCCGAAGTGGTATACTTGATTGCGGAGACTCGCGAGCTTCCGGTGATCGAACGCCGTGCTTCGCAGATGACCGAGGGTGACCTGCTTGGTCTGCCCGACACCGCGGATACCTCTATCAATGGGCGCAAGGCGACCACATGGAACGCTCCTGATTGGCTTGTGACAGCCTGTGAGCAACCTGTGTTGCTGTTCTTGGACGAGGTTGACCGTGCGACTCAAGAGGTCCGTCAAGGGCTGTTTGAGTTGACTGATAGCCGCAAGATCAATGGCTGGCATCTTCACCCTGAGACTCTGATCGTCGCTGCCGTAAATGGTGGCGAGCACGGAGCGCAATACCAAGTCGGTGAAATGGATCCGGCAGAGCTTGACCGCTGGACCGTGTTTGACGTTGAGCCTTCAACCGAAGATTGGCTCAAGTGGGCTAACGGTCGCATCCCTACCGTAGTATGGGACTTTATTAACCATAACCGGAAGCACCTGGAGCATGCGGGTGATTTTGAGCCTAACAAGGTTTATCCTTCTCGCCGCTCATGGGCGCGTTATAGCGATACCGCTGCGTCCGTTGGCGTGTTCGATGAGGATGGCGACCGCGATATGCTGTTCAACCTTGCGACTGCGTTCCTTGGTTTTGAGGCCGCTGTGTCCCTTCGTGATTTTGTTGAGAAGTACGAATGGCAAGTAACCATCGAGGATATTCTTGATGCTGGTGATTTGGCTAAGTGTGAGAAGTGGGGTATCAACGACCACGCTGCCATGATTGAGAAGTTTGAGGCCGCTGGATCCTTTAAGGAAGATTTGGCTGGCGAGCAGATCAACAATCTCGCAGCTTACTTTGTGATGCTACCGTCCGAGATTGCTATGAAGCTGTGGACCGTTCTCGGTGATGCCGACAACATTAACAACGTGGTTGCCCTTCACAAGGCGTCTACACCGGACGGCACCCGCGTTAGTGATCACCTTGTCGAGATCCTTGGTGGCAACACGGATGCGTCATAGACTGCCACCCATCGACAGGGATCCCGAAATCGGGGATCTGTGTCGGATCGGTGGACCCGGTGACATGCCTCGTAAGTTTCTCCAGAAGCATGGTCCCGGCCTGATCGTTAAAAAATACAGGAAGGGCGGAGAAACCCCCTATCATTATGAGATTCGATGGCTCAAGAGCGACGAATATATGAAATTTTTTAAAGATGACATCATAGTATTATCAAATGTGGACTGATGCACTTAAAATAGGTGACTTGCTTTATTGTCGTCGGGACAACAAGCCCGCTATCATTCTCGACAGCGAGGAAACTGCGCGAGCCAAGTATGGCGATATAGCTAACAAAAGATGGCGGTTCAAACTGCATATTGATGGCGAGCAGGGATGGCTGGACGAGGTTAAACTTAGAGCCTTGTATAAACTTCCTTGACATTTGCTTGACACAACTTTCCTTGACTATTCCGCTCAAGCGGTTATATTATAGGAGTAAGGAAAAGAACAATGACCGACACTAAAAAGCCATTCAATCTCAACATGCACACTGCTCGCCTGCTTATGCGCGAGCCATTCTTCGCTGCGCTCTCGCGCCGCATCGACAAGATTGCATCGACAGCAATCCCGACTGCTGGTGTCCGGGTCAATCCTGACAGCGCACAGTTTGAAATGCTGTATAACCCTGAGTTTTTTGAGAGCCTCAGCGACGACCACAAGCAGGGGATCCTTATGCATGAGTTTTATCACTTGGTCTTTGAGCATGTGACTTCGCGTAAGCCTGCCGATGGTCTAAAGCGGATTGACAACATAGCTATGGATCTGGCGATTAACTCCCATATCTCTAACATGCTTCCATCTGAATCCAAACCCGGCCCCACAGTTGGAAAAGAGCCGATGATGGCATGCATCGCCGGCGAAGGTCCATTTAAGGATCTGCCGTCGTTCAAGTCTTATGAGTGGTATCTTGAAGCCCTTAAAAAGATGCAAGAGGATCAGGAAGAAGGCGACGGCGAAGGTGGGGAAGGTTCCGGCGATCCCTTCGGTGATGCTGACTCACTCGATGACCATGATGGTTTCGGTGAGGTCGATGGCACAACTGAGGAAATCGCCAAGGAGCGCATGAAAGAAACGCTCAAAAAGGCAGCCGAGGAAGCGGAGAAAGCCCGAAACTGGGGTACAGTATCCTCGTCCATGCGTCAGGACATTCTTGACCGCATCCAGACTAAAATCGACTGGCGCAAGGTGCTGCGTTATTTTGTCAAGACAAGCCAACGCGCAGACAAGCGGAGTACACCGCGCCGACTGAACAAGCGTTACCCTCGCGTCCATCCCGGCAAGCGTGTACGTCGCCAAGCTAAGATCGCGATCAGCATCGATCAATCTGGATCGGTCGATGATCAGATGCTCGCCGCGTTCTTCTCCGAGTTGAACAAGTTGGCCGAGATTGCCGAGTTTACCGTGATCCCATTTGACACAGTTGTGGCCGAGAGTAAGATATACACATGGAAAAAAGGACAGAGCAAAAAGACCGAGCGTGTGATGCGCGGAGGTACATGTTTCAACGCGCCAACTAAGTACGTCAACGAACACGGATTTGATGGTCACATCGTTCTGACAGACCTGTGTGCCCCGAAGCCCGTTGCATCCAAGTGCCAACGCATGTGGATGACCACGGCGACCTATGCCGCTCGCCCCTACTTTTCAACTAACGAACGTATCATAGCAATCGACGGATAGGGTACGTTAAACTTTCCCCGGACATGGAGTAAACAATGTCAATCACAGGACCGAGACTAAATAATGATGGTGTCATCAAAGCATGGCAAAATGGGCTAAGTGCCCGAAATGGCAGGTATTCTTTGAGTAGTGTATCATACCCGAATGGTCGGGCTGAGTTGTTCAGCTATGACTTAAAGATCGGAGAGCGAACCCCGGCAGGAGTTTACGTCATCGCTGACTTTACCGCTCCAGCTAAAGGCTTTCGATCTATGACAACCTCTTGTCATGTGAACCTTGCCAAGTACCAGACCGGTAACCCGGTGATCATGCACCCGAAGGTGTGGGAGTGTTCCCCGATGAGCGAGAGCAAGCCCTTTTGAAATGAACAAGTTTAAGCCCGGTGATCTGGTGAGGATCAAAGATGGAACACATCAGGATGAGATCCCTGATCATCGGGTTGGCATGATCGTGGAGTTGGGTGAAACCTCTAAGTCATACACAAAGGCGTATACAGTTGTTTTTCTCGGCACTGACGTACCCCTAAAGTTTCACGAGATGTTCTTGGAACACTTTACATCCTCTTGACATTTTTAACCTTGACGATGGCCCTTTTCGGCGTTATATTATAGGTATAGAAAGGAGAAAAATCTATGTTCACCGCGATCCCGCTTATCCGCACCGACGACGATTCTAAACTGACAGCCATCGAGCGCACCGCCATAGGTTGCGAGCAAATGATCACCGCCATAATGATGCAAGCGACGATGGATGATCCACAAGTGACAGCCGCCGAGCGTGAAGTCTATACAACTTTAAGTGTGGCCACCATCATTCCAGCGGAGGCATAGAGTGGGTTTGACCAAAGACGAGATTATCGACTTGATCGATTGTGTGAACAACCGCATTGATGACCTGCATACATGTGCCATGTATGGCGACGGAACAGAAATAGCATGCGAGATAGAAAGGATGGAAACCCTGATCGCCAAACTTGAGAGTGAGGTAAATAATGTCTGATTTACCTATCGTTGTCAGTATGAATCCGATGCTTTACACCGATAAGGCCGGTCAGAAGTGGGCGGTGTCTGGTCAGCATTGGGTGGAAGTGCCTGACACGCTGACACTGGACGAGGTTGACAAGTACATGATCGTGGAGCAGCGTGAACCACCCGCTGTATCGCGTGACGTTCGCTCCTATGAGGTTCAAGGCAGCAAGGGGAATACCTACACCGTGAGCGACAACGGAGGAACGTGGACCTGCACGTGTCCCGGCTTTGGCTGGCGACGGAAGTGCAAGCATGTGGAGGCTCAAAAGAATGAAAGTCGGTGATCTGGTGACATATGCCTTTCAAGCTGCACGATGGCAAAAAGGTCAGTCAGTGCATGTTGGTCTGGTTGTCGAGACTGGAAAGTATACCGGCAACTGCGACGTTAAAGTTTTGTGGAAAGGAGGCGCTGTTGTGCTTACCGAAGCAAGCCAACATCTTTCACTCGTTGACGATTCCTTGACAAAATAACCCTTGACGATCACCGCTTTCCGTGCTATAATTATAATATGAATCAGGAAATTAAACCAATGTCGAATGCCCCCCAGCAGCGGCATCCCCGCGAGGAAAAAAAGAGGCAGCAGCTTATTCGCGCTGCTGGTGTGGCGTGGGTAATCCTTGTCTCCATTTACATCGGGCTTTTTATTCACTGGGCGACTTGCCCTCTTTAGGAACACAAACATGGAAAAGACAACTATGACGATTTTACAAAACCGGGTTATGATGGCCGCCGTCGCTGCCGATGCAGTTTGCTGGGGCGCTCTCGTATTCTTTACTATTCACTTTTTTCAATGCCCAGCGGCATAGGGAGCAAAATGACGATTGACCTGACAAACCGAGAGATTGAATTGTTGATGGGCTGCATTGGCACCAATATCGAAACCGTCAAGCGGCGGCACGATCCTGCCGATCCGATGATTGCTGAACTGATCGAAGAACTTTTTGAACTTGAGACGGATCTGCGCGAGGCTTTACATCGCCCAGATGATTTTGGGCTGGTTGCGGTTGCTGCCGAGCATGATCGCGCGGGTGAGGTTTTTATGGTCGCAGAAGATGATTTCATTCAGCGCGGAATGGATGCACGCGAGAAGGCGAAAGCGAGCAGCCGAGCAGCCGATCGCCGAAACTTTAACCTCAAAGGGCGAGATAAAAAGTTGTCAGCGCAACAGAAACATGATGTATGGGATGCGAGCGATCCGAGGAACTGGTAAGTATATGAAACTATTGACTATTTTGGCCACGCTTTCGACTCCCGGATCTGGCTCCGTGTTCGATCCGACGCACGTTAACATCCTTGTTGACATTCCCTTGACAGAAGCAGCCTTGACTTTGGCCCATCCCGGTGTTATATTATAGGTATAGAAAAGGAAAAAACTATGGACCTCAAAACCTTCCGCATCACCTTCCACTTGCTTGAGTGCTTTCGCCCGCGTCAAAGTCGGATCGTGCGCGCGCGCACCAAAGAAGAAGCAAAGAGCGCATTTCTTCAAGACTCGACGGTGCCATCTAACGCCATCAAGACCTCTCTGAACATCAAACAAATCGATCGCCAAAAGGTGCCGGCATGAAAGTCGGTGATCTGATTCAGATGAACACTTACGGAGTCCGGCACGGACCGGTCGGCATCATTGTCAGCGCCGCGCTATCGCTGCCGAGTGACTGGTGGATCGTTGAGTGGGCTGGTACTGGTGAGCGCGAGACTGTAAGAGAAAATCACATAAGACTAGTCTATTGACATTCACTTGACAACTTAGTTGTTGACAATCACCCCGTTTTAATGGTATAATGGTTATACCAAATAAGGAGAAACCACCATGGCTTCACAACTCGACACCGTTATACTTTTCGCAGATGCCTGCGATACCTTCATCACTGAGATCCTTCCGATGATCCAAGAGGACGAGCAGCGTCTTGGTCATATTGATATGCCAGCACGTTGCGAGGAATGGAACAACTGGATCGATGGGCTGAACCAAGACGATCAGATCAGCGATTGGCAAGTGGAGAACTGGAGCCACATCACCGATGTGTCACCCGCGTTACAGCGCCGTTGACATTCACTTGACAACTTTGTTGTTGACTTTCCCCCATTTTTCGTGTATAATATAGTATATCAAGTAAGGAGATATATCAATGCCCACAGCTTTCACCCTCGATCAACTCACTGACTCCAACGACGATTTTCGGTATCGTCCCGATCCGATGATCAACAACATCGAGATCACATCAAGCCGCAAAAAGGCATATCGCCCGCAACCGGCACCACCGACGCGGAAGCAACTCACCGGCTGGACCGTGGAGCAAGTGGGTCCGAAGATGTGGCGCGTGTTCCGCAACTCGACCACGCAAGGCAAGCAAGCCGTCATTGACTACAATACGCCCGAGGGCGCGCAGTCATTCGCTGACGGTTGCAACGGGGAGCACAAGAGCCCCACAAAGATGAGCGCAGCCAGCCTCCGCAACAAAGCCAAGGAGCATCTGAGCGATGAAGAAAAGGCCGAGCTTGCTGCGCTTGCTGCCGGCGAGGGCATCTAAATGAAATACTACATATCACAGACAATCGTGGAAATGGTTGACGGTCGCCTGACCGGTCGTGAGGTAGTGTTGACCCGTGCGGATGCCCGCGTTGACAAGGATGGCGCGAGGTATGAGAATGTTAAGCGATTCATGCAGAAGATGAGAGCGTTAGGAATCGAGAACCTTCATATAAATGAGTACGAGAAGAAGCGTTACAATAGACTCATCCGTGAACAGAACAAGCGGCACAAAGAAAGAAAGCTGACCGTTGGCGATATTGCTCAGATGACTGAACAGTTTGACGCCGAGGCCACCACTCCAAATGTTTAAGCCCGGAGAGTTAATAAAAAGAAAATCCTTACGAGCAGATCGAACCCGCGCTTATCGGGTTGTAGTAGATAAGGATGAGAATAACTATACAGTATATAATAACTCTCTTAAATGTTTACAGATCGTTGCTGTGCCTGTTATAGAAGGCTTATATGGTAAAGTGGTACAATAATATAGCTGTGGCTCTTGGTCTATCTCTACTCTTTCGTAATATGGTGTCTTGTCTGACAGTGTTCTATAATGTGTTTGTAAATGTGTCTGGATTGTGCTGGGATCTTAGTATATACACGCCATCACACCAAACGTCAAGCCGTGAGTTTAATGCGACAAGCAAACCGAGCAATATCATATACTTACACTGCCGTGTATCACCAACGATTTCAACTACTTAGCCGCTTTACAATCTTTTTACATATGCGCTTGACAACTGCCCGTCAGCGTGATATGCTATACACAGGGCAGGAGAGAAGAAGATGAACACAGAAACCACCGACGATCTCATAGGCACCCTTATCGTGGGAGGACTGTTTATTCTTATTATGATGATATGACACTATATATGACACACTACCCGTAGTGTCTGCACGTGCCAATCATTAGCCAAAACCGGCGTATAGAGAATGCGACACACTATATATGGATTTGTGTTTGTTTACGATAGGAGACCGCAAGTTCTCTGCTTACGAGATTGACATACTATATTTGTTGATGGAGGACGATGATGGCGATTGGACTGTGGGCGATATTGCAGGTTCTTTGCCCTATATCGCTGATCACCTATGGGACGGCGTACAATCTCTTATACTGTCCGGCATACTTGAACGGACTGACATGACCCAACCGCTCGAGGCCGTAGAAATAATATCTGTAACTGTACCTGATGATGCCCGCCATTGGTTAGACGACCACTCCAGCGATATAGACGATGCATTCATACTATTAAATCCTGACATGTTTGATGTGACAGTACCAGCAGAGGCATGATGGCGAGACTAAAGAGAGTATTAAATAAGGTAGGTTCTAAGGCGCTTATCATGGGATACTATGCGCCAGTGATACTATACGTATACAGTTGCGTTATATATAAAGGTATTAAATCATACAGTAAACATATGACAAAGACTTGACAGCATGATTGACATTCTTTTGACATATTGTTTGACAAGCATTTGACACGTAAGGGTACCCCCCCACCCCCCTACCCGGAATGTATGTGCCATGCGTTATGCATGCGGTGAGAGCCAAGCTTAGCCTCTTTTCAATACCGCTGAAAAAAATGAGATATTAAATATTCCACGATATATACAATGTGGGATTTAAGGAGCTATTTCAAAAGGCACCTAGTCACGACTTCGCAGTCGGGGACCTCGTTACGTGCAGCTGCCATGGCGGTCAGGCCATCATCCTCCGCATCTTCGATGGGGTTAACGAGAAGGAAGCTGACTTTCCATCGATGAATATGGTGGAGATATGGTGGCTACGCTACCCACATCCGGGGGTAAAAGAAAGAATGTGGGTGCATACAATATCCAGATTAAGAAAGATGCCCAAATTTTGCGCGCCTAAAAATTTTGCAGTTTAGGGCATATATAAGATGTGGATGAACCAGCAGATTTCATGGGCCAATTGCATTCCGGCGAATTGGTGATATACTCGGAATACAGTTACTACCCGGGCCTAACATCGTCATTAAGGGATGAGGTTAGGAATGACGATATGGGGATAGTAATGGGGAAGATTACAACAGTTTTAGGGTATACCACATATCAAGTATTGTGGCTTAGGACGGGTGTCATGACGAATGTAGCCAGAGCCAACCTTAAATTGGCATATACCACAGAACGTGACTAATTAAGAGCATGAAGATTACTAAATCCAGATTACATGAAATCATTGTTGAAGAACTAACAAAGACCGACAAAGCGGAAATAAAGCGCATGATTGCCAGAGAACTTAAGTCCATGGTGGAAGACGAAGTCGCAAAGGCAATCAAATCTAAGGGCATCAAAGACGATATAGGTGATATATCGAAAAAGATCTTGAAGAAGTTGTACAAAGATATGTCGGTGCACCACCCGTATATTATTGATAGAATAAAAGTATAACACTACTTATACATTCACTAACTGGATTAAAGGATAATACCATGTTTAAAACGAAGATTGCAATACTGGCCATGAGCGCCGTAACTGCAGCCACGACCGCAGCGCAAACGGAAATGATCCGAGAGTACAGCCCCCCGAGTCGATCTATATCGGCCATACCCGTACCACCTGTGGGCGATACTGTCTCTGCAAAAGTAGTATATTCTCCAGTGACACAGTGTGATCACCTTGAGCCCGGCATGGACATCGACATTATTAGCGCTTGTGCTGCTAAACGTGTTGGTTGGTTAAAACTATAGGCGCCCTAGTTAGGGTGTGGACCTTCTACCCGGTATGCTCCTGTATGATGCACAGGATAAGAGCTTAACGATCCTTATACGGCGCTTTTGGTCGTACGAAGGACTGCAGCCGCCGAGTTATGTATACGCGGATGATTTTTTGAAGGTATGGGTCTGGGAAACAGTGTCGTCAAAAGAAGGAAGAGTCGTTTATTCCGAGGGTGGGCTGATTAATCTCATTAAAGCGGACGTATTCATCATCCTAGGTGATATATAGAACATGAAGTTTTCTTTGCGCAATGAGTGCCAGCAATTAATGCTAAGCTGCGGCGATATGATTATTGATACTACATGTAATAATGTGGGAATCTTGGTCGACCGTGTTCGGCGCATTAGTATGGAAGACGATGATGTGTATTTCTGGAGTGTTGTATGGGCGGAAGAGCCTCACAAGAATGCCGGCGTGCCTATGACCCTGCATATGGAAGAAGAAGGCCTTAAGCTATCTATTGTGATCGGCTTATATGATTTGTTTTGTCCGGAAGAAGAACGCTAGAGAAAATTTTAGGAAAAAATATGAAAAAAATTTCGCTGCATGATGACCAAGAACCTTCACCCCGACCATGGTCCGTCGGCGATCTAGTAAAAATCAACATCCGCGAACTGGATGTGTGTGCTCATTCCGACACCGGGATCATTGTTTCCGTTGAGACTGGGCGTTTTTATAACCAAGTGGAAATGTTCCCCATGATTAGAGTTTTCAATCTCAAAACAAGCCAAGTTAATAAAATATATTCTTATAACTTGGAGATTCTTTCCCCCTACCAATAGTTACTTATGGAATGAAGTATTTCAAGCGCAAATACAAACAAATATGCATCGGAGCTTTTATCATCAATGTGGGGTTATTTATATTTGCGTATAAAATGGATTTCTATGACTTGGAGGTTTTAAGTATCTTAAACATGATTTTTCTTAGTTTTACTATGTTGCTCGATACAAATAAAACTTAAAGCATATTTATTGAAAGGGGTTATAAAATGATTTTCGCATTCATGCTTAGTCTGTTATCCTGCACTAACGATTACGCAGTGATTAATTCGAAGGAGCCAGAGACTATAGTTATCACGGAAACTGTAACGGAGACAGTGACGGTAACAACTGAGGTGGAGGTGCCCATCTATATTGAGGTGGAAGTACCGGTTAATGAAGGTGAGATTTGGATCGACTCCTTTACTCAGCATATGTCAGTTGATGGAATTGATATATTGTGGGTAGTCGACCGGTCTGGGTCAATGAACCGATTCAACGCAGAGCTATTGGCTGGTGTGGAGGCCATGCTAGCAGCGCTCCCAGTGGCTGATTGGAGGCTTGTTATGATTAGTGCAGACCCAACAAAATCTGTGCTAAGTACGGAGTTCCCTCTTGTGCCCGGCGATACTATTGCTGACGCAGAGTCTATGCTAAACACACTTGTTATGGCCCCATGGGAGCAGGGATTCAACTCCGTCTATGATTATATGGTATATAACCCTTATGCCTCTACATGGATGCGCCCAGAGGCTGGTTTATTGGTTGTATTTGTTTCTGATGAGGAAGAACAAAGCCACATTGAGTGGCCGGCCCCATCTGATTTTTTGAGCTGGTATGGCTCTCTCCGAATGGGTTCCGTTTTTATGGCTAGCGTTGCAAATGTTGAAAGAGAAGACTCTAAGTGTGAGTTCCCTCCCAGTCCAATTGATGTAGGAGAACGTTATATGGAAGCAACCAACCTTCTTGGAGGCGTTGTAGTAGACATATGTGACGTAGATTGGTCACCCGGGGTGACGGATGCAACTCATTCGATCGACCCTTATGAGCACATAGTTTTGACACACAAAGCCGAGGCAGATTCCATCAGAGTGTTTATTAATAGTGTGCTCAATCATGATTGGTACTATGAAGAATCAGACAATACAGTTTATTTTACTATTATCCCGACTGCAGGTCAGTTAGTAGAAGTGGGATATAGGTATATAGAGTCCCCGGACACCGGAGACACTGGATCCTAGGAGGGATAATAATGAAATATTTAGCGTTAATATTAATGTTTTTTGTTGGTTTCACAAACAATGCTATTGCAAACGTGGCACCGGTGCCAGTGGAACAAGTGAACTCGGCAATGAATATGGTTCAGAAGAGAGTGAGAGATGCTGCCGTAAAGATATCGACTGGGCCGGGGGGGCACGGATCAGGCTCTTATATTGTCTATAAGGACGCTTATCTAGTATTTACAGCCCAACATGTTACCGATGGGCCAGTCGGCTCAACCTATCACGTTTTTAAAGATGATGAGGTGAAGATGGCCACGCTGCTCTGGTCAGATGCTGACGCTGATTTGGCAGTTTTACATTTATCAGAAAAGTTCGTAACAATTAGTCCTATGAAATGGGATCCTCAAAAACATATGGCAGAAGTAGGTAGTGAAATAACGTACTCGGGTTATCCCTCAAGCCACAAACTTATGACTTTTGGCGGTACCGTAGCAGGATACGGCGATAAACAAGGTGTTGGTAAACAAATTATCTTAAATACATATGGGTGGTTTGGGTGTTCGGGGGCAGTCGTATATACTTTAAGTGGTGAAATCGTCGGTATCCTGTATGGTGTGGATATAGAGTACTACCCAGGTACTCAGGTGCAAGAAAACATGATTTGGGTTATCCCTATACAGCGTCTTAAAATGGATATAATATTGAAATCGATGTGTCGCGGCCTCCCGCGCGGAAGTTTGAGAGCGTGCAGATAAATGAATCCCCTTTGGGAGAAATATGTTAGTGATGGTAAGGATAACGATGCCGCAATTGCGGTCTGTATTAATGATACAGACCGTTTTTTAATCGTCCGGCGCTCTGATATTGACGAGCGAAGGGGCCAGTGGACTATTCCGGGGGGACATGTGGATGCCGATGATAAATCCTTGGAGGCTGCAGCTAGCCGTGAGCTACGAGAAGAGGCCGGCCTAGTGGTATTATTAGGAGATTTACAGTATGTGGGGGAATCCAGGCCCGGTAAACACTACTTTTTAGCCAAAAATTGGTCTGGAGATGTCAATGTGTCGATTCCTAATCCTGTTACCGGTCAGATCGAGCATGATGATTTTAAATGGGCAACGATTAAAGAGATAAAAGACATAGACAATAGTGAAATTCCGATCTATTTATTAGAGAAAGCTTTGGACATGTCTAAAAATGCTAAATGATGAAGAAATTCTGTTAAAAACAGCACAATTATTGGAAAATTTCGATATTTCCGAACAAAAACCCGATAAATTGCTTCGGGAACTCGATGATATTGAGTTAGAAGCTTTAGATGGCATATTAGATGACATGAAAGGCGAAGATCTCGCGTTTAATGGGCTATTTAACGGCGAAATGCGCAAAGTTATCGACTTTCCGACGATGGATAACTCTACGGAGCTTGGAAAGTTCGGAGAATTCTTCAAAAAGCAAGATCTTGAAGTAGATTGGGAAAAAGGATTGGTTTCGGCCGAACGGGAGGTTAATACTGGTAGTACTGAGGATCTGGTGAACCAGCTGATGGGTGGTCCCCCTGCCCGGTCGAAAAAGAAGAAAATTCAGATGAAAATCGGTAAATTCTTCGCAAAAGTGGCAGACCTGAGTTCAAAAAGGGATAATTTGTATCAAAAAGCATATGATCACGCAGAAAAGATAAATTATACCGGTGCACACGGCAAAATAGATGCTCCATGGAAAGTAAGCGGGAAAATGATCAAAGCGGCGCTTGATGAAAAAGAACAAGAAGAGTATAACCGAATAAATACTCAAATCGGCTTATATATCCCAAATCCGGGCGTTGCCGGCCCTGCTGGCTACGCTCTGACCAATTTAGCGACTAAAATGGCGAAATATTGGCAAACAAACGCCGGATACATCAAAAAAGAGATAAATAAGCTCGATAATGACAAATATTCCATTATTATCACTCGACATCCCATAGATGTGTTAAGAATGAGTGATTTTGAGAAGATTACCTCTTGTCACTCTCCGCCAAGCCGATCTGGAGGCACAAATGAGTATTATAAGTGTGCTGTCGCCGAAGCAATGGGTCATGGTGCGCTAGCGTACGTCGTAGAGACAGAAGATCTGCTCCATCAGACGAATACGAGCAATATTGAGAGTGCAGAACAAGAAATTCAAGAAGGTGAGATATTTGACGACGATAATAGGTATGAACTTCCTTCCGCGCACTTTGATATACAGCCCGTAAGTCGCGTCAGGCTGCGGCAAATGCGATACTACGATACTGACAAGCCTAAGCGCTGGGACGACGGCACAGAGCTAGCAGTACCCGAAGAACGCATATATGGCGCAGGTATCCCCGGAATAGCTGATAGAGTTAGAGTTTGGGCGAAGAAAAATCAAGAAAATGTACTATCCAAGATGCCCCAAGACGACGATATGATTGATTTAAATCGATTTTGGATATTTGGCGGCTCATATGAAGATACATCCGGTACCTCGGGAAGAAAATCACTTCTTTCGGCTCTAACCGGCATTCCAGAGCTTGACTTTACTGGAGAAGTGAATCAAAACAAAGAAACCGAAAATGCTTTAGACGCAAATGCCATATCTGGACTTCTTGGAAGATATACCGCCGAAGTAGAACGAATTGAAGACGAGTGGAATCGGCATTATGCCGTTGTAGGTGTAAACGCTAGTGTAGAAGACGACGGAGATGGCGGTGTTTATATTGAAGCAGAGGCTCGGATTACCTTCAAATACGATATTGATGAGTTTTCAGGTTTGCCGAATTCTTATCCAACGGGAATGCATGCTTTTGATAACATAAATGACATATGGGGCGACATCTTTGATAGCAGTTCTGGGTTCGTTAATAAATTCTCGAACACAACGGTTCATATTGGCTGTAGGTTTAACTTAGAACACCCTGATATTGGAGAATCTGCGCTGATGTATAGTCCTGATGGATTTAATGAGTTTTGTGAAGCACTTGATAAACTCGATGACAGACGCGATGGATTCAAAGCAACTATTGATGAGTTTTTGAAGCGCGAAGGTTATCTGGAAGGCGGAGAATACATCAAATTAGCATATGAGATAGAAGACAGCCCATTCGAATCCTATGAGTGGGATGTGCGATATGATGGAGAACACCCTCCGGAGTCATATGAGGCGACGGCTGCGATATCACACGACTTTGATCACGAAGAACTCGGAGTAAGCACCGAAGTTTTGGTTGATATCTTGAATTCTACTGGTTGGAGGATGATGATTCGAAGTGCATTGCTGGCGTCCGCACAGGAGGCGCTGGGAACCGAATATCATCTTGATGTTGAGAAGAGCGAGGCTAGTGTATCTGGTAGCGAGCATGTTGGATATCTTGTCGATTATGAAATTACCTTCAGAATCACTTCAGACGACCCTGACGAGCGTGTAAAACTATTCCGTGAGCTTACGACTGGCGAGGATAGTGATATGGACGATGCTGATAACATAAAAGCAGTCTTTAACAATGTTATGGCTCAGGTTTTGAACTCTCGGCAGCCATCACATACACAACAGAATTTGGATGAGCGTTTAGTCCGGACATGGAAGGGGTTTTTAGGAGCATGAATCAATATTTAAACGATCCTGATTACTTGTTTAGTATTCTTACTGCTCTCGTAAAGAAAAATGGCGGTAAGATCACACTTTCGAAAGAAGAAATGGATGATGTCTCAAAAGGCGATCTAATAGGTATGTATTATGAACCTAAAACTGGGAACCTCATACTTAAAGAAGTAGAACCTAAAGACATGTTACAGGCCACAACATTTATTAGAGATAAAAAGGAAACCGATAAGGTTTATGATAACTAATGAAAAATATATTTACCAAACATGCTCGCGAGCAAGACGAAACTTATTTTCAGCACATGTTGGCAGCATGGAAAATTTGTGTTATACTTAAGATACTGCTGTTTAAATGTTTTATCCATTCGATCTTCCCGTTTCTATTTACCTCCGCGGTGTCTAGTAAGATCGAATGTCTTCAAAGGATGACTGAAAGAAAGAAGTCCGATGATGATGATCTTTATGAAATATTTGGAGGAGATTAAAATGAATTATTTAGATCAGGCTTTATCCGAACTAGACTTGAACGAAATCAAGGCTTACGAAGAAGCAATCGAATTGTGGATTACTTACGGAGGATCCTAAAATGAAATATTTAATACTATTGATGTTCTCCGGCGTTGCATATGCCGATGATAAAAAAGAAGAGCCAAAAGTAGTTTATAAACAAAAGACCGAGATTGACTTTGAAAGTGTAGATGTGGTTGGAGAGTTGCTGAAGCCGCAAGGCTCTTTGGTTCTTGATAGAAAGAGAGCAAAGTTTAATTCAATGGTTTGGATCAGATCTGACTTTGACGATGAAATGGACAAATCAATACAGGAGATAAAATGAAACCTCTCCGATATGAGTTTAGTATTGTCGTGGAAGGATATGGCGAATCGGTAGATGAGGCCTTTAGTCGCGTATTGGATTCTCTGAAAGAAGATCCGGAAGCTGCAATACTAAATGAAGTTGTATATGCTGTTGTAACCGAGGAGGAACTACGAGATGAAACTCCTTCTTGAAAATTGGCGAGAGTATTTGAATGAAGACGAATCTTCTGTGCCTATCATTCATATACCAGACGTGTTTCATACTGGGGAGATGGATATATCGAAAAAGTCCCAACATAGCCATGAGGCTACGGCACTCTCAGTTACCACAGAAGAGTATATTGAAGATTGGCAGAAGATTGCACGGATTGCCGGCAAGGTTCAGCATTTGCACAAAGACGATGGCAAGTTTATTGATTTCCATAAAATCTCTGACATGTCTCAAATATACAACTGGGGCATAGAGGAAGGATATTTAGAGCCATCGGATATTTATGAAGTATCGTATTATGATGACGAAATGGAAGATGAGATGACAATGAGTTTCCGCTCGCGCGAGGAAGCCGAACTGGAGGCTCACGACTATGGCGAGGAAATTAAAGTAAAAAAATCATTTGTGCCAACGGAAAAGATGCAATCTGCAATTGGAACCAAAATTAATCAGGTGATGGTAGATGATTATATTACTTTATTGTATAGCGAGAACATTTCCGTTGATGGTGTGTGGTGGGAGGATATACTAGATGCAAGAAAGTTCTCAGCGCCTCGCGGTGGCATAACCCCTTCCAAAATATCAAGTTGGGATGCGAAGATAATAAGATGAAACTCCTACTTGAAAATTGGCGAAGATATCAAGGAGAACATGATTTTAATGTTCTCTGCGAGAATCATACACGCGGACTAATAACGGACACAGAATTAGTAATGCTTTGGGAAAATCAGGTTAATAATGAACTTGACTTGTTGCTCTCCGAGGGCGAAATTCTGGATGCTATTTCAATAGGTTATGAAAAAGGCAAACAATTAGTCGGCAAAGCAGCGGATAAATGGAACGCTGGAATTGAAGCTTGGGCGACATGGGAAGCAAATCTATTAAACCAAGCATTTGAGCTTGCAATAAGAATAAGCGAAACTTCTGCGTTAGAAAAGGCTTCTGCTGTGTTGAAGAAAGTATTATCTACTATAAATAAATATTGTGAGTTGCATCCTACAATATGTAAGGTTGTAAAATTTGTATTAATGATGATGATCATTTCGGCTGTTATATCTTATTTTAGTTCTGAGGCTCAGGCAGCAGTGGAAGTTACTAAGTTTGATGGTTCTCCACTGATACTAGATGACCGCGGCCTGACGGCAATGAAAGGTATAATGAAGCTTCTGAGCGATGGCGCGTCACCTGAACAACAACAAGCAACTGTAGAGGCTATGCAATGGTTAGACGTTGCTCATAGCGCTGAAACTACAGTTGAGTTAGCTAAGGCTTCTGGCGATGGTGCCCAGATCGCTCAAAGCGTATTCAAACATATGCTGGAGATGTTAAAGACAAGTGAAATACGAAACCTCGACGGTTTTGTTAGTATAGGTGAAAAAGTGATGATAAAGACGAATACCGTAACCCGAGAAGTTATGACGGCGAAGGGTACACAAGTTACAAATATTGAATGGCAGAGTTTGGTAACCAAATGAAACTCCTACTTGAAAATTGGCGAAAGTATTTGAATGAGATGGAAGAACCCATCACAACCCTTCGCATCTTCGACTTCGATGAGACAATAGCCCATACGAGGTCAGAAACACGGGTTGTAGCCCCCGACGGCACAGAGGCGACCCTACGTGACCAGCAGGAGTTCGAAGAGTATATGAACGCAGCTGCGGCCCGGGAAGGAATAGAGGCTTTTGACGCTGTGGATGCTTTGATGGAGTTGGGCTATGAAATTGATTTGAGTGATTTCTCAATTGTTAAAGATCCGGAAGAGATTACGATCGTCACCGATATTATGCGTGAGTTTCCTCCGGATTCTAAAACCTATATTATGACTGCTCGACGAGGAAAGTCGCTTGGGCCCATTTTAGATTATCTGGAGGAAGTGGGGGTTGACTCCACTCAAGTTCGACCTATTGCCACCCAAGGAGAGTCCAAAGGAGATGTAATAGCCCACATGATCGGACAGAAGATTATGCCCGATGGCAAATCCAACATTAATCGTGTAGAATATTACGAAGATTCTGAAAAGAACATCAAAGATGTACAGCAAAAGGTGTGTGGGAACCCAAATTTAGACGAAATTAAACCATTAGATTTTGAACTAATCATAAAACAAGTGATCCGAAAAGGAGATACTTACGTATTTAATGACATTGAGTGTTAAAAGTCTAATACATTTTATGTTAGAATAATAGCTATAACTCGCGAGCTATAGGAAAAAAATCATGAAAGTTTTATTAACATGTACAAGCATTGAAGAGGTTAGTCGGACGGAAGAGTCCGCGGATAGCCATTACCCACTTGGACTGGCCTATCTGCATTCACATTTAGAAAAGTATTCTGATCACCAAGTAGAAACTCATTTCTTAAACAATGTTGACAGTGACACGTGTTTCGACAAGATTAAAAAAGAAATTGAGACCTTTCAACCAGATATTGTTGGGATTTCTATTATGACGTTCAGCCGAACTAGTTCCTATAAGATGATCGAATATTTAACCGAGAATCACCCCAATATCAAAATTGTGCTAGGGGGGATGCATCCCACTGTTATGTGGAAAAATATGCTCAAGAAATACACTAACTGCGTTATCGTTGTTGGTGAGGGAGAGATTACTTTCCACGAACTCTTGGATTGTTATGAAAAAGGAACTGAACTTTCCGAAATAAAGGGCCTCGCTTATCATAACGGAGAAGAGATTGTAAAAACAGGAGAGAGAGACCTCATTGACGACCTTAATGTTTTGGAGTTTCCAAAGCACGAAATCTTTTTGTGGAAAGGAAAGAAGATGGCCAATTTGCTTACAAGTAGAGGGTGCCCTTTTAAATGCAATTTCTGTGTTCTCGACCACATTTCTTTAAGGAAAGTAAGATTCCGAGGCGCCGAGGATGTATGCGATGAGATTGAAGAAATCTTAAGAATTTGTCCCACCGTAGAAACGATCTGGCTACATGATGATGCATTTATGATTAATAAGAAAAGTACGATGGCTTTGTGTAGAGAAATTATACGCCGCGGCATTAAAACCAACTTCACCTGTAGCGCTAGGTTTCGGCCGGTTTCTAGAGAGTTGATTAAACTAATGGAAGAGGCTGGTTTTAATCATGTGTTGTATGGTCTTGAGTCAGGCGCCCAAAACATTATGGACGATATGAAGAAAGGTATCAATAAGGATCACATACGATATGCAATATCGTTGATGGCTGAAAGTAATATTAAAACAACAGCATTTTTAATTGTTGGATTACCCCGCGAGACTCAAGAAACCATCGACGAGACAATTAATTTTGTTCAAGAGATGCAATTTAACAACTACCTTTATTATGATGATATTGGTGTTGCTATGATTTACCCCGGGACTGAGATTTATACAATGGCCAAGTCTAAAAATTTAGAGGTCGAAGGTTACGGAGTATTAGACGACGACTACTGGCTTACAGACTTAGAGGTGCCCTACTATTTATGTGAAAATACTCTTGAACAGATTTTTGCATGGAAAGAAGAAATCCGGAATGCAATTGCCCTTAGCCGAATTGATAAACCAGAGAACTTCCTTAAGCAAAAGAAGATGTTACCATCTTTGATTAAGTATAGCTTTAAGTTTGGTATGCACGGCATTATCAATATGCTTCATCGGTCCCTACAGAAACACCAGCTGCTTCCTGAACTTATTAGAACATTCTTCGTTGGTAATCCGGAAGATATGTATAATAAGATTGCCAAAAATATGGAGAAGGATATGATTGCTGGATTCATGGAGAAAATGTCATTAGAAGAGAAAAAGCAGTTTATTGTGGATTACCAAAATCAAACTAAAGAAGATAATAAAATAATAGATAAATGGAAGGTACAACGTCATGAAGCTGCTGACGAATATATACCACTTAAAAAACAGCCGGCAGCAGCGCCCGAGATGTCAAATCTATTAAATATTGTTAGTAAATAAAAATATAAACAGAGAGGGTATTAAAATGGCAAATGAAAACGGGTGGGAAACTTATTCAAAGTTAGTTTTACAACAGTTAGAAAATATGGCTAGTGGAATTGAAGATCTTAGAGGTGAGCTTCAAGATGTGAAAGGCCAACTCACTGAACTTAAGATCAAGGAAGATCGAGTTCAAGATCTCAAATCATGGAAGGAAAAGATTGACGAAGTCGCTTCCCCTACCCAGATGCAAAGCAAGTTTGAAGAGATTGAGGAACTCAAAGAATTTAGAACGAAGGCTGTAACTATGTTTATGGTGGTTCAGGCAATCATGGCTATGGCCATGGCGTGGGCTTTGGAAATATTTTAGTTTTTGATGGCTTTCGAAAGAATGATACGTTATTGTTCCCCACACTACAGTTACAAAAATGAAGTCGGGGGCGCCGCCCTAGTTACTTCGATGGCTAGATCAGCAGAACATGTTAAGGAGATCGCGGGCCTTATCACCAAACAACTCGGTGGGAGCCCTCAAGACGATCAAGAGTTAATCCCTGATTATGGAATTGGGGGTACCGGGGCCCTTTATTGCTATCAGTATGGAACACGCGCATATATTAAAATTTCCCGGGGACAAAAGGTGTGGATTATCGATGAGAAAAAAGATCACTTAAATAGAGTTTTAATTTATACATCTTGTGGTAGAATAGTAGAAATCGATTTTGATGAGTTATTCTGTACGGAGGCTGACTAATGTTATTTACCTTTGATAAATTTTGGAAACTAGCATTTTCTTTGTTAGCTGCATGGATGTGTTGCGAGTTTGTAGGGTTTGAATTAACGACTGTAACCCTTCTCACTCTGTTAGTATACAAAAATACAGGTGATTCAGCACACCTATTTTAGAAAAAGCTCTATTTATGGCGTGGGTAGTGCTAAAAAACAACATTCCAAAGCCAAAGAAAAAACTTCAGCGGAGGTTTTCTTGGTTCGCCATCTAAATCCGGGAAAAAATGATCAGGTTTCTCAAGTGGGGCCCTTTCATGATGAGAAGGAGGCGATGAGTGCATGCGTGCACTTTCTTAAAAGAGGTACATGTTCATGGCTCGTGAGATATAATGGATGAGAAAGAGGCTTTCGGCGAGCTTTCAGCAACAGATTTCGAAACAGGTGATATAGTAGAATGGAATGTTTGGGACGAAAAAGAAGAAACATGGGCTTCTTATTATGGTATTATAGTAAGAACAGAAAATCAAATATACTCTAATCGAGTGGTTTCGGTTTCCAAAGTAATGCCGATTAACGGACCACAAGTGGAAAGAGAATTTTTTACTTTGACATTAAAGTTAGTAAACAAACTATAGTTTTAACTTTAAAATAACTTAAAACTATTTATAATGATTCGTCTGAGTATTAAAAATGATTGACATTATCGGCCCTCTAATAAAAAAATTCATGCCTTTCGCTCAAGAAAAAATGGGATTCCAAGATCCGCCACGTTTATTTCTTAAGGGAGACATGGAAAATGCTAGTAATCCTCTCGGAAAAACAGCGTTCTATGATCCTGCTGAAAGTGCAATAACACTTTACACTACCGGTCGCCATCCTAAAGATGTGATGCGATCGCTTTCCCACGAGTTAGTGCACCATACACAAAACTGCCGCGGCGATTTTGAAGAGGCTGGGGAAGTGGGTGAGGGGTATGCTCAGAATGATGAACATTTGCGCGAAATGGAGCGTGAAGCATACGAAGTTGGAAATATGTGCTTCCGAGATTGGGAAGACAGCATAAAAGAGACTATTTATTTCGAACATCTACAAAAAGGAGAAAAAAAGATGTCTATTAAAGATTGGAAAAACAATGAGATTACTCAGCTTCTTTCCGAAGCATGGGGATTTAAATTCAATACTCTTCAGGAGTTTAATGAGTTTAGTGAAGGCGCCGATAAAAATACTGGTATGTCCGGTGTTGACGGCGACGACGATGATGATACCTATATGGGTCATGTTAAAGAAGAGGAAGAACTTCAAGAAACGGGCGCTAAAGATACTGGTGCATCCATGGGAGATGATTCTAAAACCCATAAGGGCGAAAAGGATTATACCACCAAGAAGGATGATGATCTTAAAGATACCGAAGATGATGGAGCGCGCGGCGAAAAGAAAGGTGATAAGGCCTATGTCAATGAAGATAGCGGCGCCGAAGAAGGCGAACACTATAAAGATAACGCGATGCACGACGATGATCATATCAAAGCGATTGAGCACCACTTAGATGCTCTTAAGCATGACAGAGACTATGATGATGACCATATCGACGAAGGCGGCGCCGCTAACCGCGTCGGCAACGAAGAGAAAGATAATGGCCGTAATCGCATGCATGCCGACCGCGTTCACGAGCAAAGTGATCCGCTTCGTGAGGCTATTCGAGCGATTCTTGCTAAACACCTTAAGGGCTAAAACCATGACCGGTAAGTACAAAAATTGAGCTTAAAAAGTCACGAAATCGCTTTATTCAAAAGCTATTATTAACACAAATACAAGAGGAAAAAACAATGTCATTAGATTCGCAATGGCGAGATTTTCTTAACGAGAGTCTTGATGAAAAGAACATCTTTACCTATATTCAAGGTCTCCAAGAGATAATTTCCAATCTAAAACCAAAGACGATGACTGAAAAACGAAGACTACAACTTGCAAAAAATCATTTGCGAGAAGTTAAGAGATTCGCTCGCCGGATGGACAATGATATTGGAGTACTTGAGGAAAGGCTTAATATACTAGAAGAATCTCAAGGAGATAAGTAATGGGCGGTGTTGCCGGGCATATGGCGCACTTGTCAGAGGATTTAAGTCTGACTTTCAATGAGATAGTCAGTATCCTTGGCAAGGTAGCGAATGCAGAAATTACGAACGCTACCGAAAAAGTTGATGGTCAAAACTTGTTTTTAACTGTTGACGGGGACGGTGAAATCAGAACCGCCAGAAACAGCGGAGACGTTAAGAAAGGCGGCATGACTACCGACGAATACATTAGCAAGTGGAGAGGACACCCGGCGGAGAATGCCTTTACAAACGGTTTCAAGGCTGTTTCAGCAGCGCTGCGCAAGCTTAGCCTAGAAGACCTCGAGGCCATCTTTGCAAACGGACAGAGATACGTTAATATGGAAATAATGTATCCGAGCAATCCTAATATTATTTTGTACTCTTCGCCCAATATTGTATTGCATGGCCTTCAATATTTCGGAGAGGAAGAAGAGACTCCGGAAATGAGGCAACTTACTAAACAAAAATTTATTAAGTTAGATAACCTTATTGATGGAGCATCCGAAAAAGTCGGAGAAGAAAAGTGGGCTGTAAATGGCCCAAAACTCGTTGCTCTCAAAAAGCTAGCAGATGGATCTGCATTAGAAGAAGTAACGGCCAAGATTGAGTCGTTTGCAGCGCCGGTAGGCATGGATGCCACAGTGGGCGATTATGTCGAACAAGTGGTTAGGGGTTATGCTGAACAAGTTGGACTACCGGATGACGTTACGGAAAAACTTATTCTTTTAATGCTGAACCCAGAAGAAGCGAAAGAACAGGGGGTCACTGTTGTTAATCTCAAGAAAGGTCTTCCGAAAGAGCTACAAACTACTGTTTCTAATCTCGGATCTAAAACCAAATCTAGGAAATATATTGCCAGTGTCTTGAAACCGCTTGAAGTAGCCATTAGTGATTTTGCTATTGAGGTTCTCCGCGGAGTTAAGAGTTATTTTGTCAGCGATAATGATGAAGAGGTTGCTCGGATGAGAGCAGAACTCGAACAGTCGATTGCTTATCTTAAAAATCTTCAAGCATCTGGCGATGAAAAGATGGGTGAACTTATTGATGTTCAATTGGGGAAACTGGGAGACATTGAAAATCTCGCTTCTTCTATGGAAGGGGTTGTGTTCGAATACCCGCCGGGCTCCGATAAAATTTACAAGCTCACGGGTGCGTTTGCGATGGCCAATCAAATTATTGGTAGAGCAAGGCGCTCAGGAATGACTGAAGAAGAGGAACTCGATATCGATATCCTTGAAGATAATTACGACGGCGACAGCGACGAATGGTATGAACTAAGACACCAAATGGATCAGGAACTCGGAGAGCCAGAAGAAGATGAATCAGACGATCCAGTAGTGGATGCCGATTATCCTAAGACTGTTGCTGTTGTTCCAGGGGCATTTAAACCACCTCACAAGGGGCATCTAGATATGGTGCGGAAATATGCCAATATTGCCGACGAGGTCGTGGTAATTATTTCTAAGCCAACCAAGCAGGGTAGATATCTTCCGGATGGGAGAGAAATCACTTCCGCGGACTCTCTTAAAATATGGAATGCACTAACTTCGGACATACCCAATGTTAGAGTCGAGGCGTCCAAAGACCATGCATCTCCGATAACTGCAGCATATGATTTTATTGGTGACAAAGGTTCCTTAAACGTAGAAGATAAGGTTATTCTAGGGGCTAGCACCAAAGACGATGACTGGAAAAGATGGGTTGGGGCAGAAAAGTATGTCAAGGATGGAATAATATTGTTGGATCCTGAGAAGACCGCGGTTGGTCCTACAATGCGTGCTAGCGGCGAACCATATAGCGCCACTGAATTTCGCACCGCACTTGGTAACCCAGAGAATCGTGAAGAGATTGCTGACTTTGTTGGTGAAGAAAACGTAGACGCTGTATTAGATATACTTGGTATCGGTGCTGTAGAAGAAACATCCGCTATGGGTGGTGGTGCCGTGGGAGGATTCTCGGGCCCTTTGGGATCTACGTCGGGTAAAAAGCGCAGAAATGCGCAACAAGACACAATTATCAGACAAGAAAATATCGATTTAAGTATCGTTGATGAAGTTATGAAACTAATTACTGGAAGAGGCATTACACAATGAACCAAGAAGAGAAAACCCTTAGAGAGAGTATAAGACATTTAATCCGACATGTCAAACAAAAAAAGCTGACTGAAGAAAATCATTTGCGTGTCATTATCCGCAAGATGATGGACTTCGATTTAGCCGAGGGCCAGACACCTGATGTGGATCCGGCGCCCAATAAATCTACAGGGATCAATGTACTTGAAGAACTCCTTAAAAAGATTATACCAATTCTGGAGACAGATTACAAGTCTTTAACGACAAATCCCGATCAGAGAGAGTCTTACAGGGCCCATATTATCAATGCTGTCGACAACTCACTAACTCCAGCCAAATTAAACAACCAAGCCGGCGAGATGGCCGCAGAGGTAGATGAGGAGATTGAAATCAATGTGGGTGATGATACTGGCGATGACAAGTTTATCGATATCCGCACGGATGCCGAAAAATCTGCAGACGAAGAAGAAGAAGAGGAAGACCCGCGTAGTACCTTCGGTGGTGATGTAGAGGGCAACGAGACCGGTCGGAATGTGGCCTACCAGTCCTATAAAAAAATAGAAAGCACTATTCTTGATGCTTATGAGTTATTGGCAGATCCAGAAGACCAAGAGCTTTTTTACGATTATCTTATCGCCAACTTAAAGTTATATTTTGAAAAGTTTGAGGAAGAGTTGGCTAGCCAAGTTGAAGAGCCAACAAATCAAGCTTATGACATGGCGAAATCTGAAGAGCCTACACAAGCTGCTGAAGATGATATAGAATTAGAGTTATAACAGAGGAACGATTATGCCAGGAGCCGATCAAGAACCGCCACCGGATTTTACAGCATGGGAGTCAGACGACGAAATATTAGATGCATTCACCACTGGCGGCGACTTCGGGCTGGTGCCGATGAATGCACCCGAAGCAACATTAGCTTCAGTAATCTTTAAGGTAGATGGCGGCGAAGATGAACTAGAAGACCCGGTACCGGATAACCGGACTCAGGAAGAAAAAGAGAAGCAAGCAGAAATGACGGCCGAAGCCGATGTGCAGACCATTTACCGCGCAGCAAGACTGGCGGCGGCCTTTCAAGCCTATATAGAGACCAAATTGGCGGAGCAAGGATAACTTTTTAGCTTTTTTAATTTGACAAAATTGAAAATCCTTATTATAATAAATTTGTGTTCTGCTTGTGATGGTTAAGAATGTCAGTACAATCAAAGAAGATCACAACTAAATTTAAAAGTATAATTAAGAAATTAAAAGATCAAAATAGAATTGATGATAGGTCTTTAGTTTATATTAATAATTTAACTTTAGAAGATTTGCTAGCAGTCAAGTTTGAACTAGCAGCCAATCATATAAATAATAGACTTTATGGTTTTGATATCTGGCGCGCTATGCCTCATATAGTCAAAGAAGCAACACTGAAATTTGCTATCTCAACCACCAAGTCTAAGAAAGATGCATCCAGATTTTTAGGATTAACGTATTTAGAATTTCTAAATATGTGTAAGAAGTATAAAATTGACAACTTCTTCAACCAATAAATAAGGATTAAAAATATGGGGTTTATATTAGCATTACTGCTTGGATGTCCTGCAGAGCTTAAAGTAGCTGGGGATACAGCCACTGATGTTGTAGTGGTACCGCCTGAGTTAGGTATTCACGTAACAGAAACATGTGGCCAAACAGCCATTGGAGATACAGCATGCAACTTTGCGCTGTTAGATCAAAATGAAGAGTTTTGGCAGCTTTACCATGAGGAAGGAAAAATAGTAGTGTTAGATTTTAGTACGAGTTGGTGTGGACCGTGTCAAGCAGCCGGAAACTCTACTCAATCTTTACAAAACGACTACGAAGGAAAAGTTGCAATCGTAACAATATTAATCGAAGGGCCTCAGTCTGGTATTGCGCCAACAACCGAAGATATTGATGACTGGGTGAGTGGCCATGGTATCACCTCCGCACCCATATTACAGGGTTCTCGTGAACTTATGCTTGACACAACAGGAGTAAGCGGTTATTCTATTAGTGCGTTTCCTACTTACATATATCTATCCAAAGGAAGAATATATGGAGGACATTCAGGATTTAGCGAAGAATATGTCAGACAAGTTCTAGATGGAATGTTGTAATGTGGAAAGTATATAAATGGAACGGAAAGTACATTCAAGGTGACTTTATAAGTCAACATTCTACAGAAAAAGCTGCACTTGGAAAAGCAAAAAAGAAGATTAATTATTCAAGAGCCACGAAGAGCAAACTGCCCACATTTAAGGCCCGCGGCGAAACAGTCATCTGGCTAGATAAAGAAGATGGTACTCCAATAGGAATGATCATTAAAAAAACAAGAAAGAAAAAAGGGGATGCAATGGCTTCGACAGAGTAAGAAAGAGGAATAGTGCAAGCAGTCAAAACGTACCAGCAGACTCTAAACGCAGATACAAAACATAATTGCTAATAACAATAACCACTTCGAATCTGTCCGCTTAGCGGCTTAATCGGGAGGCTGCTCAAAGCCTTCTATCCAATTTGAGCAAAACAACAGACAAGTTGTAAAAATCAAACCACCCATCGTAATATGGTAGTGAGCGATGTGGAACAAACTACCTCCACTTGGCTGTATGTGTAGTATAAACGGTCTAAGCTTGTGAATGACTTAACTTTGGACGTATT
>Ga0080013_1001021_pt1 | contig 37986 bp, 52 predicted proteins | sample ETNvirenome_6_85_FD_69236 | JGI IMG/M metagenome (GOLD analysis project Ga0080013, IMG submission 69236) | Marine viral communities from the Pacific Ocean - ETNP_6_85 (SPADES assembly) (version 2) | ecosystem: Environmental > Aquatic > Marine > Oceanic | place: Pacific Ocean | collected 2013-06-19 | reverse complement strand
TTCATGAAGGCCCTGAGCATCTCAGAACCTTCTTTGACGCTAGAGGGTCGAGCAGCGTCATGAGACACCGTTGTCTCAGTAGCTCCGACCCTAGCTGGACGCCGTACTTCCTGCACAGGATCTACAGCCTCAGGGATAGCAGCGCCAGGGTTAGCTGCGATGTAGTCGGCCAGTGCGGCCTCCTCAATATCAGCAACCCATGACGAGTATCCCTCGGCCACCTCCATACAAGTTACGTTGGCATCATTAGCAACAGCATTTAGCATCACCTCTCGCGGTACCCCAGGGAACGATGCCTCCGCCTCTGCGACCTCATGCTCAAGGTCATAGCTGGCCATCTGCACCTCTTGCTGGTACATGCGGTCTTCTATGCTCTTGAACTGGGCCAAGGCAGCGGCATTGGATTCAGGCTCTTCTAGCAAGTTGTCGAGCCATGCATCCTCGTCGCTCTTCTGGGCAGCTTGGGGGGCTGCCGCTGGAGTTTGTTGGCGCGCGTCAAGCTGTCCCTGAAGCTCTTCCATCTGAGCACGAAGGTGATTAATCTCACCCTTGTACCCATTACGAGCTTCAAGGACCTGCCTGAACCGGTCATACGGGACACGGTGGCCCGGGGTGTGCCCTTCCTCTTCGGAGGCGCTGTATGCCTCCTCCGGTTCGTGAGCCTCTAGCGCCTCTTCTCCAGTCTCCACATGCTCATTAACGTCCTCAGTGGGCTCGGACGATTCTGCCTGGACCTCTGGCTCAGGAGCGGTCTCCTGCTCTTCGGTGAAATCCTCCTCACTAGAGAGGAACTCACCAAGCGCACCAACCTCTTCTGAATTAAGAAAACCCATAGCACTCTCCTTTTAACGCCGCGTGGGCGGATTATTACGACCCTGATGTATCCATCAGTGAAGACATTTTGTAAGGGACGCCCCACCTATCGGTGTTCTTTTTGGCGTCATCTTTCTTGAAGACCTTGCCAGTGTTTAACTCGAACTGCAACATCTCGCGCAGATTTGAGGGCCTCTTGGCCTCGACGACGCTCTTAACGCTCTCTATCTGGTCTATACCCATTAAGGCCAGGGCGTATGCGAATATCATGTCGTCATGCTTCTTGGGGGCTGCCTCTGGTTTCCCTCTGTGGTTATAGATGAACGTGTTCATCTCGTGCTTCATTCTGTCGTCAGTTGGGTCTAGCCATCTCTTCGAGATGTATTCATGCAGCCTAGACAGCATCATGGGTCTTGTTGACACGTTAGTAGAGAAGCCAACCTTCTCGACCCACCGGTCTGCCATCTTGTCGTATTGGGTTCTCTTGAACAGATAGGCGTAGCTGTTGCCCATTAGGTGTTCAAGCACAGACAGCCCATACGAGTTAGACTCGACCACAACCAGGGCGTCGTATTTCTTGGCCTCTACCCTTACTCGTTCAGCAAAGGCATGAGGGGCCATCCTCTCGTAGAAGGTGGCGCACACTATCGGACTCTTCTTATCTGTGACATCTAGGACACAGAAGCTGGAGTAGTCTCCAGATGGGGATCCCGATGCAACGTCAACCCCAATGGAATATACCCGCCACTTGGGCACCTCAGACAGGTACGACTTGTATCCCCTTTGCATCTGGACATGCGGATACATTAGGTCAAAGAAGGACTCTCCGCTGGAGATGAAGGCCTGCTCAGCAGTGGCTGGGTACTCTTGAAGGAAGGTGTTCCAGTTCCCCATGCACTTAGACATGAAGGTCTCTTGAGCCCAGTTGGCCTGCTTGTCGGTCAGGCCGAACTCTTCGGCGTACCTCTTTATCTTCTCGCTTACGCCGCCCCTGGGCTTGCTGGCTATGTATGCGCTGTCATCCGTCCAGGGGAGGAAGACTTTAGCGAAGCCGTTCTCGTCTTGCCACAGCCTGTGGGCATCGTTCATGCCGTTGGCTGTAGTCTCTAGGTAGATCTCCGCATTGGGACCAGCAGTCTGAAACGCAGACGCTACGGTCTTCTCAATGTCTCCCCAGAATGCGAACTCTGAACAGTGGAGGGCCTGGTAGGTCGTCCCACGGAAGTTCTCAGAGTTAGCCGTAGTAACCCGGATATATCCCCCATGGAAGAAAGATAGCTCGCGGACATTAGACTTCTCAGTAGGGAACGTGAGAAACGCAGGCAGGTTGTCGTAGAACCGCCTGTATATCTCAAATATTGCCTGTGCGGACTCTGTCCGATGAGCCAGAACACCAACCCTGAAGTTCGGAGTGAACAGGGCCCGCCAGAAGAACCGAGCCGCGATCATCGTCGTCATACCAAGCTGACGAGCCTTCAGGATGTAGGTCCATGGATTCTCCTCTACGTGAGATAAGAACTTCTCCTGGGCCTCGTTCATAGCAAAGGGGATCGACTTGCCCGTCTTGTCTACGATCTGAAGGTATTGGCAAAAATAACGGAAGTCTTTCGCGCATTTTGATATCTCCCTCTCTAGCCTTTCATCCACTAGAGGTCTTCCTTGGGAGGCTCAAGCACAGCGTTCAGAACAGGAAGGATGTCCTTGGGGTCTAGAACAGTCTTCTGTAAAGCCAACACCTTGGCCTCCGTTAGCCTCACCTCGGCCTCGGCCTTGTACACAGACAACTCGTCTAGCTTGTCCTTGACCTCTCGCTCCATCCTGGGAGCCTTCCTGAAGTCGTCCCTGGTGCGCTCCAATAGCCAAGCGGCTGCACGCCAGTCGTCCTGAGCATGGAACCTGACACAGTCAACAAGACCAGTGGTGGCCTCGTCATAGGCTGTCTCAAAGTCATGGACGAACTTCTTCATCAAAGGATGGGCGTCAGGGCTCTTGCCAGCCTTGAGCCATGTGCGAAGAGTGCTCTCGTGAATACCAAGACGGGTAGAGACGATCCTCCGGGTGTATCCATTCTTAATGCCCTGGCAGATGTTGTCTGCGATCAAGGTATTAAATTTTGGGAATCTCTCGACCCGTAACAAAGGCCTCTTGGTAGCTTCTTCGGTGGTCTTCGGTTGTTCCATCGCTCATAACCTTATGCATGGCCGTAAGGAAGTCTACGATATCACGGCCAAACACACCCAAGTCCATATCACCAATCTTATCCTCATCAGGGGCGTTGCTCTCTAGCCGCTCCTTCATGTTTCTAAGAATGGGGATGCAGAGCTTGTGCTTTGGGTGCATGCCAATCTGACCAGCAGACAAGGCAGACTCTAGACCCTCAGTCTCGCTAAGGGTGATAGCCCTGGTGGCAAGAGCATTGAGAGTGGGGTCCATCTCTGTGGGATTAAAGAAGAGAACATCTAGGCTCTCCTTGATTGACTTAATCCCCTCAGCGATGAGCCCCTCCACTATCTCGAACTGTGAGATAGGGACAGCCTCTGCGTCAAGGTCGCCAGGGCCCTTGATCTTCGTAGCGCGCTTAGACAAGGTAACGCTTCTGCTGTTCAAGGATGTTGCGAACACCAAACAGCCCATGCACGCGAACCTGCTGCTGTACATGGAGAAGCGCCAAGGTAACGACGGTCTCAGGGTCAACACCCATCGTGTCTGACAAAGTCTTCACCATGTCTGAGACGCCAGACGGGACGTCCTTGGCTGTCAACTTCACTAGGTTTGGTGGACGGCCTACCGGCGATGCCTCGGTCTTTGGGGCGGTCTTCTTTACTGGGGCCTTCTTCGTCTTCTTGGCGGTCGCCATTACTATCTTCCTTGTCTGAGTGATCGCTGCCTTCTGAGAACAATACGGGCGAAGAGCCTGCTCTTATCGTAGCAACGGTTTCCCGAATTCCAATGACATAACCAGTCTGAGCCATAACGGCTACGATAACGGATAATGGCCCCAATCCCAGCCTTAATCAAGTTACATCCACGCAACCGCCTATCTGGGCAGTGGAACACAGGCTTGACCTGAAGGGGGCCATGGGCTCCCCTGCTGCTTTTAGCGGCACGGTTAAACCTGGACTCCGTATAAGACAAGGCCACCGCCAGAGAAGGGTCTACCCCTCCAGCGATGGCCTCAACTCCCACATCAATACACGTTGAAAACCTGTCAGCAGACAGGGTGGGTTGCGCCCAGTTCATAGCCAAGGCGCACATGTGGGCTAAAAAAAAATAGTTCATTCAATCCCCAGCGAGTACCTACGCGCATACTCAGCCAAGAGCATGGCGTCTGCCTCTCTGTGGGTAATCTTCTCCACGCCAGGGAACAACCTTCCGGCCAACTCCTTGGTGATGTTCTTGTCACCCTTGGTCCTGCACTTCATCCGGGTCTGCCACTGACTAGGGGTAACCATCTCGTACCTAACACGGCAGGCAGTAAGAATCCCCATGCAAAAACCAAACGACGTACCAAACTTAAACGTACTAGCCACGCCTTGCTTGGGCATCGCGTTCACCTTCTCGAACATACATAGCTGCACGTTGTCAGCCCAGAAGAACACAAAGTCAGCTATCTCCTTGGAGGGCTCAGACAGGCGTATGGTGCCCATACACTGGCCAGCCTTAGACACGACAACAACAGCCCCTGACTGACCAGGGTCTACTCCCATGTAATAGTCTTTCATTAGCAGTCGCTCCTATACCACCAGTCGCCAGGGCAATTCACAGTAATGGTGCCGCCCTTAGTCTTTTCAACACGCCACATCTTGTGCGTTCCACGGACCATGACCTTGTATATATACGAGCGCCTAGCCTGGTATTTGTCGTAAAACCTCTCCATAAAGTCTTGGGCAAAAAACATGGCCATTGCTTGGTCGTTGGGGTTAGCGGCCCACTTAACTATGATCTTATTCGACTTCATTATATCCCCTCAAAACGCATGCGAGCGCCGCTAAAGCGAACCTCCTCGCGGGTCAAATGGCGCGCAGCGCCATGACGAAATTTATCGATACCTATCTCGGCTAACGACTTGTCCACATTGTCCACCTTGCTGGGCAGCCAAGGAACTAACGTCAGGTCCGCATCATCCTCGATAGCGCCGCTGCCCTTGGCGTCAGAGATGTGAGGCCTCCTCTTGGCCCTCTTCGCCTCTAAGATGGGCTGAGAGAGAAGGACAACGACGCACCCTAGCTCCACAGCCAAGAGCTTGAGCCCACGGCTGTTAGCGGCGATCCCCTCCTCCTGTGTGCCATCCCTTCTAGATGAACCGCCACGCATAAGCTGTAGGTAGTCAACGATGACCAACCCCATCCTTCCGTGCTCAACGCACATCTTGCGAGCAGCGCGCCTGATAGCAGAGATGTTCCCGCACTTAGGACCCTCCACCACAATGGGCAACGGGCCAATGTCATCACCGGCCTTCTTCACACGAGATAGGTCATAGGGGTCCATACCCGGCCTACGCTGGACATGAACCGGCACACCCGACTCAGCAGCCACCATGCGGCCATAGACCTCCATCTCACTCATCTCATAGGAGCAAATCAAAACAGGGAAGCCAGCCCTGGCAGCAGTAAGGCCAAAGTTGTTCACCGCTAACGACGACTTGCCGTGGGCAGGACAACTCATAACCACAACCTGCCAACCAGGCCTAAACCCACCAGACAAGACATCGTCTAAGGCAGCTATACCAGTAGGTATAACCGTGTCCTCATACTCGCCCCTCTGGATAGAATCCACCCGGTTAAGATACTCACGCATAGCGTCATGAGCGCCAAGCCCATCACCAGCAGAGCCACGCTTATACAAGGCACGAAGACTCTCCTCAGCCTGGTCTAGGGCTTCGAGAGGAGGAAGGTCTGTATAGCCAAGACGACTAACAGTATCCCCAGCTTCAACGATACTCCTCTTAAGGCTCTTCTCTAGGACGATCTCACAGTAACGCCTTAGGTGCCCTGTGGTCCCTGACCTATCCATCACCTTCGATAAGAACATCATCCCACCAAAGGAATCCCAGATACCCTTGTCCACCATCGCTTGCTTAATGGTCACTTCGTCAAACGAACCGTGGACCCGATACAACTCTGACATCACGTCAAACAACATTGAGTTCTTGTTTAGATAGAAGTCCTGCTTACGCAGACCCATCGTCAACACCTCGTCAGTAAGACGAGGGTCAAGCAACAAAGCCGCCAGGACCTCCCCTTCAGCGTCAAGAGAACGCGGAACTACCTCTTCTGGAAAACCCACTCTAACCTCCTTACAACCGCACCGTGGCGGCAGGTGTACCCGTCTCCGAGACACCACCAATATGGACACAACACAATCACCCCCTTGCGCGTACGCGCGCGATAGTATATACTATATAAGTATCTTAAGTTCTTAAGTATCTAAGGATACTAAAGGATACTAAGATACTATTAATACTATGGTTTTTCCCATAGTCGGGGTAGGAGATCTGACATCTCCACCCCTAAGGCATCACACACCTTTCTCCACGTAGAGACCTTTCCCTCCCTAGCTCCTGTCTCCATGTAGCAAATGCTCTGCTGACTAACACCAGCCTTCTCAGCCAGACCTCGCTGACTCAATCCAGCAGACTCTCGGAACTCCCGAAGCCGGTTCATGCTCACCTCCTGTTGAACCAAAACCATACCACAACAACAGACTGTTGTCACCATGGTTTCTCAGTTCAAAATCCCGGTGCGCTATTTGGGTCTACCACCGCTCTTTCCTTATGGCTGAACTGCTTTAGGTTACCTGGTCGCGCGCTTAAGGTAACGCACGCGCTATTAGGTTAACGCTGTGCCCGTCTTCCTTAATCGCTCCTCCACTAACTTAACCGACTCGCCAGTAGGTTAAGCCCGTCCCAGGCTACCCTACCGGCCCTCTCGCTAGGCTAGGATGAGGGTCCATTAGGTTAGGGGAGAGTGACCCCCACCCTAATTATTTTGCTCTCCAACCCGCCGAAATCATTGGGGAAGTGAAGATAGTTGCTCTATCCATTTGATCCCAGTTAGTGGTATAGGCAGGATACAGACACTGAAGAAAACGAAGACACGACAGATTAGCGCCCCGGTCCTTAACAACTTAATAGATGAGAGATGAGAGATTAACCGAACCTCTACCCGTTCTATCAGAGCGGTAGATAGGGTCGGGGTTCATTGCCTCTAGTAGGTAAGAACGATGTCAGTTATCAAGTCCAACCGTATCCATAAGTCTATGTCCCTTGAAGCTATCCAAGCTGCCGTGAGGGCGGCCGCTGGCGCTGGTAATATGGACCTCGTTATGGAGTATGGTGTCGAACTTAAGTTCCGAGACAATGAAGCTAAAGAGGCGGCCGGCAAGGCTGTTAATTGGGCGGACTTGGCTAAGTATAGCGCGGTCCTACCTAACGGCGGTCGCCTCGGTCCTAAGTCTGACGTCGCTATCGTGGTTACTCTTGTCAGTATGGCTCAATTCATCTTGCGCTCGCTACCTCAGGGTCAGCGCGCACTAGATGACAATGAGGTCGAGGCTATCAAGTCCGTCCTCGCCTCTAACGTCCTTTGCGGTAGAGACGCAGACGTTAAGAGCTTTGACGTTCAGGTGCTAGACAACGGTCACCTCCGGGTTATCGGAACGCCTAGCCCAACTAGCCAAGAGGATGAGAAGGGGCTTAATGTCTTTTCCGTCACTACTACTGACGAGGGTCCGGTTAAGTTGGAGCGTCACGAGTTAACGCACCAAGTCCCGGTCCAAGGTAGCGCAGCGTAGCGATTAGCCCTCCGAGCTTAACGGCTCGGGGGGCTTCTTAGCTTCTGAGCTGGCCAGGTTAATCTCACAACTTATGCACCATTAACTGATGAGAGATAAGGAGAGCATATATCATGCTAATGCATTGGAATCGTGAACGCTTAGAGTATCTGCTGCACTGGCTACCTCAAATGGCAAACGAGGTAGACAATGGTGATGCCGATGCTAAGGAGTACGAGGCACTCTATAACGAGATGCTGTCTCTGTCTAAGGAGTTCACCAATGGAAACTAGTGCAACACTGGCCCTAGTTATCTCCAACATCCACTCTGCTATCCTCAAGGTGACTAGCAAGTTAGAGTGGGCGGTGGGGCAGGTTAACGACAACACGCGACGGCTTAACAACCTGTCTGACCTTACTACTGTGTCGAGTGAGGATAATAGGCTGGCAATCGAGAGGCTTATAGCTGAGGTCGGGTGTCTTAAAGATCAAACAGACTTTAATTACAGCCGAATCTCAGCCCTTAGGAAAGAGGTCAGGCCGATTAGGGAGAAGGAGTAAGAGAATATGCCTCCGGGTTAACGCTCGGGGGCATACCTTTTTAACGCCGCGCACGCGAGGCTAGGCTGCTGATGCTAGCCTGGACCGCGTCGCCTCGGCTAATGCGCTGGAGCCACCGTTACTAGTGGTATCCGGCTAATGGAGGACGCATGAGAGATAAGACTTATGAAGACGGGATTACCGATGCGGTGTCCACGCTACTGGGGACAGCCCGAAGGTATACCATCGAGGCGGAATACTTTATGTCGCTCCGGGCTAAGAGGCACAAGGTAACCGGAGAAAGATACGCTAGTCGGGCAGCGGAAGTTGCTAGTGCCGCGCGCACTATCCTTAAGGCTTGCCGTTCTGACAGCGAAGAGCTAGCCGGGGCGGCGCGGGAGGCTAACCTGGTCCACGAGCGCGCGTTTAGCCTTTTGGTCAGCGCCCCTTAGCCTTCAAGCACTATCTAGTATCCCAGATATTTAAGGATACTAGATACTAGATACTAAGCGCGCCCGCGCCCGCGTAAGTAATGTTGTCTTAACGATAAGGAGATAAGAGATTATGAATTGGTCTGAGCTATTAGATGATATCGACTTCCCTGCTAACAAGCATACTGCTGCTTGGGCTAAGGGCCAGGGGCTTGAGAAGCTAACAGACATGAGAGATGCCCTTAAGAGACTAATGGAATGCAATAAGAATAGCAGCCGTAACTATGAGGCTGCGCTCTTTATGCATAGACGTTATGTCTCAGAGTATAACGCCGTTGCATTCGAGCTAACACGTCGTGAGCTTGACGCTAACTAATTTCATTATCTTTTAGTAGCTATTGATTTTAGTTAGTAGCTCATGTATCATTATGTATCCATTCAGGATATGAGAGATGTTAACCATAAGGGGATAACACATGAAGAGTGATAGTAATATTGTGAGGTATAATAGGTGTCTTAGCTTGCCACCCACAACGACCCTACTCCCCATGCCCGGTGTTAACGTGCCGGGTCTTATTGAGCACACGGCGCTGGTTTACAAGACGGACCCGCGCTTTGCTTTTAGTACGCTAGTTATTAACTGGCCTGACCTAACGGTGATGGAGGCTCACCGGTTAATGCAAGGAGAGTATGAGGTAGAGTACGATGATTCAGTAGTTATTACATTTGTCTGATAAGGATATATCATGAAGATTGATGCGGTTAAGTATTCCATTCGCGGTCTTATTAAGGCCACTCACATTGCCCTTAGCAAGGGACGTGAGAACGAAGATAGTATTGATGAGCTAGCGTCGAAGGTTGACGACATAGAGAACGAGTGTGACTCGCTAAGGTCTGACGTTCCCGACCTTGTGTCTGACGAGGTTAGTAATTGTTTGAGTGACCAGCTTAGTGATGAGCTATCTAGTTACGGGATTGGGTGTGACGATTGGAAGGAAGACCTTAAGTCTGAGGTTCTAGACCTTGTCGCTGATGATGATAAGGACTTCAACGGCCAGCTAGACGCTCACGGCAACCTCATTACTGACCTTGAGGATAAGGTTGAGAAGATTGAGGTTAACCTGGCGGATAAGATTCCTTATCTAGAGGGCACCTTGGAGACGGTGGCTGGCTCCTTAGATGAGATGGAGTCGGCTTACTGCGAGTTGCCCTCAACGGTAGAGGCAATGGTCAGAGACCAGTATAATTTCGAGGAGGAGCTTAGCCTTCATGAGCACCGGCTAGGCTCACTTGAGCGGAAGTTAGGCGTACACCCTGATGAGTTTAAGAAGGATGACCCTAAGATGGATGAGCTAGTTAACGCCGTGCAAAAGCTGTACGAGCTTAATGGGATTGAGCTTAACTTCGACCTTGGGGACAAGTAATGCCTGACTACATCTCTGTTAAGCCCGCCTACGGGAGAGACTATAGGTCCAAGGCGTCACTGTTATCTGACTGGGACGAAGGTAAGGACTTTATCATCACCAATATAACACACCGTGATTGCGGTCGTTACGTGAACATCACTGACCTTAAGAAGGAGGGTCATGTGATGGTTAACGCCAGGTACGACAAGCTTAGGAAGGTGTGCGTCATCGAGGTAACGCCATGAAGTATGAGATATCAACTGTAGATTGGGAGGACCGCGCCGTTGTTAACCTTTGGAGGGTAAGGGACGAGGGCCTACCGACTGAGCGATCAACGCTAATAGCAAGGTCCAGCGTCTACTACCCCAAGGACCCTGACTATGGGTGGGCCTTGGAGTTTAACGGTGGAGGCGAGCGGTTTAACCGAGGCATGACTAGCGAGCGCATGTATTACGATGGGTCGCTAGTGTCGGCCAAGCTCGCTGCTAATAAGTTCATCAGCATTTATAAGAAAGGATTGGAGGACAGTAATGATTGAGTTCATGGACGATAACAAAGACGGCGACGCTTGGGTAAAGACAGACAAGTATTCTATCTGGATAGAGGAGTCAGCTAGCGACGGCTCTATCAGGATAGAGGTAGTGCTTGGCGACCACCTAGGTCAGGCCGTTGCCAACCTTATGGTCAGCGCCCCTAGGGAGGCAGAGCCTGCGCCTAAGCCTAAGCAGACTCCGTATCAACAGCGTGCTGTTATTGCGATACTGGCGTCAGGCGTTAGCAAGACCATGCTAGCTGTCATGATGAATTCATGTGAGCGGAGCATAGGCTACTGGTCACACGGCAAGCCTATTAACGGACCCAACCTTGAGAGGTTAGAGGGTGTCGTTGATGCGCTTAAGGTGAGCGTGCCCCGTCCAGAAGGAGCGCCCCACCATGAGAGTTAAGGACGCAGTTCGGATACTAGGGGCCGACCTATCCAAGCCCTCTAAGATGCCGGGGTTTGGGTTCTCTATCCCAGCCGATGCCTGCATTACTGGGTCTAAGCTGGCCCTTATCCCTGGCACTCCATGTCATAAGTGCTACGCCAAGCGGGGTAACTACACCTTCTCCTCTGTACAAGCGGGGCTCAACAAGCGGCTAACCAATCTCAACCATGAGCTTTGGGTTGACGCCGTGGTCCTGCTAATCGAGAGGCGGTGTAAGTCAAAAGGCGTAAGCCACTTTAGGTGGTTCGATGCTGGCGACTTACAGGGGCTGTGGCACCTGCGTAACATCGTCAAGGTCTGCGAGCTAACGCCTCATATCAACCACTGGTTACCCACTCAGGAGCGTGGGTTTATCAGCAAGTACCTTAGTGAATACGGTAGCTTTCCTGACAACCTCTGTGTTAGAGTCAGTGGTGTTAAGATCGGAAGCCCTCCACCAAAACTCCATGCCTTTAATGGCATGGTCAAGACATCTAGCGTCGGTTCCGGCGCTGGGTTTAAGTGCGAGGCCAAGTCTCGCGATAACCAATGCGGCCCTTGCCGCGCCTGCTGGGACACTAACGTCCCGAACGTTGATTACTATCAGCATTGATAAGGAGAATTATAAGATGCCTGCAACACTTAATGAGTGGCCCTCTACGGCCCGTGGCTCTAAGTATGACTGGAGCCTTCTGTTTAACGGAGATATCTACAAGCTGGTTAAGGGAGAGGACTTTGACTGCGACCTTGAATCGTTTAGGGTCCAGGCTTATGGGGCTGCCCGTAACCGTGGCTTGTTTTTCCGTAGCTCGAAGCTAAGCGAGACTGAGCTAGCCATCCAAGCTACATCCGAGAAGCCACCTAAGAAGGGCGAGGATGCTTAGTGACAAGGTAGTTCTTTCACTAGCAGAGGAAGGGCTGCTTACCGTTCGCGAATACTATCTTGAAGAGGGAGTCCCTTATGACCCACCTCTTATCTCGATTATCGTGAGCGGTGAGCAGCTAGCCTCATTCAATTCGCCAGTGTCAGCGATGGCCTGGTTAATGTATTCACTAAATAGGATAAGCGATGAAATCAATTGACTACGAGGCTCTTGCTAGCCCGTTCCCTCCAGATGATATCGAGTGGAGGGTAGGTCATGCCTCTAAGAAGACTCCGCCCACCTGCACACTGCTGGCCTACCTAACGGCTAGGGCTGTCATGGATAGACTCGACGCAGTGGTCGGGCCTAACAACTGGCAGGACACGTATAAGCCTGGGCCAGATGGCGGTATCATGTGCTCGATAGCTGTGTGGGATGGCTCTAAGGAGTGCTGGATAAGCAAGTCGGATGGAGCAGAGAACACTAACATCGAGGCGATTAAGGGCGGCTACTCTGGGGCCTTTAAGCGTGCCGCTGTTAAGTGGGGCATCGGTAGATACTTGTACTCTCTTGGTACCGAGTGGCACGATGTCGTTGAGCACTACAGCGCTAAGAGGGACGGCGTTGACTACATCAAGGCCAAGGTAGATGGCAGTTGGGTGTTCATTAAGCGGCCAGACCTACCGGAGTGGGCCTTACCTGAACGCCCCAAGGACCCTAGCTGGTATGATGACCAAGCCGCTTTCTGTTCTGAGCTTAGCAATAACGGGCTTAAGTATGAGGACGTAGCGTCATGGTGTAAGGACATGGGCAGGCCACGGCCTAGTCGCATGGATAGTAACGGGCGTAGCCGGTTGCTTGACTACCTCAATAGTAAGGAAGGGCTAGACCGATTTAGCTCATGGAGAAATGGATAATGGGATTTCGTTCAAGCGATTATGCAACAGACTACTCACCGCAGAATAAGTTCTCTCCGATACCGGATGGCACTTACGACGTTGTGATTACCAGTGCCTACATCAAGGACCTTAAGACTTCATCAGACCAGATTAGTGCAGAGTCAATCACCTTCCTAGCTGAGACGGGTGATGAGGATGTGAAGTCAGGTAAGGTGCAGCAGGGTGACCCCTCTAAGAACATGCGTGTCGTGTTTGAGGTAGAGGGCGGCCAGTATGCAGGCAAGACCTTCCAGGCTTACTTCCTCTTCTACCACTCTAAGGTGGACTCGATGCGGCAAGGCCGTAAGTGGCTTGGCATTATGAGCACTGCTGCTGGTGTCCCTGACTGGGACGACCCTATCCAGCTTAAGGGCTCACGGCTAAGGGTCCGGGTTGAGATGGTACAGAAGGACTGGGGCCCGGTAGTGCAGCCTAAGCAATACTTCCCGGCTAACGGGCAGGCCAAGCAGGCTAGCGGCCAATCACCGCCACCACCGCCTGAGCAGGGCACGTTTAATGATGATGACATTCCATTCTAGGAGATAGCGATGAGTGATTATGAAAGACACGAGCCTATGACTAGGGGAGAGAAGAAGGAGGTAGAGGCTGAGCCTCACCCTGATTACTTCCCAAGCCCTGGCCCTCACACTGTAGACATAATGGATATGTGCAACGTGCTTGGCACCATCCTTAGTCTTATCGAAGAGGGCAACATCGCTGGTGCGTGGTCTTACGCTAAGGACAGTGAGCACCTCATGGAGAAGAGGCTTAGCCTCATGGATAGGTGTGATGAGTGCAGGGCTGACCATCGTAACTGCACATGCGACCAAGAGGGGGATAAGGAATGAGAGTGTTAGTCGCTTGCGAATTCAGCGGGACAGTAAGGGATGCCTTCCTAAAGCTAGGGCATGATGCAGTTAGCTGTGACCTTCTGCCTTCTGAGTCCAAGGGACCGCACCTCAGATGTGATGTGCGGGATGTCTTGGGGGATGGGTGGGACCTTATGGTTGCTCATCCCCCATGCACGCACCTAGCGGTTAGCGGCGCTAGGTGGTTCAAGGATAAGCAGGTCGAACAAAGGGCTGCGCTAGAGTTTGTGTCTACGCTTCTTAACGCGCCAATAAAGATGATAGCCCTGGAGAATCCAGTAAGCATCATAAGCAGCCGCATTAGGAAGCCAGAGCAAATCATACAGCCTTGGCAGTACGGCCACCCGCAGAGCAAGAAGACGTGCCTATGGCTTAAGGGGTTACCAATCCTTGAGGCCACTAAGGTATTGCCCCTACCGCCATCCGGTCGGTGGGATAACCAGACTCCTAGCGGACAGAACAAGTTAGGGCCTAGCCCTAACCGCTGGAAGTTAAGGAGTAAGACGTTCCAAGGAATAGCCAGTGCAATGGCTAATCAATGGGGCACCATGGAGATTGATAATGAATAAGAAGATTGCAGAAGAGATTGCAGAGCAGACCTCTGAGTTCCTTATGAACTTGGTTGATGACCTTATCGGACACGATGGTCATTGCAAAGTAAAGGTTCACGCTATCAGGCATAGCGGTGACATGATGCGCTTTAGGGTTGAGGTCCAAGAGGTTAGTGTCAGAGAGGACGGCGTTGAGATGACGCCTGAAGCTAAGGACTTTGCAGAGCTAGCTGCGTGCAAGCAGATGTCTAAGCTTGGGCAGGCAGGCATAACACCTGAGCATCTTGGCAGGGTCTTCACTATTAACGGAGGCATTGAGCACAGGGTTACCGGGTGGAACCGCCACGCACGTAAGCGACCAGTGCTGACCAAGAGACTAGACAGCGGCCAAGAGTACGCTTGGACAGTGCCCGCCATTGCTAAGTACCTAGGAGTTAATGATGTATGATCCCTATGAGCCAACTCATCACTGGCGCTACCGTGAGCTGTATGCCACGGGCTATGCCGGGTCAACGCCACCACAGCCTGAGTGCCCTGAGTGTCATGAGCGTCCTGCTAACCTGGACCCTGATACTGACGCGCCCGGTCTGTGTAACAGGTGTGATGAGATTGAAAGCCTAGAAGCGGCTGACGAACACATGGCGCTTGCCATGATAGACGAGGGCCCCTTGGCTCCTTAGCGATGGCAGGGCTCCCTGCTTAGGCCTCGATACATTCACTAGTCCCTCCCTATGGATCTAGGTTTGTATCGGGGCCTTTTTTTATTCGCGCAACACTAAGGTCACCGCGACTAACCCAGTAGCCACTACGCCTACAGTGAACCCAACGTATGGGTTATGCCACCAGGGCTCAGGCTCTAAGGCATCGGACAGCATGCGCTCTAACTCACGAGACTGGGAGCCTAAGGCAGAGAGAGACTTCGTATAAGCCTCACCCTCTATCTTTTTGGCGTCCATACAGTGATTCAAATCGACCCTACACATGGGCATCTCTATGGCCTTCACGCGCAGACAGGCCCTCGCCTCAAGGATGGGCACCAGTAGCCCGCTGCAATGCGCTGAAGACCCCTTCTCGATGGGCTGAGCCCGCTCGCACGGGGAGCTTAACAGTAGGGCGGTTAACGTGGCGGCAGTTAGAGTGATGCCTTCTTCCTTTCAAGCTGGTCCTTAGCTGCCTGCTGCCTAGCCTTGGCCGGGAGCTTCCCCTTAGGGGTGTGCTTATCCCAACGCTTAGCCATGGTGGGATACTTCTTATGCATCCACCTTCTTTGAGCCTCGGACTTAAAGGGCATTACTTCTTCTTGCCACTGCTGGCCAGCATGGACTTAAGGAGTTTCTCTGCTGCCTTAGCTCGCTTGTTCTCTGCCTTTCTAATGTGGGCCTGCTTAGTCCCCATGCTCTGCATGCGTGGGTTCTTGGCGGTCGCCTGCATAAGGCTGTAAAGGATGCGCTTGTCTCTGCTAACGCGTGGCGCACCGGGCTTGGCATCACCACCAAGCACGAAGCCTTCGCGAGGGTCTGTGTCGCCGGGGCCTTGGTCTTCTAATGGCCTGGTTGACTTGACCGGTCTCTTCCCGTTAGCTGGTCTCTTTTTGGGCTGACTGATTATCACGGGCCTGCTCACGGCTATCTCCTACTTCTGCCCGGTAGCCCGCTCGAATCGAGCGAGGTGTTTACGAAGGTTAACCTTAGGCTTCTTGGTCTTGGCCTTCTTGCCTTGGTTCTGCTTGAACCACTCTCGGAATAACTGACGGACGCCACTCTTCTTATCGAGCTTGCGCCAGTTCTTAGGGAGAGGAGGGGCCTTGGTTCCTCGGAGGTCTAAGATCCCCTCTCGTGCGGACTTAGCGTCAGCAAGATAGCGAGTCTCTTTAAGCTGCGCCTCTGATGGCTGCTTCTTGGGCCGCTTAGACTTCTTGAACTCGACCAGCTTGCGGGCAACCTTGGCATCGCCTACGGCCTTATCCACCATCTGGCCAAGCATCTTGCGGGCATCGGCCCTGGACCTCTTGGTCTCGCCCTTAATAAAAGACGCTTGGTCCTTCTCCTGCTGAGCGTACTCCTTCTCTACGTTGAAGCTAGAGACCTGGCGCTTGTGGCGCTTGCTAGACCCGTGCTTAATGCGTCGAGCAGCGGCTGCTCTGGCCTTTCCCTCTTTGGTGTAAGGGAACTTCTTGTCGCCTACTTGTGGCATCTTAATTACTCCTGAATCCTGGTAGGGCAGACATGGCTGCTTTCCGCTTTCTCTTCTCTTCGGCTGCTTTTAACTTGGCGAGTCGAGCCTGTGCATCTGCCTTCTTAGCTTTCGTCTCTGCGATCCTAGACTTAGACGCCTTGATGGCGCGAGCCTTCTGGTTGTGAGCCTCAGCCTGAGCCTTAGCATCAGCGACCTTGCGTTGCCCTGCCTCAAGCCGCTTGGCCTTAGCCGACGCTACGCCTGACTTCCACCTGGCCATGTCCGCTCGTCCACTTGCGGCTTCCTTCTCGTTCTCCAGCCTATCAATGGAAGAGGGGATTCTCTTAGACGCCTGGGCTACCTTGGCAACCTTAGCCTTAGCCTTGGCCACCTTCTCAGCCTTAAGCCATGATGCTGGGATAGCTTGGCCAGACTCTCGCTTCATCTTAATGCGAGTCTCTAGCGCCGTAAGGTCAGCCGTTCTACTGGGTGTAGTCTTCTTAGATACTACTGCCTTCTTGGCGGGCTTGATGACAGGCTGTGCCACTGCCCTCTTCTTGGGACTAGACCGGTTAGCCGTGTACCACTTACGGAACTTGGATAGCTTGGCCTTGTACTCAGGGTCACTCTTCTTGGGTAGCTCAGGCCGGGGCGCACCCTTAAGTGACGCCGCCTTAGCCTTGGCTTGAGGCTTAGGCTGGGCCTTGGCCGGTGCCTTTTTCTTGCTTGAGTAGGTGGCCAAGGCGCTGGCCTCTCTCGAAAAGGGGGGAGGGTCCACGTCGCCAAACCTTCTCTCGCTAGCAGCCAGCGACTCGGTGGAGGTAAATGGCTTGGCCTTGGCAGCAGCCTTGGCTTTGGCAGGGGCCTTTGCCTTAACGGGCTCGGCCTTAGCTGGTGCCTTGGCACGCTTGGGCTTGGCTGCCACGCGCCGGGGCTGGGCGCTCTTCCCCTTAAGCAGGCCCTTCTGCGCCGCCCTTATGTCGCCTAGCAATGGGTCGATCATGGGATGTCCCGTCACAGGCTTAAACTTTTCCTTGAGGTACCCTTTGAGGCCTTTAGCGCCGCCCTTAATGGCCTCCCTCTGCGACTCTACCGTTCCGGGCTTGGGCGTGTGAGTCTGGCCATACCTAACCGCGTCTTGCCCAGGCTGCCCATAGGTTCCCGTTAGGTCTCGGATGTCAAAGTATGACCTATTCTTCTTCTCTTCTGCGATTCTTTTTTTGGCCGCTGCTGCCTTGGCCTTTAGAAGCCTGAGGTCTCTCTGCCGCCTGGTTTCTTTTGCCATCTTAAAACTCCTGGTTCCAAGCAGCGGCTACGTCTGCTGCTGATGTTGTGTTAGCGATGTTGGCTGCTGCTAGCTCAAGCTCTTTCTTCTTATGCATTCGCTTCTTGTCTAGCTCTAATAGCTCGAGGTCACGGAGGTCAATGGCCTGCTGCATCACGGTAGATGTATGGCGCTTGAGCTTCTTAGTCTCAGCGATGGTGCGTGCTCGTCGTTCAGTTCTATTGCGATCAATAGTAGCTCGCTGCCACATCAAGAAGAAGAACCCGCACACTGCGGTTAGTGCTGGGATAGCATACTCCATTAGAAATCCTCCTTCTCTTGTGTGGATGCTTTGATCTTAGCTCGGATCTGAGCAACCACAAAGGTGGTTAGTGACCCAGCCCCAATGCCAATGATGGCACCGAGTTGTGTAAACCCTCCGACACTGTATCCGAAACTCCCTCCAAGGATTACAGATACAGCGCGGAGGAGAGGTCGCCTGATGCCTGCATCGGATAGGCCCCTCGTCTTGAATATAGACTTAACCACCTGCGTTAGCGAGGACGAAGCTAGGGCGCACACGCAGATGATGATGACAAGCCTGTCAAAGGTAAGGGTATCAAGTGTAAGTGGTTCACTCATCTGACCTCTCCTGTCTTAGTCTTTGACGCTACCCTGGAGCCTTGACGGACTAGCTTCTCTAGCTTGTCATCGTGCAGGCGCTCCTTGGTGATACGCAGCAGCTCCTCTACGCCCGCAGCGATAGTATCCAGTACAGAGTCTAGCTCCTTCTGGTCACCCTCTCGCTTCTCCTCTAGCCGAGCCATCCTCTTATCGCTCTGCATGTGCAGGTAGATAAGGAAGATACAGAAGATACCCAGTATCCCCTGCTCTGCCAGAGTGCCTAGGAACTCATCGCCCACTAGTAGATCAACCCACAGCTAATCTGACCCTGGTAACGAATGCCGGAATTAATACCAACAAGTAGAACACTGTCTCCAGCAACAAGGCAGATGCCACGGCCAGTAGTGCTACCAGGGGACTGGATATAGGCTCGATCACTAGCGTGGTCGTTAGACGCGATTACGCCGCGTAGGCCTTGGATAGTACCGCCAGCCGTTGCGATCTGAATCAGCAGGTCGTTGTCCGAAGAGGTCGCATGATAGGTGCGGTTCGGTAGTTCGGTGACAACCACAACGGGGTCCATGGAAATTCTAGACATCTGTTACTCCTCAGTCTGCCAGTCAGGCCCCTGAACAATCTCAAGGGCTTCTTCGTGATTTATACACCCATCTATGTGGGCCCAGAACTTTAAAATAGCTTGATCTCCGGCAAGGTTATACCGGGCATCAGTAGTCACACAGTGGGGGTTAGACATCGCCTCAGCAACATCATCTGCTGCGTACACCTTGTAGCATCTCCCACTCATGGTTGATCCGTAGCCACGTCAATAGCCTCCATGTTAACTCCATCACCATCATCCCCACCAGTGCCAATGTCTACCGCTGCCGGGAATACAGCCGCGTCGTTACCAAACCTGTAGAAGTTAACAGGGGCTGGGGTTAGAAGCCTCTCGTCTGTCGAATGACCACCGGCCCATACATTGGCAACCTGACCCGCGCTAAGAGCGGAAGAGTAAATGCTGAGCTTAGAGAAAAGACCTGGGGTGAACTGGGTGAGAGAAGTGTTGTTGGTCTGTACCCGACACCCAACCTTTAAGAAGTCCCACGTATTAGTCAGGGCAGCAGTCTTGGCGTATCCGGCGGGCAGCCCGTCCAGGTAAATATTCAACCCAGCGACAGTATCTGCTGCGCTATTAACCGTCAGGATAACGTTGTGCCAGTTGCCATCATTAGGGAGTATGCCGTTGGTGTGAGAGTCAGCGATGTCTACTCGGCCTGACCCCCCAGAAGGAGACGGCGCTGGGCTCGTAAGGGTTAGGCCACCGGTAGTAGAGGCCAGACCGTAGAACCGAATCTTCCCAGTGGCCCCAGAGTAAAAGGACGCCACCTCCATGTACCGATTGGCAGCGGCAGTCGTAGAGCAGACCGACCACAAGGTAGCGTATGATGTGCCTGGGTTCTTAAACCAAACAGACACCGACCAAGACTTTGACCCATCCCAGTCAATGGTGTTAGCAGCCGCAGCAGCATCGAGGTCTACGCGCTCGTCAACACCATCAAGCTCGTAGCACTTGTCTCGTACCCCTCGGCGTGCTGGGGATAGCGATAGCGGAGAAGACTTGGCTACACCATGCATGCTCATGCTATGTCCTTTCCATGCAGCCAAGCCCACAGGTCTGGGTGCACGGGCATAAGCCGAGACTTAAAGTTGTCTAAGATTCCAGACTTATGCTGCGCTAACACAATGCCACCCCACGTCTTGGACCCGATGATGCCATCTGAAGGGCCAACATCAAAGCCTTTAGCCGTAAGAGCGTCTTGCAGTAGTTTAATCCTCTGCTTCTTAGGCACCTGAACGTGGGGCCCGTCCCTGAATGTACGCCACAATGCGCCCGCCTCTAGGCCCAGGTCTTTAGCCAGCTTACCCAGGGGGATGTACCATCTCTTAAGGCTGCCCTTCTGTAGAAGCTCAAGGCTCAGCCCCTCACTTCTCTTAGGCCTGCCCTCGTAGATCTCAGGATCCTCATCATCCGCATTAGAGTAGACCCACACATCAGCAGCCAATGACGGCGTGTAGTTGTGAAGGCTGAACTTACGAACACCATCAAGCTTAGACCGGCCAGCCTTGTATGCCGACTGCTGTTCGCGGATAGACCTAATCCCCCAGATAAGGCAAAGGGATGTGTCCACATTGGCGACGCGGTGCGCCACGGCCAACTCGTTAAGGCGCCATCGCAGCCACGGGTGCAGGTCTTCTAGCCTTGGCTTAGTTCTATTCATAACTCAATCCTTGGATCAATACGCGAGTAGCCAACACCAAAGATGGCAGGCAAGACAAGCAAAGACTCAGGGTCTAGCTGATGGTCACCCACTGGGATAAGCCCAGACTCAACCATGTCTTGCAGGATAATAGGAGTGACATTCGACAGGACTATCTCTGCGGCGTCTAGCTCGTCACCCTTGAAGTCCTTGCCCGTTAGGAGGTCATAGGCCATGGACGCCTGGGGGCTCATCTTGTTTCTAAAGAACCGGCCAACCTCGTTGTATCTGGTGGACCCAAAGTCCTTGTCAAGAAGAGCCTCTTCTCCAGACAGGTTGTACCTCTTCCCAGTAGCCAGGGTTGATAGAAGCCTTACAGGAGCCTGCATGCCACCAAGCATGTCAAGCCTTGTATCTGTTCCAGGGGTCCGCAGCTTTAGCCAGTCACTGCCTGCGCTGGTGTCTGTTGGGAATAGCTCCTTGTTAAAGAAGGCCTCTCCAGCAAGGTTGGCCATTCCAATAACAGCGGCGATCCTAGTAGCGGCAAGCATAGACTCTCGTAAGATCATATCATCTGCGTCGTCTATGAAGTCCTTCCCCCTAGTCTTTCGTATCCTCTTGTACAGAGACTTCTTAGACGTTGGGTCCAGGGCTAGCGCACCACCCTCTGCCAAGAGCTTCCCCAGCCCCTTGGGGTCTTTGAATAGCTTCGACAGGACCGGAGACCTAAAGCCTCCCTTCTTAAGAGCCTCAAGGTCAGCGAAGGGGAGCATGATGTTCTGGAACCGAGACACTGCAAAGCGTGGGCTGAACATGGCGAAGTTAAGGACTGTGCTCCAGAAGGAGGCCTTCTCCAGGTCCAAGAGGTTTCCTCGCCCATAGGTGATGTTTGTTAGGTCTCCCATGCGCTTGAACTCTTCGTCCTTAAACCTCTTCTTGTAGACCTTGAATAGCTCGTCGATCTCCTTGCCGCTCATGTCCTCAAGACCAAGGAGCCTAATGACAGAGTTGCGCCTGTCATGGTTTAGACCCAAGGCGAACGTCCTCTCTGAGAACTCACCGTATCTCTTAAGGAAGCCCGCCCCCTTCTTCGCCCCCCACAGACCCACGCGCGAGGGGAGTGATGACTTTCCCAGCATCTGAGCCTCAAGTAGCTCCTCGAACATACCAAGGCTACTGGACAGGAACTGCTCCTCTTGTTTGAAGAGCTTGCCTAACTGCCCCTGCTTTGTTCCGGCCATGACGTTGAGAGGGTCTCTCGCATCACCGATACCGGTGAACTTAATGTCGAGCGCCTTGATGAACTTGTTGATGGCCCTTTGTCTGGCAGCCTCGGACTCAGTAATCCCCTCATACATTCCGGTAAGGGCCTTGCGCTGGCTCAGAAGCGCGTACTCCTTTGAGGTTATCCTGACGCCCTCTCTGGTGGGGTGGTCAACAAAGCCAAACACAGAAGGCTTGGCTGCCTTCATCATCTCCATCCATCCCTCAAGCTGTGCGCCTGGGGCAACGATGTGTCCCCATATGCCTTGGCGAAGCCGTGAGCTTAGGTCCGCGCCTGCAAGGAACATCTTAGGCAGAGTAGACAAGGCAAGGGCGTTGTTCATGGCAAAGCCGCTAATGCCCCCACGTCTGTCTGGATTCATCTTGTTGATGATCCTCCCAGTCCTGCCGTTGTACTTATCTATGGCACCAAACATCTCTCGGAGCTTTGATATCTCCAAGTCGTTAGCCATCTCAGGGATGCCGGTCCTGTCGATGTTCATTGCCTTGGCCTCAATGCCAAGTCTATTAGCTATGCCAACCAAGATGTCATCAATGGACTCGTTCATCCCCTTGGCAACCCGAGACCTCTCTGCAAGTAGCGACACCTGCTCAGCGGTTAGGGTGGAACCCTTCTGGGCCGTAGCCCTGCTAATGAGGTTGTCGAAGTCAGAGAAGTTGCGGTTCTTTAGCTTCCTTAGTTGGAGGCTGTATCCGGCCATCGAGTCAGAACGGCTAAGGGCAGTGGCCAGGGTAAGGCCCTCCTGGGCTAGCGCGTTGTTGGTGGCGATAAGCTCAACCGGCACAGCCTTGCCAGCATCCTCTAGGGCCTTGATGGAATCGTTGGCGACCTTCATCTCTACCTCAATGACCTGAGATAGCCTGTCGAAGGCCCCGATAACCTCTTCGTCTGTGCCAGCCAGTCCCTGCTTTATGACCTTCTGAGCAAACTTGAGCGCATTTGCTTGGCTGTTAAGGCCTTTCTGGTTGGCCTGAAGGAATAGGTTCTGAACCTCAGGACTAGCCACGCTTCCGTCTACCTTGCCATCCTTGTAGAGAGCATCCAGGTCTCTCTTCCTAAGAGTTCTTACAGGCTTACCTGTAAAGCGGTCTGCCGCCGCTGCTGCCGCCGCTGGGTCTGTCTTCGATAGCTCTGCGATGTCATCTGTTATCGTGGAGATTTCTTGGAGAACCTTGGGTGCGGCCTTGCTCGTTCCGGCCATGACCCCAACAGCCGAGTCGGGCATCTCCACTATGGTGCCGGTTAGCACCTCGCTTACTGGGTCAGCCTTTGCCGCCTCGTCAGCAAGACCCGCCCGTGATGCCTGCTTTCTACCCACAGCCTTGACCACATCTACGACGGCATCGGCCTCCTTAACCTTGCCCAACTGCCTGAGCTTTGTGATGCCCTTGGCAACACCGGGCAAGCCGACCACCTCAAGGGCTGCCTCTATCGGGTTGTATCTTGCGGTGTTTACTGGGTCGGTCATTAAGTCCGCATACCAAGCCGCTACCTCTCCAGCGAACCCGCTAGCGAACGAGGCATCCTCTTCTGGGACAAGGCCACGCCCTGACTTAACCATGGGGCTTGGGGCTGGGCCGAACTGCTCTGTCAGGACATCGGTCCCGAACACCTCGCCTACATCCCTGGCTATGCCAGAGCCAATGCCCTCTTCCTGCTTCTTAAGGAGGTCCCTCTTAGATGCCTCTCTAGCTGTAGCCTCTAAGAATACAGACTGAGCGTCAACGGGAAGGCCCACGCCAGAGGCAACAGGTGGTAGGAAGCTTAGGGCATCCCTCTCTGTGGGAGAAGCCACCGTGGGGGCTTGGGTAATGGCTGCTCGCCTAAAGCCCTCTGCTGACGTTATCTCTGGCCTACCAGGCTGACGGTCATGGACATAAAGGCCGGAGCCTACGCCCGTTCCTTCTGGAAGGCCTGCTAGCTGCTCTGGGGATAGCTGGTGTCGCTGCTCTAGCCTAGAGAGGGGAGAGTCAGGCTGTTGTGGCTGTGGCTGCGCTTGTTGGGTGGGCTGGTCTTGAGGCAGGTTATTGTAGATCTCCATCACCTGGGCTTCAGTCGGCTGAGTGTCCGACTCAAGGCTGATGATCTTACCGCCAGGTACGCTGAAATCATAAATAGGCAAGGGGCCTCCTACTCTGGCTCAACCCGATTACGCACACCAACAAGCGTGATACCAGACGGTGCAGCCGCAGGCTTAGCGGTAGACTCAGCAGTAACGCCAGACCTCTTGTTCGCCCTATCAATGATAGTCTTGTGGGCGGTAACGGCAGTCTCGTAAGTCTTGCGTGCAGCCTCGCGCCTCTTAGCTCCCGACTTCATGGCGGCCCTGGCCTTAAGCACGGGCTTTCGGATGCTGCTCATATCTGAATCGGCCAGTATCTCAGGGTTCTCATACCAGTTTGGAGGCAGGCTTGGGTCGTCCCAGATAACCCCCTCGGCCCCGGTCATGCCAAGTAGCTTCGCTGCCACAGGGGCCATTGCCTGTAGCTCTGCTTCTGCCGCGCCCTCTTCTTGATTAACCTTGTCCATGGCACGCTTTGAAGACTTAACAGCGTCTGCCGCTATGGCCATCTCTGACCGAACCCCTGCGTCATAGGCCTCGTCTGATAGGCCGGTCTTCTTCAGGTGATCAATGATGTTCTTACGCTGCGCGTCAAACTGCTTCTGGTTGTCGGTTGCGCTCATCATGTTGTCGTAGATGTTGGGATCCTTAACAGCATCAGAGAAGCTTCCGTTGTACTTCTCTTTGATTAGGGTCTTGAACCAGCTAGGGGACCCACGCCTACGCATAGATGCTGCCATGCGGCGGTTGAACTTCTTGAGCTTGGCCTCGTTTAGGTTAATCTCAGAGGTTCTCTTGTCGGCCTTGCTCTGCTCTGCAAAGACGTTGAGGTTGTGCTTGGCCTCTTTGTACTGGCGATCAAAGTCAAACTCATCACGCTTTCTGCCAAGCTCTTCCATGGTCTTGGCTTGCTCAAAGCCCTTCTTCTGTGAAGCAAGGTCAGCCTCTCTTAGGCCCTTTTGGATCTTCCTGCCAGCGGTTCCTCTAATGGCGGCATCAACGCCTTCAGGCTGAACATCTACGGCACGAGAGGACTCGATTAGCAGTTCTTGTCTGCGCTGTGGGTCTGGCTCGTTGGCTATGGCCATCTGGAACTCGGCCACTGTGCGCGGGATAAACCGTTGCTGGGCCTGCTCTCCAACTGCCTGCATGGCTGCGGCTTCTTGCTGCCTTAGGGCGTCTAGTCCTTGCTGGTCTTGGCCCATCTGTAGGAGTTGGTCATGGGAGTAGTCAGCGTAGCTTGGGGGCATTGGCTGGCCTACAGCGCCCATTGTCTGGCCGGTGGGCACGCCCATGCCTGTCGTGCCTGTTTGCTGGAACCCTGCGTATCCAAGGTCTACGGGTCCTGGCTTGTTGGCTTCAAAGGCTTGAGACCTACGAATTGCCTCTTGGATAGACGGGTCTTGTATCTGTTGCTCAAGTGCTTGACGTCTAGCTGCTAGCTCTTGTGCTCCTGCCATGGCTTGGTCTCTGGCAGCGTTAGCTTTGTCTACTCGTTCCTTCTCAGCGTCAACGGCATTCTTGTACTTGATCTCATCTCGGATCCTAGACACTGCGCCTGTGGCCATGCCGGTGAGGGGATGCTCAAGAGTCTCAGACAGGGCATCGAAGCCATGGGGAGTTTCTCTTGGCTCTGCATACTCAACCCTTTGGTTGGCAAGCCTTTGTGCCTGGGCAACGCCTGAGAATGTCTTTCCTAGAGAACCCGGTAGGATCCTAGCCATACTTCACTCCTAAAGGGCTTAAAAACCTAAGTACCTGACGGCGTCTTTAAGGTCGTCACCCAGGGTCCTGTCTTTGTCTTTGGCTGACTGAGACTTGCTTGGGGCTTTTTCTGCGAGATCTGTAATGTACTTAACCATCTCTGCGTCATCGCCATAGCGGCCCATCATATCGAGCACACTCTGCTTGTCGTAGACGCCCTTGGCCTTCATGTCCTGAATCTCTTGGAACGCAGCGGTCTTCTTCTCTGCCGCCTGCTTAGCGATGTCCTGCTTGGCTTGGGTGGCCTCAAGGCCTGCGCTAACAGCCGCCATCTCACCGCCAATGCCCGCGCCCCTCATGGCCGCTGACCGCCCTAGCCCACGGCCTCCTCCACGGATGTTAAGGGCAGCGCCCCTGGCGGCCTCCCGCCTTGCAGCCCCTGGGGCCTCGTCTAGCAGGCGTGTTAGGTCGCTTCTTCGTCCCGCTGCGTCTGCCCCGCGTTGCATCTCTTCTGGGCTGACCGCACCTGCCGCGCCTGCCTTGAGCTTTGCTGCGGCGTCTGAGCGAGCCTTAGCGCCGGGAGTTTCAGACGTTAAGAGCTTACCTTTCCACGGCCCTGCCGTCTGTAGAGGGTCAACCTTCTTGGCCTTATAGGTCTTAAGGTCCTTCCGGTCGGTTTGGACGATCCCCTGTCCGGGGACAATGCTCTTTTTCGTGGTAGCCATAGCCGCCCCTTAGGTGGTGTGCTTCTTACCGATAATGTACATCCAACAGCCGCCATACCCAATGGCTAAGTCAGTCTCTACTAGATCAGTGCTTTGCCATTCTATGCGGTTACCGTCTGTTGCTCCGCTGTTGTAGGCGTATGGGATATTAGCTCCGCCATTAGTAGGATCAACAGAAAACCTTACCTCAAGGTATTGCTCTGTTCCGTTGGCTGCGGCTCGGTCAGATGCCGAGCCTGAGAAGGCGTAAATACCGTCCCCGCCGGTTGGTGACCCAACCCTAGTTCTTGCGTGGGTGTAGCTATTAGCATCACCAACAAAGAATGGCTTGCCGTTCTTTCCCCTGGCAGCCCCAGTGTAGTTGTCCCAGTACCCGACTCCGGTATTGTCATCCATAGATACCAGAGGAACCGACATTAGCTTGTATTCGTTATAAAGAGCCGTGCACGCCGGAAGGCCAAGGTTCATCGTGTCGATCTGACCGTCCTGCTGCTGGACGGTGTTGTCGTTGACCCACGCAGCATAGGCTATCTGTTGGTAGTTAAACCCGTCAGACCTAACCCCAGACACCATCCCAAGGCCAACCTTGTACGCAACGGTGTCATGAGGCTCGGTCATGTTCCACCAGACAGTTCTGCCAGAGTTGTTGTCAGCTAAATCAGTAGCAACAGCCAGCCTGTCAGACGTGTAGTTCATAGCGAACACAACATGGTGGATAGTCATAGGCTGTGTAATTGGAATGATACGGCGGTCAACATAGGGCTTTAAAGGGAAGGTGCCAGTAGGCCCTGAAGCTGACACGTTAGCATTGTAATACGGGCCTCTAACATAAGGGGCAAACGGGTACTCGTCTCTTACAGACATCCTGTTAAAAGCAAACCCCTGCCCAAGGGGGACCGTGATGACCTCGTAAGCAGCGCTGTCTTGTGAGGCCTCCGCTTGAGGAGTCATGGAGAAGTCCCCATAGCCCCCTCGGATCTTGTTCCTGACCTCTTGGTCAATAGCCTCAAGGCCCACAGAGCTGACAATGCCCTTGGCGTCATCGGCCTTAATGGTCTCACCGGCAGACGGCTTAGTAATCGTCACAGATGGGGCCCCCTTGGCCCCGTCATGTAGCGGCATGTTCTGCACAGGGACTACATCGGCGTCTGAGTGGGAGCCGGTATCACGAGGAACTAGCTCCATCTTAAACTTCAGGGTTACCCAGATGTTGACCAACGCGCAGTGCTCCCTGTTGGAGCTAGTGTCATGCAGCTTAGGGGCCTTAAGGGCCATAATGTAGGTCTTGTATGGGTTCATCTCTTTGTTCAGTCCCTCGATAGTAAGAGGGTTAAACCTAGAGCCTTCTGCGATATAGTTAGATGAAGGAAACTTCAGAGATAGAACCTCTCCCGTCGGTGCCGTAAACTGCTGCTCTGCATTCGTTGGGATAGAGGTTGCCTTAAAATAAATCTGCTCCTTCTCAAGGATGGACAGCTCTAGGTCATAGGCGTCCGACCTAGAGAAGTTCTTCTTTCCAAGGTGAGGGCAAGAGACAAAGGCCCTCGGAGCCTTGTTGGCGTCAGAGTAGTCCTCGGTGCCCACTGCTCCTGGGCTCTCGCCAAAGTAAGCTACCTGGTATCCCTCATACGTTCCGCTTGGCCCGCTTGTGCCAGTCATGTCTGCCGGTGCAGTCTTCCCGTACCACTGGCCCAGTATCGCCCCTCTCTCCCCAGACTGGTCAAACGACAGTCCGACAGACGTCAGCCTTGGTGTTGGGGTGCTGGCGCTAACATTAGCATTGGTAGCATCGAAGTGCTCTTGGAGAGGGGGGAGGCAGAAGGGGATATAGAACGGAGCATCAAAGGTGGCATCTCCGTAAGCGCGGTTGTCGTAGAAGTACTTACTGTCAATCCAGGGGATATTGAAGTTAACCCTAAAGGTCCCGTACTTCTTCTTGCGCTGTGACGTGTCTACAGAAGACGCTACAATCTCGTCCTTCATGTCTTCAATAGGGTCGAACACATGGTCTACGGTTAGCTTTACGCCCCTGGGCAGCTTCTTGCGGGTTACCTTTGCCATTAGTCTTGAACGTCCTCAAGGATGGTCATACACCCATTAATAGAGCAGTTGTCCCAAGGCGCTCCTAATATCACAGCATTGGGTGAAGGGGCAGGCGATGCTGTCTTGGTGTTGCCCGCTACAGACCCGGTGGCAGATGTCTCTGCATTCCACCGGCTAGGAGACAGGCCCCTCGTGATCTTGATTTGATCTTGATACGTGGAGTCTGCTGTGCCTGACATGTACCAAGGGAGGATCACAGAAAGCCTAAGGCGAGCCAGCTTTCGTATGGGTAGGTTAAGGTTAGAGAACCTTATCATTCTCCCGCAAAGGCCGTCTCCCTTTTGCGTGCCGTCGCTGTTGAACTCAGGGGAGTTGGGGACCATGTCGATGTAAAACAGGTCGTTAGTTGGTATCTCGCTCACCCTCCACCCATCCATGGGCCTGCTGTTAAAGGTAGCCTGGATGTCGTTGTAGTTTCTCTCTTCTGTCGAGAATGGATTATCAACCGACATCTGAAACATTACGTCTCTTGATGAAAAGATATGAAAGTCAGACCCTATTCGCCCATGGTTCTGGTACTCATACGGCGCGTCATACCACCCAGACTTACTGCTTGGTGATCCTGCTGTGTACTTGTCTCTTGACGCGTCGTAGGGGCGGTCTGTTCTGACGAAGATCATAATCTCGTCTACTATGATGGGCTCTGGAAACTCCCAAGAGTGACTCCAGGCAAACTGGTAAGGCGCTCCTGGCTGGGGCTCGTCTGCCTCTGGGTCATAGTCTGTCCAGGTAGCGGCTCCCGACCAGACGTTGGCCCATGTAGCTAGCTCCCATCGAGACCTCATTGCCTCTGAAAGAACTGGCGGGGGAGACCCGACAACCTTAGACATGTCTGGCCGGTTAACAACATTGGTGCCCTTAAGCCTCCACTTGTTCTCAAACCCTCCGGTCGGGGTTGTTTCTCCCTTGTCGAACTTAAGGGGGTATGTTCCGCCGCTAGAGTCTGTAACGTGAGTTGTCCACTTATTGTTCTTAATCGGAAGCCAAGGAAGCCACTGCCCAGATATAGGAAAGTACCTTACCGTTCCTCCGTCGTTGTACGAGGTGTTGATGCTCTTAATAAGGCCATACCCAGCTGTCCCGCTGGCCCCAGAGGGATTCGCAAAAGGCGCGGGCACAATCGGAGAAGGCTGCATACCAAAGACAAACTGAGTCTTGGTAAACATTTCGGAGAAGTCTCCACCCTCTAGGTTGTTAAACCTTTCTGAAGACTCATCAAGGGCCCTATCGATCTTGCTCCCATCAACAGAGGTGCCCTCAGACATCTGAACGTCTGTGACCTTACGGAGCGACTTCTTGTGGTTGTATGACATTACAGAGAGCCCAGAGTTGTGACGGCGTTTCCATCAGGGTCGTTGTAGTTCCCGGTACCGCCAGTCTTATAGCAACCTATCAGCGTGCAGTAGCCAACGGACGTATTATTGAGCACAGGGTAGGTGCCCTGCAAGAACTTGCACCCAATGAAGATAGCAAAGGCCCCGCTATCAACGATCACCATCGTTGTCCCAGCGCCAGAAGAAGACCTTCTAAACGTACATCCAACAAACATAGCGGTCGCTGTGGCGTTAACGTGGACTTGCGTGACGCTGTCATTCTCAACGCTGGATGTGAACTCAACCCCGTTGATCGTGGCATCTTTGGTTATGAAGCTGGTCTTGGCTGTCTCAATGGTGGAAGGCCCGCCACTTATGGTTGTGTGCTCCTTCTCGACCTTGAATGGCCTAGACTCGGCGGCGATCCTAAGGTTGTTGTTAGACTTCTTAACCTCGACGAGGGCGTTGTTCTTGTTGGTGACATCAAGGCCGAGCAAGGAGACGGCGTCGTTGCGCCTTGTGTTGAGGTTAACCTCGGACAGAGTGTCTAGGCTAACGTCTACAATCTCTTCGCTCATCACCGTACTCCTCGGCCCTTCCTTCTAACTCCGCCTAAGATCCTAAGAACAATCTTCGCAGAGTAGATGGCAATCTTCTCGGCCTTGTTTTGCAGGTGCCCCCAGAGCATGTAGCTGATAGACTGACCCCGTATCCCATCACTGATATCCAGAAGAGAGGTCTCTTCCTCGTCCGTAATGTAGGAGTATGTCGCTGTAGTCCCCCCGTCCGCTGACCACTTAGGCCCATCGGTCTGGTTGAAGGTGACTGGCACCAGGGATCCAGTAGAGGAGTCCTTGATCCTGTTCCTAACGCTGGTCTTGTTCGCAGACAGGATAACAGCAGGATGCTCTTGGTTGGTGTTGGACGCGTTGCCTGTGGGGATGATGTCAACAACCTGAGAAGACCATTCCTTGTAGTCAGCTCCAGATATAGTGTTGAGGATACCCGTAGGCCATCCAGACGTAAGACGGTCTACGCCAGCGCCCCTGGAGAGACCGACTATCCTAAGGCCGCGACCCTTGATCTGAACCTTGTCTCCGTCAGCCACAGGCCTTGTCTTGTATGCCCAGTCAATAGGCTGAGCCACAAGTAGCCTGTCAGGGTTGATGCTGGTCCCAGAGTATACGGCCTGCTGGTTGTCTCCCTTCTCTGCTTCACCAAGGAAGGTCTCCTCCCAGATGTATGCTCGGCAATCAACAGCCCCGTCAAGCGTCGGGCCAGCGCCCGTAATGGCCCTTACTGTCTTGGTGGTGATGTTGATCCCAAGCCCCTGAGACGCCTTGTACTTGCCGCTGCTAAGCTTAGGCCTAAACGGTATGTAGACCAGCCTGTTCCTCTGCCTCTTGTTGGCGTTGATAACCAAAGCACCAAACACCGTGATGTCCCCCACAGAAGCTGCCGCTCCGCCAGCAAATGCAACGCTCACGGTGTTTGCCGCCGGCTTGGTAACAGTCCAGTAAGAAGAGCCGCCCGTCTTCAAGCCAGCCGCCCCCCTCTGCCTCTCAGGCGGGAGGAAGTACAACGGGGCTGCTGTGGTGTTGCCAGAGGCCACGGGGATGGTTTCCCAGTAGTCACTCTGGAACGTGAAGATCAAAGACAGGGTGTGTAGATAATAGTGGGTCTGGTTGCCCGCAGCGTTAACGTTCCCAGGAACTATCTCAATAGGCAACCAGAACGAGCCATTGGGCACCGCGTCAGACTTAGCAGCAGCGGCAGCGCCAGCATCGCCAATGGTGGTGTTAGCAGGGATTGGTATCGGCTTGCCAAGGTAGAGGTAATGGTCCGTGTTTGAAGGGGTGAGAGACGAGCCCTCTCCCTCATCAATAGACCTCCAGTTTCCAGACAGGGACCGCCTATCTTCTCCAAACTCAACGCTTCTATCTACAGACCCGCCAGTCCCGTATCTAAGGATTGAATACGGCCTGGATATGGTTTGCCTGTCGTCACCAGTGGCAGTGTACCCGACCTGGTTTACGCGCTCTCCAACCTCTGTAGAGTTGTATGAGCTAACCAAGAACATCTCCGAGTTATCTGACAGGACCCACGGGTTCCGAATGTTCTTAGAGATCCCAATAGCGTTACTAAACGTAGATGTGTCGCTGTCGTAGTCTTGGGTTACGTTGCTCTCAAACGACCACCAGCCCCACTTGCTATCGGCGGTAAGCGTCATCGCTCCGTTTAGATGCGGCATGCAGAACGCCAAAAGCTCTAGCTTGGGGTAGTAGGTCGCGCTCATCAGGCTTGGGTTAAAGGCAAGGCGCATGGAGCCCTGCTCTTTCATGCTAGCGGCAGCAGGCATGTTCCCATACAAGGTGTAGTAGTTCGTAATCGGGTTGGTAATAAAGTCGTCAAAGAACGGCTTAATGGGACCGGAGACCATCTCGACTGATAGAGACCCTCCCATCCGGTAGCACCCCCTCTCGTCCATCCAAAACACAGACCCGTTGGCCTTGCAGATAGAGCCAAGAGAGATGCACCCAATGCCATCTGAAAGCTTGATAAGGCTCCCGTCTGCCACGATCAACGCTGGCGTTGGCCGGAAGTACCAGACCTCGTTGCGAGTAAAGATAAGGAGATTGCCAGTGTGCTCGGCTACACCGGTTATCTTCTCTTCTGAAGGAACAAACAGGATGTTCTCTGCAATAACGCTTGTGGGATACACCGGGTCTGAGAAGTAGACATTGTTCCCCTCAAACATGACTAGGCGGCCATCAATGTTTGCAGCGCCAATGGGCTTGGGGAACTCAGTCTGGTTCATGTAGGTGAAGCCGGCAGAGTACGCTCCGTCTACCGCAATGGCATCAATGACCACAGAGGACTCTGAATAGACATCCTTCCAGGTCAGGGCGTCAACAGTGTTGGTCTGCATGGAGCGGCTTTGGCGCATGGTGCCTGCGCTATTAGTGGCTCCATTGCCCAGCCACCTGCCCCTGTACTTGGCAGGGATATAGGCCAGAAGCCCTGTGTGCCTGTTGCCAAAGTAAAGGGTGTCATCCATCTCTGTGAAGTAGAAGCCCTCGTCTGGCTCAGGGGCGTTCACCCACTTCTGTTGGTCGGCCTGGAGGTTAAACTCCCCGCCAAGCCATCGGCCCGGGAACGTGGTGCTGTACTCGTATTTCTGCTCGTAGGACGACTCATATGTCCCATGCCAGTAGGGCATCCCAAGAGCGCCATCTTTGGAGAAGGATGATGTGTGATCATAGATGGGCTCTTCCCATCGCTGGCCAGTAGATGTGTCGTATATGGACACGATGTAGATCGCCGCAAACTCGCTGATAGAGGACGGGGCCTGCCCGTCAAACACTCCGTCAGTGAGAGGCTCTAGCTGTCGGTCTCCAGTAAGAACATTGGCAGAGAAGACGCTGATGATCTGCTTGCTGCCAAAGCTAGTGTTCATCAGGTGAGAGCCAAGGTGATTCCTGTACCCCCAAAGACGTGTAGGGTCTGGCGTAATTGACGTGGGGGCCAGAGAGGTGCCAGCATACTTCCGCCATATGATGGCGTTCATGGTGGTGTCGAACTCAGCTACCTGGCCGAACCCATCCCTGGTCTCAACAGACATTCTGCGGAAGAGCATGTTCTGGTTGAACGCACCCTTAACGGTAGAGTTAGCCTCAATACCGCCTGTGATGCCCTCTACTTCCTGGCCCTTAACCGCCATGTGAGACCCCTAGGTCCAGTATCTATTCGACGAGACGTCCTGCACGTAGTTTGCTCCGCCTGTTGATCTGGAGTTGAGGTAGTACCGCATCTCCTGCTCTCGCTTTCCTAGCTGGCCAATCAATGGGCCATTCTCAGCAGCGTCCATGATGGAGTACTGCTTGTACGAGTAAAGAGCAATCAAGTCATGGAACAAGGTCAGGTTATCAATGAATCCTGCGGCTTCCGTCCAGTCAACTGAGGATGACGGAACATACACAACCCTGAAGGAGCCGCTAACCCTAGACGGGAACATTATGATCCTGTCTGTAAACAGGAAGCTAGACCCGGAAGACCTTAGCCCCTCAAGGCTCTGAGTCTGACTGTAAACCATGGCAGGGGCAGATGCTGTAGCGTCCTGCGTGTACAGGGATACGAGCATCTCAAGCTGCGACCCGGCGACCGCAGTAGAGCCCATGATTGGCGTGGCTGCACCGGTTGGTACAACGCTTGCCAAGTCTAGCTGTGAGGTATCGGTAAGCTCATACGCAGCGGTAGTGGCAAAGATGTTGGGGTCTACCTGCATGACTTGGTATCGGAACTCTTGGTACCCAACCTGAAGGAACTTAACGAGCCTGTCGGTATTGACAAAGGTCTGGTCGGGCTCGTCGATGTAGGTCCTCAGGAGGTCTGCAACGTATCCAGTAGTAGCCATTATCGGATCCCCCCGCCTTGCCTCATGTTAGACATGCCAGCCTCTGAGCCCCTAGTCATGGACCGCTCTGCGCTAGCCATGCTGCCAGTCTGCTGTGCCCTGGCTGCCTGCTCTTGGGCTACCTGCGCCTGTGCGCTTTGAGACCCCGGTCCCATCATTTGCTTCGCGATGGCGGCAGGGTCCGAACTCGACGTTCCTCTTGGGAAGACCTTCTTGGACGCCAAGAGATTCTCATAATCTTCGTTAGGCGCTGACGCTGTGGCAATAGCCACGAGTGCGTCTCGGAGATACTCCTGTGTCGGAGGTGGCATCTCATAGAACTCAGTGGTTCGCATGAACTCGCCAAAGACCTCCTTAAACGTCTTGAGATCATCAGAGGAGAAGATTTCGATTTCCCCACCCATTCGTACAGCATCTAGCATATCCGTTGCGTGACTGATTGACTGAGCCTTCTCAGAGACGTTCTTGTTCCCTGTGCGGAAGCTAAGCTCTTGCAGTGCTGCTTCTGGCTCAATAAGGCCCATCTCAAGAAGCTGCATAACCTTAGCATCTCTATCTTGAGCCTCGTCTCTAAACAGAGACCCCGCCTGCAAGAAGATGTCTGGGTCGTCAATAATGTCGGTGTTCTTGAGCGCAGTAAAGGCAACCTGCCCGTACTGGTCAAGGGTCCTCATCATGCGGTCTTCTGTGTAGTGGCGCTTCATAAGCTCAAGGACGGTCTTGCCAACCTTGGTGACTCCGCGCTCGATAGCCTCTTGTGTGATCTGAAGCTGGCTAGTGTCCTTCTCAGACAGCGTAGTCATTGCCTTGCCAGAAGTTACACCAACGGCCCTCTTGCCCAGGGTAACAGAGTGAATGCCAATGGTGTCCATCATCTCAGACTGAATGCGAGAGATGTTGTCTAGCATGTATCCCGGTAGTGGCGCTGCCGCCACCTGCTGTGGTGCTCCACCTGCTGGGTTGTAGAAGACCTTCTCTCCGGGCTTAGATGTCAGTGCGTGGGTGTTGATGCCTGCCGTCTTGGGGATCAACCACTTGGGGTTGCCCATAAGCTCTACGTTGTGGATAACCTGGGACCGAGCCCGGTTATAAAGCATCTGCAAGTCCAGGGCAGGGGCCAGCATAGAGATGCCCCAGAGGCGACGTGGGACCTCAGTGTATCTGTAGATCTGAACAGGATAAGTCTTGGTAGACCACTTGCCCTTGTGGAGGTAAGTCCCGCCAACAACGATGGCATGACGACCATCACGCCAGTAGATCTCAAACAACTCAACACGATCCTTAGGAGGCTCGTTCGTAGTCCCAGAACTAATAAGACCGTAGTTGTCCTCATCGGACATAGAGGTCTGGTCAATCTCCTTGGCATGGTCAGGATAGACCTTCTTTAGCTCATGCTTCGTAGTGTACGTGCGAAGAGCAATCCATCGGCTATCGTCAGGATTGATGACCGCGCGCTCAAAGAAGATGTCATAAGCGCCGTATACCTCAGTCAGGATGCGCTTCTCAGAAGAGTCGTAGAAGGTATGCGTAGCGCCAGTGCCAGTCGTTAGAAGCCACTTGATAAGCTGCTCCAGCTTGTGCTTCATGTCATCGCGATGCCAGTAGTACTGGAGAGCCATCTCGCTTGTCTTCGCCTTGAGGATGTCCTCAGCTGAAGGAGTGGCTGGCATCACGGCTATAGAGGGGTAAGACAAGGCAAGGCGAGACAGGACGTTCCGGTAGATGTTGATCAATAGGTTAACAGTAACCCTGGATTGACCATCTGCCTGGAGGTTAGCCGTGATGAACTGGCTCACCCTCTTGTCGTAAGAAAGCCACTGGCGACCCTCTACGAACTTAAGAGAGAGGTCCCAAAGACGCTTCTCCGTCTTCTTCTCGTTCTTGGACTCACCGATCAACCCGCCGATGTTCTTAGGGAAAGACTCCACTACTCACCACCCCCGGCCATGGACCAGGCCCGGTCTGCCTCACGAGAGTACTTGGGGTGCTGAGCGGCAGCAATAAGGGCGGGGTTGCGCGGGTTGAACATGCCTCCAGCCCAGTCCCCAACCTTCTCGCCAATGGCGCCACCAAGGCCGCGTCGAGCGTGGCCAAGGGCAGCAGAGCCAACGTCACCCAAGAACCCCATGAGCCTGTTCTCTGTCTTGGGAGGTGCGCCGTACTGGACCATAAGGTTTCTTGCCGCGTCCTGCCTAGGATTGAAGCTGGCCATCATGTTCCTCCGCGTATATCAGGTCTAGGATTGGCGCTCTCTCTACGCGAGATGCGTAGTCCTCCATCGCCCTAACCTCTGCCTTCTCTCTCTCAATCTTAATTAAGATCAAACGAGAGAGAAGAACCAATGAAGATGCCCCCACCACCATGGTGACCATACCTACGATGATGAGGGCATCTTGCATTATAGCTCCGCTAATCGGGGGTGATTAGGTCAGAGTGAGTCCGCACAGAATAGCATTCTGATTCGGGTTCGTACAGACGGTGTTGTAGTACCATCGGTAGTAGCCCTCGTAGGCATCCTGATTCTGAACTCGGATAAGAACGTCTCCGTCAATATCCGCGAAGGCATGGCCCTCAAGCTCAAGAAGCTTCCAGGTGTCAGTCTTAAGGAAGATGAGACCGCCATTGGGGACGTGGCGAGATGTCTTAATGGGAAGGCCCCCATACGAAAGACCAGAGAACCCACCATTGAGGTGAGTTGACTTCTCTCCACTGACGTTCATCACCGCGCTAGTGCCCGCTGCTGTAAGCTGGAACAAAGCCGAGTACATCTGACGCTGAACAGGGTTCATGTAGATGATGTTAGGCTCGTGCCCAGACTGCAAGAGGACCTCATCAAGAGTGCCCTGTAGGCGGCTCAAGTTGATGTCAGTACGGGTTCCCGCTGCTGCCACGTTGTTAGTGATCGCCGTCGTCTGAAGGATTGCAGATCCCGTAGCCGTAGTACGATCAATACCAAAGTGAGAAGGCAGAGCAAGATTACCGAACACGCCAACAGGCTGCTGGTCCAAGTAGGACACAGCGGCGATGCATGCTGCGTCGTCCTGCGTCTCATGAACAATAACAGCGCACGATACTCCAACCGGAAGGGCTGAGAGATCCATAGCCCCAGCGTTACCAGCACCCGACGTGAACGTGCGCCCAGTGGCGTCCGTGCTCGCGCAGGTAAGGAAGTTCGCGGCGTTGTCATTGACCATGTCAGCATAGGTGTCCATGCGGACAATCTGAAGGCGAACCTCGCCACCAGCAGTCGCAACAAAGTCCCGAGCAACCTCAAGAGCCTCAACGTTACCAAAGAACTGGTAGGTGGTTGCGGCAGCGTTGTCGTTACGCTCGTTGATGAAGCCAAGGCAGCGACCACCCGAGACCATCATCTCGTCAGCAGCGTTCTTAACATCAGTAACAAGCTTGTTCATCTCGGCGTCCATCCACCCAATGAACGAGTTTGCTCCACCCTTACCAGCAGCCGACATAGCGGGACCGGTAATCTGGAATCGTCCATAGAGGAATCGAGCGTTGACCTGAAGGCGCTCATAGCCCTGCTCGCCAGCGGTCGGAAGTGTTCCGCCCTCTGCCGCAATAGCAACGCCACTGTTACGACTAACATGAAGTGGGATAATGGCGACGCGACCATTCCAGTCTACGGTAGACTTCTCCATAGTCTGGAGAATGAGCATCTCATTATTAAGCTGGTCCTGTACCGGACCTAAATAGAACTCCTTCAGAATGGCTGAAAGAGTGTCTTGTGTTGCTGCCATAAGGCATTACTCCTACGCGAAAGGGTTGTTACTCTTCATGAAGGCCCTGAGCATCTCAGAACCTTCTTTGACGCTAGAGGGTCGAGCAGCGTCATGAGACACCGTTGTCTCAGTAGCTCCGACCCTAGCTGGACGCCGTACTTCCTGCACAGGATCT
>Ga0080013_1001020_pt1 | contig 37990 bp, 36 predicted proteins | sample ETNvirenome_6_85_FD_69236 | JGI IMG/M metagenome (GOLD analysis project Ga0080013, IMG submission 69236) | Marine viral communities from the Pacific Ocean - ETNP_6_85 (SPADES assembly) (version 2) | ecosystem: Environmental > Aquatic > Marine > Oceanic | place: Pacific Ocean | collected 2013-06-19 | reverse complement strand
AGACGACAAATTAGCTTGGTCAAAGTACGAAAATCGTGTTGAAACGAGTGATTTTGACTCACTTTTTGCCGAAAAAGAGGAAGAAATTGCCCCAAAAGTTGATCTTCCCAAGTCATTTTGCTCCCTCACAAGCAATAAACGGAGCACTGCGGCACTAAATGCCCGACAATACCTGCGAGAAAGGGGCATCGGCAAGCCAGACATCCTCAAATGGAAGATAGGTTATGCTTCAGCAGGTGAATACGAGGGTAGAGTAATAATCCCCTCCTTTGCCCCTGACGGGTTCGTAAGCTACTTCATAGCTCGTTCCTATGGTAGAGCATGGCCAAAGTATAAGAACCCCCCTACGAGCCGTAATATCGTCTTTAACGACCTTTATGTAGATTGGGAGGAAGATGTTGTTCTTGTGGAGGGAGTTTTTGATGCTATTAAGGCAGGAAATGCTATTCCTCTTCTCGGTTCCACCCTTCGCAAGAACACGAAGCTCTTCCAAAAGATCGTCGCGACGAAAAAAGAAATTTATTTAGCACTCGATCCTGATGCAAAGAAGAAGACAGACAGAATAACAAGCCTATTTAAGAGGTTCGGCATAGATGTCTATCAAATAGATGTCTCAGGTTACGACGATGTTGGCGAGATGTCGAAAGCAGAGTTTAAGAATAGAAAGAAAGCCTCGTCTATTTTGGAAACTGATGACTATTTATTGGAGAAAGTATTAGCCATTTAGGAGAAACACAATGGATTACACGAAAGATCACAGAAATAGAGTTAACTCACTTCTTATGGAGAGGTGGGGCTACGGCAAGAAGGACGAGGCGAAAGAGGCAGCGATTGACGAAGTTATCCAAGAGGGAGAGCTTGACGAAGGATTTCTTGATCGCATCAAGCATGCCGTCACCAGCACCGACAACCCTGGAGGGCATATGCCTTGGAGTGATGCCGAATCCCGCGAGATGGAGGAAGAGGGGCAACCGTTACATCCGGCTATCGTCAGGATGTATAAGCGTGATAAGCCAGGATTTAGAGGCGATAAGAGGGGCTGGACTGGTAAGTACCCGCCCGGATTCTGGGATGAAGATGATGGGGAGGCTAGATACGCTGCCTACCAGCAGGCCGCCAAAGGTGATGTCGATGAGCCTATGCTAGAAGAGATGCAGGGCCATCCCGGCAAGTGTTGCGACATGGCACACCCTGACGAGGAGCACGAAGATTATATGGCTAGGATTACTATTCGGCTTGCTGAAGAATTACCAGATGTTTCTGTCGCCTCAAAAGAAGAAGAGGATATCGCCGCAGAGCCCGAAGAAGAATTTGGAACGACAAAGACTGGCGGTGGTGAGTTCCGAAAGGACACCATCGCGACCGGCGTCGGCGCTGCTAGCGCCGGCGGATTTACGAACAAAGAAAGGGGGGTCGTTGGAGATCTACAGAAGAAGATGGTTGGTGCTGCCGAAGTAGGCGACATCGTTACTGGAAAAGTTATAAAGCTCGCCAAAATCTTCGCCGCGGAACTGGATGCTTTGATAACTAAGGGCAAGTAAATGAAGCTAATCCTCGAAAATTGGCGTGAGTATCTTAACGAGGCTCCGCAATTGCTGGATCCTCCGCTGGTGGCCGATCCTAAAGAAATAAAAACAATAGGCCAATTGCATGATTATTTTATGTCAAAAGAGCCGGGTAAATTAAAAAAGCTAGCAGCACAGTACGGCGGCGTCACCGCCAAGGTTCTTGGCCTTGCAACCGGCGCCGTGGTCGGAGCAGCCACTGGTGGTGCTGGTGCGGTCGCCGGAGCAGCCGGAGGCGTGATAGCAGAACAAGTTATTGAAAAACTCCTGATGGCTGCTGTGACTGTGTTTGCCAATATCGAAGACGGCACATATCCAGACGGCACAGCAGCATCGTATTTTGACCTAGATGATCACTTGACTATGTTTCTGAGAGATCTGGAGACGAAAGGAAAGGAAATTACGAAGCCTTCGCTGCCGGAACTGGAAGTATTTAAAGATATGAAGAAAAGAATTACGACCGCGATTACTCAAGGCAGCCCTCCCACTCAGACATTGCAATCATTGTTGCAACAAATCACATCACAAGCTGTTTTGAATAAACGAATGAAGGACGGCGAACATAGCGGAAAAGTAGTAGTTCAACCAGTGGGCTAAAAAAAACGCTTGACAGCACCTCCCTTCCGTGTTATATTATAAGTGAATGAAGAGTGGCTTAAGCCACGGGGGTTCTTTTTGAGGATAGCACACATAGCGGACACCCATATCCGCAACTATAAGTATCATAGAGAGTATCGAGCAGTATTCGATCAGATCTATGAGAGGTTGAGAAATGAGAAGCCTGATTGTATCGTCCACTGCGGCGACTTGGCTCACACAAAAACTCAACTATCACCAGAGTATTTTGACTTGGCGACATCGTTCTTAAAGAACCTTGCCGACATCGCACCTGTCTACATCATTTTAGGCAACCACGATGGCAACCTAAAGAATGCTCACCGCCAAGATGCCGTTACGCCTATCGCTAGCGCACTTAACCATCCAGATTTACATCTCATCAAGAATGCAGGAGAAGTCTCATTTAGCGACGACATCACTTTCAATGTGTTGTCTGTGTTTGATGAAGAGAACTGGGTGGCACCATCCAACCCAGACAAGATAAACATCGCACTTTACCACGGCTCAGTCGCAGGTGTTGTAACCGACACTGGCTGGGTTATGACTCACGGCGATCACCACATAGACATCTTCAAGAACTTTGACTATGCCTTGCTCGGCGACATTCACAAGACGAACCAGATCCTTGACGGAGACATCGGCAAGGTTCGCTATCCAGGATCCACAGTCCAACAGAACTTTGCCGAGAGCAATGATAAGGGCTTCCTTCTGTGGGATATCCAAGACAAAGAAAACTTTACTTGCGAACACATCGCAATCCACAACCCTCGTCCGTTCGTCACTATTGAGCTAACACCAAAAGGCAGGATGCCTCGCGGCTTGAAAGCTCCCGTCGGTGCTCGCCTTCGCTTGGTTTCTAAGAACAACCTTTCGCTAGATGTGATGAAGAAAGCGGTAGACATCGCAAAGCATCGCTTCAAGCCAGAGAGCATCGTGTTCCTAAACCGAGCAGCAGGAGAGCGAGGCAATGTTGAGGAGATTACAGACACTCTCCAAAAAGAGGATCTACGCGATCCTGCCATCCAAGAGGAGCTTATCCGCGAATACTTGAAAGACTACCAGACAGACGATAAACTGATGAAAGAGGTTTTGGATCTCAACCTGCGATACACAAAAGCAGCAGAAGAGAGCGAAGAGGTTTCCCGAAACATCAAGTGGAAGCTTGAGTCGTTAGAGTGGGACAACCTGTTCAACTATGGCGAGGGCAACCGCATCGACTTCGAAAAGCTCGAAGGAACTGTAGGCATCTTCGGCAAGAACTATTCAGGCAAGTCATCGGCAGTTGATGCTTTGCTTTGCACGATGTTCAACTCAACATCAAAGAACGAGCGAAAGAATGTCAATGTCATCAACCAGACTAAAGATGGTGCATCAGGCACTGCCTGCCTATCAATAGGCAGCAACCGCTATTTCGTCAACAGAACTTTGGAGAAATACACTCGCCGACTGAAAGGTGAGGTGAGCACAGAGGCGAAGACGAACCTTGACTTCTACAAGGTAGATGAACACACTGGCGAAAAGACAGAGTTAAACGGGCTCACTCGTAACGATACAGACAAGAACATCAGGAAGATTTTCGGGACACTCGATGACTTCCTGCTCACAAGCGTTTCCAGCCAGCTAGACAGCTTATCGTTCATCCGTGAAGGCTCAACGAGACGAAAAGAGATTCTCGCAAAGTTCCTTGACTTGGAAATCTTTGAGAAGAAGTTCAAGCTCGCAAAAGAAGATGCTGCCGACATGAAGGGAGCCTTGCGACGACTTGAAGGCAGAGACTTCATATCAGATATTAATGCTGCTGAAGAAGAGTTGGCAGAGTCTATAGAAGATCTTGAGACACAACAGGAGCTATGTAAGAAATACGCAGACGAAGTTAATGCGGCAGGCAAGTTCCTACAAGAGCTTACAGGTAAAATAGAATCCATCCCAGCAGAGATAATCGATATCGTAGCAGTAAAGGCGGAACTGGAAGACAAACAAAAACAAATAGAAGGACTCAACGAGCAAAACAAAAACATCGCAAAGAAGATAGAAGAAAACAAAACTTTCATCAAGAAGGCAGGCGACTATCTTAAGAGCATTGACATTAAAGAGGTTGAGGCGAGACAAGAGAAGATAGAAGAGCTTGACGGCTCGATCTCCGCTGCTTCCATTAAAGAGAACAATAAACAGAGAACAGTTCGCGACAAAGAGCGACAAGTCGCGACACTTGATGACATACCTTGTGGAACGAATTTCCAAGCCTGTAAGTTCATCAAAGATGCCTATGCAGCCAAAGCACAACTGCCTAGCGACAAGGAAGAGTCTGCTGCCCTGCTCAAAGAAATCGGAGAGCTAGAAGACAAAAAGGAAGAGCTAAACCCTGAAGAAGTAGAAGAACTATTATCCAGAAACGAAAAGATAACCAGAAAAAAAGGTTTTGCTGAAAAAGACAACTCTTCTTTTAAACTCCGAGTCGCAACTAACAACAGCCTCATTCTCTCAACGGAAGCAGAAGTAAAAGAGCTTGCGGAGAAAGTGGAAGAGTACGAAGAGAACAAAGAGGCGATAGAAAACCTTGGAGATCTTATCGCGCAGAAGGGCGCAGTGAATTATGAACTATCCGAGGCATCAAGAAAGATGACGAAATGTGAAACCAAAGCATCCAAGCTAAACCGCGCCGTTGGCTCCCTCGAACAGAAAGTCGCAAATGCTATTGAGAAGAGAGATGAATACCTTGACTTGCAAAAGCAGTTCTCGGCTTATGATCTCTACATGCGATGCATGCATCCCAACGGAATTGCTTATGATGTCATCAAGCGGAAACTTCCAGTCATCAACGAGAGTATCTCAAAGGTGCTAGCGAACCTCACATCATTTGAGGTGATGTTTGAGGAAGACGGCAACCGACTGAACATCAACATCAAACACCCCGCTTTCGATCCACGCCCACTTGAAATGGCATCTGGATCGGAGAAGACAATGGCAGCCATGGCTATCCGGCTTGCCTTGCTCTCCGTTTCCAGTTTGCCCACAAGCGACATTATGATCCTTGATGAACCAGGCACGGCTCTTGACGAAGAACACTTGCAGTCATTTACAGAATTATTGGATATGATAAAGGGCTATTTTAAAACAGTTTTACTTATTTCGCACCTCGATTCGCTGAAAGATGTTGTCGATATGACAATAGATATCTCCAGAGTTGATGGGTGCGCTTATGTGAGCCAATAACTATTTATACACGAAATACATTAAAAATTAAATTTGGAGATATACAATGAGAAATATATTGATAACAGGCGGAACAGGGCTTTTGGGCTCCAGTTTGGTAAAGAGATTGTTGGACAATCAAGAAATTGAATATGTGGTGGTTCCAACAACAAACATCAAAAGTAAAACCTCTATTGACTTAATGGGGATAAAATCCGATAGGCTTAACTTGATTGGTGGAGATATTAGAGATTATGATTTTGTACAAAGAATGTTTAACGAATATGAATTTGATACGATTTTTCATCTCGGCGCCGTGTCTGAGGTAAGAAAATGTCAAAGCAATGCGAAGCTTGCATATGATACAAATATCGGCGGAACCATTAACTTACTAGAAACCGCTAGAATGTATGAGGATATAAAGGCTATTGTTGTCAGTAGCTCTGACAAGGCTTATGGGCGTTGCGAGCTTCCTTATTCAGAGGAAGATCCTTTGGATGGAAAAGGAATATATGAGGTATCTAAGTCGTGTCAGGACTTGATAGCTCGATCTTATTTTTATAATTATGATATGCCTGTTGCTGTGACAAGATGTTCGAACCTGTATGGCGGAGCAGATATGAATTTTTCTAGAATTATACCGAATACAATTAGATCTATTCTTAACAATAAGTCGCCGTTAATATGGACCGGCGCCGAAAACTTTATTAGAGAATTTTTGCATGTCGACGACGCCGTAAGCGCTTACCTGTCTATTGCCGAGAATATCGACATTACAAAAGGAAATGCATATAATATTGGAAGCGGAGAAAAGATTACAATAGGAAATTTGGTTACTAAGATCCTGGATAAGATGCCGACAGATGTGAAAATAGAATATAGAGAAAGAACTTTTCCAGAGATCAGTAATCAATATTTAGATTCTTCAAAAATTAAAAGAGATACCGGCTGGGAAGCCGAGATAAAATTGGACGAAGGACTTTCAAAAACGATTGAGGCTTACGGAAGTATATTCGGAAGGAAAGAAAATGATTGAACTTGTGTGAATCAATAACTATTTATACTATAGATTGGAGGAAAAATGTCTATGATAAAAGGAACAATTGATAGATTACTAGAGAAGGCAGTTTCACGCAAACTGCTCGTCTGGCTTACCGCCGCAGGCTTCACAGCACTGGGCACAGTTGACAGCGCAGACTTTGTAATCCTGAGTGCCATTTACATTGGTTCACAGGGATTCATTGACGCAGTTATTAAATATAAGGCTGCCTAATGATCGATTACGCTAAACTAGCGACCGCAACACTTTCCTTTGTTAAGAAGCATTGGAAAGTGTTGCTCATTATTTTATTGGCTATCATCGTCTTCGCTAAGATGAGGGGAGACTACTCGTCGCTCGTCGCCACATTTGAATCGGCAACTGAAAGCCACCAAGAACAAATGGATAAGGTGAAAGACATACACGAGCAAGAGTTACTTGCGAGAGACGAACTGATAAAAAGATACTCAGAGAGACTAACAGAGTTGGAGATAAAACACTCTGATGATAAAGAAGAGCTTTTAAAAGAATACACGAAAAGAAAAGAAGCTTATGTCATTGCCTTCGGAGAGAACGGAGAAGGACTAAAGAAAGACATAGAAAACTATCTCGGAATAGAGTATGTTAAGCCTTAGAAGAATAACAAAAGTATTGTTATGCCTTACTTTATGCTTCTCGCTACCCGCACAAGCAGCACCACAATTCACGCTTCTTGGAGAGAACCAGCCAGCACCGTTCAAAGGTGCCCTATTCAACCCAGAAGCCATCGCAGAAGTCCTCGCCAAAAGCCAACTCGTCAAAGAAGAATACGAGCTAAAGCTTGGCTATGAGCTTGAGAAGCAGGAGTTAGAACATACATTGGTAGTTGATACGCTCAACTTACACATTGCCTCTCTCAAAGAAGAGCATAAGGTTGTTGTCGATGCGAAAGACAAAGAGATAGACGACTTACACAAATTAATAAAGAACCACTCTCCAGCCACTAATGTTTGGTGGGCACTAGGAGGTACCGCCGTAGGCGTTGCAACAACCGCATTTATCGTTCATGTGGCAAAATGAAGAAGCATAAAGATCCGAACTATGTTGTGAAGGTGGAGCAAGCAATTGCAAAGAAGTATGGAGAGGAAACAATCCAGAACCCAAGAGGCAACTGGGACGAAGAAAAAGAGAAAGAATATTTAGAACAGCTAAAAACTCTTTCGATAAAAGAAGATAGACTTAAGAGAAAAGACGAGAAAATAGAAGTAGATGGCATTTTAATGTCCAGAAAACTACTTAATAGAGAAACTACAAAAAGAACTTGCCCTGTTTGCAACGAGTATTCTTTCGAGATACAGGACGATGTATATATGAGCAAGTTTGATTGTTGTTACAATTGTTACATTCAATGGGTAGAGGGGCGAGAAGATCGCTGGAAAACGGGCTGGCGTCCGAATAAAGAGGAGAAAAAATAGATGGCAACCACAATGGAAATCGTTAACGGCATTTCGCAAGTTATGGCGAATAGCCACGATGGCGCACTAGACGACAAAGGCGAGCCTATCAAGGTTGGCCTAAAAAGAGAAGAGGGACACCCTATCAATGATTCTCGCGTTATGGACGGCTTTAAAGTTCAGTTTGCCGGAAATCAGATATGTATTCATTATCATTCAGAGATCAAGCTCAAGGATGTGCATGATAAAAACTTTAAGAGTGATTTAGAAGGCACGATTAAAGGCATCGCAAAGTTCATCAAGAAAGAATATAAAAAGATTACAGGAAACGCTTTGTCTCTCAAGTCAGCCGGTGATGTTGATGCAGTTGTAGAGACTACTTCTCGACATCGATGCTGGGTAGAGGCATGCCAGTATTTCGATCTAGCAGGCAAGGCAGAGGCTGTCAAGGGTGATAGCAAAGATAGCGTTGATGCAAAGTTTAAGGACTTTTTGGCACAGGGTGGATGGAAGAAGGCAGAGCCAAAAGGCCAGCCAGTTCATGTCGGCGCCGGGAAGGTACAATCCAGAAAGGATATAAATAGCCCATTTAAAGACGAGTAGAGTCACATGGCTTACCAGCTATCCAAGAAAGATATTGTTAAAGAGGTGATGAAGTGCGGAAAAGATCCGAAATATTTTCTTAACAATTATGGAAGGATTTCTCACCCGATGCATGGGCTGATACCTTTTAGGACATACGATTTTCAATCAGCGCTGCTTGAAGACTTCAACGATTATCGTTTCAATATTATACTTAAAGCCAGACAGCTTGGGATATCCACCATCAGCGCTGGCTATGTTGTGTGGATGATGCTTTTTCATCGTGACAAAAATATTCTTGTCATGGCAACTAAGTTCTCAACAGCAGCAAACTTAGTCAAAAAAGTTAAAAGCATAATGAAGAATGTCCCAGACTGGCTACGAATCGCAGATATAGAAATAGACAACCGAGCCTCTTTCGTGCTTACTAATGGATCGCAGATAAAAGCAACATCCACTTCAGGTGACGCCGGCCGTTCTGAGGCTCTATCTTTGTTGGTAGTTGATGAGGCTGCCCATGTTGAAGGGCTAGACGAATTGTGGACTGGCTTGTATCCTACGCTATCAACTGGTGGGCGCTGTATTGCGCTTTCAACTCCGAATGGCGTAGGCAACTGGTTCCACAAGACTTATGCTGAATCTGAACAGGGCGAAAATGATTTCCATCCCACAATTCTGACATGGGATGTACACCCAGAAAGAGATCAGGATTGGTTTGACAAAGAAACTAAAAACATGTCAGCCCGACAGATAGCTCAAGAGCTTGAATGTAATTTTAATACATCAGGTGAGACAGTCATTCATCCGGAAGATATAAAGAGGATTTTAGAAGGCATTCGCGAACCCAAGCATAAGACAGGGTTTGATAGGAATATGTGGATATGGGAAGAATATGATACGGATAGCACCTATCTTTTGTCCGCTGATGTCGCCAGAGGCGACGGAAGAGACAGTTCTGCTTTCCATATTATAAAGCTAGAGACGATGGAGATTGTGGTGGAATATAAAGGAAAACCCACAATCGATGCATATGCAAACATGTTGAATCACATTGCGGCAGAGTATGGAAACTGTCTCCTTGTGGTGGAGAATGTTGGAGTTGGAATCTCAGTTTTAGATAAACTTTATGAGCTAGAATATCCAAACCTTTATTATTCGATAAAGTCGACACATGAGTTTGTCGACTCGAAGCAGGCTGAAGGTATGACAAACTCAGTACCTGGATTTACGACTTCTTCAAAAACCCGACCACTGGTTATTGCAAAATTAGAGGAATTCGTTCGTAATAAACTAATTACTGTATATTCTTCCAGAGTTGCAGACGAACTTAAAACATTTATCTGGAATAATGGGCGCCCACAAGCAATGCGTTCGTATTCGGACGATCTTATAATGGCTTTGGCTATAGCTTGTTGGGTTAGAGACACAGCACTAGAAGTTAACAAGAGGGACATTGAGTATTCAAAAGCCATGGTTGGCGGAATCATGACAACCAGAACCCATCTTAATACCACAATAGATGGACAGACTGGCCATGAAAAAGTTAAATTAGATAATAAAAAGGCAGAAGCAATGCAACAACAAAAAGAATTTTTGTGGCTATATAGAGGATAAAAATGGCAGACCAAAGAAAAAACCCTAGAAACGCGCAATCTGATTTATTCAAGAGATTAACGCGTTTATTTTCAGGACCGATAATAAGTTTTCGGAGCCAAACTGGAAGAAAAATCAGGCGCACACACTTGGACAAGTATGCGAATGTATTCAAGTCTGCTAGTGGCCAACACTTTAAGAAAACGACATATAATCCTTTCGAGCAATTGGCGGCAAATGCAATTGCAAACCAAAGACGATCCGAGAGGTATGTAGATTTCGATCAAATGGAATACACGCCAGAGATTGCTTCTGCACTTGATATCTATGCAGATGAGATGACAACACATTCAGATCTCTCATCTATGTTGAGAGTAAAGTGTCAGAATGAAGAGATATCCGCAGTCCTCAATACCCTATATGGAAATATCTTAAGTATTGATTCAAACTTGTTCGGTTGGTGTCGCACAATGTGCAAATACGGAGACTTCTTCTTGTATTTAGATCTGGATGATAAGTTCGGAATTCGTGGAGTAATCCCTTTACCATCAAACGAGATTGAAAGATTAGAGGGTGAAGATAAAACAAATCCAAATTATATACAATATCAGTGGAACTCAGCCGGCATGACTTTAGAAAACTGGCAAGTTGGCCATTTCCGTATACTAGGGCACGACAAGTATGCACCATATGGCACTTCAGTTCTTGAGCCTGCTCGTCGTATCTGGAGACAACTGGTTCTTCTGGAAGACGCCATGATGGCTTATCGTATCGTCAGAGCACCAGATAGAAGAATCTTCTATATTGATGTCGGACAGATTGCTCCAAACGATGTCGAGCAATATATGCAGAAAGTCATGTCACAAATGAAGCGCCATCAATATACTGATCCTGACACCGGCCGAGTCGATTTACGATATAACCCCCTCTCTATTGAGGAAGATTATTATATACCTGTCAGGGGCGGCACTTCCAGTACTCGGATTGAGAATGTTTCTGGAGGCTCCTATACAGGAGATATCGATGATGTAAAATACCTCAGAGACAAGTTGTTCTCAGCGTTAAAAGTCCCAGCATCATATCTGTCTAGGGCAGAGGGAGCAGACGAAGACAAGGCAACTTTAGCTCAGAAGGATATCCGCTTTGCCAGAACAGTTCAGAGGCTACAGAGAGTAGTTGTGTCAGAGCTTCAGAAAATAGGCATTGTTCATCTTTATGCTCTAGGATTTAGGGGGGACGACCTCCTTAGTTTTGATTTGGTACTAAACAATCCATCCAAGATATCTGAGATGCAGGAGCTTGAGTACTGGAGCACAAAATTCGACATCGGCGCAAAAGCCACGGAAGGCTTTTTCTCTCGCCGCTGGGTTGCAGATAAGTTGTTCGGAATGTCTGAAGAAGAATTTTTACGCAACCAGAGAGAGATGTTTTACGACAGGAAATTTGATGCAGCACTGGCAGCCACGGCGGAAGCCGCCGAGGGAGGCGGTGACTTGGGCGGTGACTTAGGTGGTGACTTAGGTGGAGACTTAGGCGGAGACTTAGGCGGAGACTTAGGTGGAGACTTGGGTGGAGATATTGATGTAGAGCCAGAGGCAGCAGCAGCCGAAGCAGAAGCACCAGCAGATGAAACGCTTTTGGCAGCCCCTCCCGGACATAGAGATTCGCCGCGTTCAGCAAAACCGACAAAGAAAAGCTTGGGGAAGTCCGCAAAAGGACATAAATACAATCCGGTAATTGCCGACAAAAGAGAGAAAAACGGCGCCAGAAAGAACATGAAACAAAAGAAGCAAACAGGAACAAAGGGAGCAATCTACCCTGGGTTCCATGGCGCCAAGGAATTGACTAAAATGACAGTAGGAAGTGTATTTGAGAGCAAGCAATCTATTTATAACATAGAAGATTTGAAGGCGGAAGATCGTCTTTTCGAAATCAATGGTGAAGTTAGAAATTTAATGGATAGCCTAGGCTCGTTCAACCTGGAGAAAAAAGATGAAAATGCGCCATAATAAAAAAAGGAATACCGCATTTATTTATGAAACTCTCATATCGGAGTTGACACAATGCTCTCTAAACAAAGATGAAGAGAGAAGGGGCAAAATAGTTTCCCTGATCAAGGAGCATTTCCGAAAAGGAACAGTTTTGAATAAAGAGCTAGCAGCATATATGACGCTTATAGACTCAGACGGTTTGGAAAAGGATGTTGCAACGAGGCTAGTCGCCGAAGCCCGTCGAGTGCACGCATCGCTGGACAAAGAAGAAATTTTCAAAAAACAAACCGAATTGATTGGCGAAATAAACAAAAATTTCTCAAGCTCCGTGTTTTCTAATTTTGTTAATAATTATAAAAGCATGGCAACTATATCTCAGATGTTCAGCCAAACAACTCCAATAAAGAAAGTTGTTTTGTTGGAGCAGAAATTAATAGATTCTATATCAAAAACCGACGAAGGCTTAGAGGAGACTAAACACATTGATAATTTAGTCTATCGCACTTTTGCTACGAAGTTTAACGAAAAGTATAGCTCAAACCTTCTGGAAGAACAGAAGGATCTTTTGGGACACTATATCTCTTCTTTCTCAAACAATTCTGTTGAACTAAAACTATACTTGAATGAAGAGATATCCAGGCTCAAGGATACTGTGCAAGAATCTGTAGAGGATGAAGAAATAGTTTCAGATTTAGATATGAAGAGCAAGATTAATGAAGTGCTGTCCATTCTGGATGGATATAAAAATATTCCAATTAATGAGTCTATGGTTAGAGAAGTTCTTAAAATTCAATCGCTTGCGAAGGAAATCCAATCATAATGGCAATTTTAGTTAAAATTGGAAAAGCAGCTACAGAAGAGCCTAAAAAACTGGAGCCAATAAAGATAGAATTGAACATCCGTAAGACTTTGGATGGGGATATACTAATTTTTGATCATGCCGACATCGATATTGTTGTGATGCCAAAAAAGAATAAAGTGGTGGCACTCAGCAAGGAACAAATGTCAGACATGATTTATGGAGCCCAACATCGTCTGTTTGAATATTTGCGAAAGAAAGGAGTGATTGACTTTTCTTCTGTTCAGGGCGGCAGCGTATACGGCTCTATGCAAGCCACGATGTTGGCGCCAGAGGATAGTTCAAATGTAACTCAGCATGTTATATTAAATATATCCAAGTTTATCGACGAAGAGCGTCCATATTTTGATTTTGTTCAGTCGTACATGGACAAAGAAGAAGACAGGGTGATTGATCCAGACAATCTTCATTCAACAGATCTTGGCGATGTGCCGCACAGTTCAGAAAAGGGCTCCATCCGCCCAGATAGGGTTAGAGATCCTTATGGACTGGGAATGTCTCACTATTAATAGAGGTTAAGTTGGAGCTTTTAACATTCGTTCTTGCAGCCTATGGGATGACGCAACTATTATGTTACGGCACTATCTTCAAAAAGATTCGCCCCAAACATCACTTCTTCCATTGCCCCATGTGTGTAGGCTTCTGGGTAGGAGTTTTTTTGTGTGGCATAAACGGCTGGACAGAACTATTTACTTTCGAACACACTATCGCTAACTATTTTGTCTTGGGCTGTATAAGTTCCGGAACATCTTATGTTTTCAATATGATTTTTGGAGATTGTGGGCTCAACATTCAACTTTCAGGAGAAGAAAATGCGAAGAATTAACATTCCAGATGTTCGTCGTTGTTGTAAAGGCTCTTAGCTCGTGCGGGTTGCGCCCGCATTTTATTTTTTAAGGAAACAAACAGGTGAAGATTACAAAGAATCAACTTAGACAGATTATCAAGGAAGAGCTTTCGAGGGTTTTGAATGAATCATCAGAATCATCATATCATCAATCTATGGGCGGCTACATTGGCTCTGGTGGAGCCGGCTCCTCTGAAGCCCCTGCCAAGGATATATCAAATGATTTAGTTGCCGCGGTCGCAAAGATAAATAGAGCCATTAATGATCTTGGTGCGGATTGGATTCTTGACGACAAAGGAGTTGCCGGCGAGCTGAATAATATCCAACTAGAGGCAAAATCGGTGGAAGAGTTTGTAAACAAAGCAAAAGAATATCTTAATAGCATATCTGATGATATTGGTTATGATGCTTTTGGTGATCAAGTAATAGGGGGCAACTAAAATGAAAATCACAAGAGGATACAACCGATAATGTCGAACAAAATGGTCCTAACCGAATACTATGCTCTCTGCGACGGAGGGATCTGCCAAGATCTCCTAACCGAAACAGAGAAGCAAGAGATGAACGACGGTAAAGCTTTCTACATGACTGGTGTTATGCAGAGAGCAGATGCTAAAAATGGTAATGGCCGCATTTATGGAAAAGATGTCCTGCAAAGAGAAGTCGAGAACTATCACAAGCTCGTCAAAGAAAGGCGAGCACTCGGAGAACTCGATCACCCAGACGATTCTGTTATCAACCTAAAGAACGCATCTCACCTTGTCACCGACATCTGGTGGAGCGGCGATGATGTAATGGGTAAAGTTCAGGTTCTTGATACTCCATCTGGACAGGTTTTGCAGAGTCTTTGTAAGGCAGGAGTCAAGCTAGGCATCTCTTCTCGCGGATTAGGATCTGTTAGGGAGTCTCAAGGCAATACTATAGTTGAAGACGACTTCCAACTGATTTGCTTTGACTTTGTTTCAGAGCCATCAACAACCGGCGCATTTATGATGAAAGAGCATAAAGAGCCAAACATTTTTACAAAGGCAGACAAGATTAATCGTTTGCTTAATGACATCTTGAGAGACTAATGAAAAGATCAGAACTAAAAAACATAATCAAACCACTCGTTAAAGAGTGTATAGCCGAAGCTCTGATAGAGGAAGGCTTGCTCTACACGGTGGTTTCAGAAGTTGCAAAGGGCATGTCTCCAATTATAGTGGAATCGGCAGCCCCATCGCAGCCGCAACCCCAACGACATGAGCCAGATGCCAGCATGATTAATGAGCAGAGAGTACAAAAACAGAAAGAGCATAGAAAGAAGCTTCTTGATATGATAGGCAAAAGCTCATATAACGGCGTGGATTTATTTGAGGGAACAGTACCGGCATCGCCGGATATGTCGCCTCACGCTCAAGCCTCCAATCCTTTGTCCAATGTAGAGCCTGGAGACGCAGGAGTAAATATTGACAGTTTCTTCGCCGGCAATGCTCGCCGATGGAACGCACTAAAATAGTAACCACAAGAAGGTATATATGAAAAAAGCAGTTAATGTGTCTGTGAAGGCAAACCCGCGCAAGCCGGTTCATCCCGAAAAACTAGTTCGTAGATTTATCAAAAAATGTAAAAAAGAAAAAATTGTAGAGGAAGTGAGAGATAGAAGGTACTATCTGAAACCTTCCGAAAAGAAAAGACTAAAGAGAGAAAGGGCCCAGCGAACCCGAAGAAAAGAAGATTTAAAGAGACTTAAAGACAAGTAATTCACTATTTATATAAAACAAGAGGAATATTAAATGGCAGACACTAGAACAGGACCACCGTTTTTTTACAAGCCGGGACTTCATAATGTTGGTTCATATCAGGTATCCGGCCGCCCATGGATTACTGGATCCGACGCGCATCCGGCGAATACAGAAGTACAAGTTAAATTTCCTTCTGTGGCAAAATCATTTACAGTTATTAATTTAACCGGTTCGGGTTTGGGATCATCGCAGCTTTTTGTTCATTTTGCACCAGGCAGCAGTGGCACTGAGACAATTGCTAACAAACACTATATTCCCTTGGATACTCATGAAGATTCATACACTTTTAATGTAAAATGTTCATCAGTTTATATTTCAGCCCCATCAACCAATGGACAAATTGCAAGATGGCGAATTATGGCTGAACTGACAAATATACAGACTAGCTCAATGTTTATCTTGACTGGCTCTGGCATAACTGAGTAAATAGGGGTAATTATTATGGGATTTAAATCTGGCACAGGCGATAGTAGCGGAACAAGAAGACACAGAGGCTCAATGAATGTTTCAGGCTCTGTTCGTGGGCATGAATTGTTCTTAATTCACGGTGCCTCAAACTTCAACACAGCCGCTCAGAAGTTTCTTCCAATGGGATACAACGACACCGAGGCCACCGCCGCCGGATATCAGAATCGTTTTGTAGCCCCATCGCGAGGAAGATGGATAAAAAGTTATGTGAGAAGCTCAGTAGCCGGCGATACATGTGACTTAAAGTTTTATAAAGCAATCGACGCTACAGCAAATCCGGCAACACTAATGGAAACAGTTCAGGTGGAATGTGCCGCCGCATCAACAACTTATGAGTTTTCTTCTACTGGTTCTTCTGGCGTTATACACTTCCAAGAAGGCGATGCCATCGCGTGGAGGTTCGATCCAGAAACCCAGCCAGATTTAACAAACTTTACTCATGTGATAGAATTATATACTAGAGTAGACATACCATAATTAAGGGCCTCCAATCCCATTACAAACCCAATCTGAAACTAAACATAGTATTTTACAAAACTGAATACTATTTATTTTGACAATTATATCTTAGGAGTGGCTCAAATATGTCGACAATGTTGGAACAAGCGTTCATTGACGCAACAGCGCTTAGAGAAGCAGCGCTTAAAAGTGCGGAAACAGAGGTGATAAACAAGTATTCCCTCGATATTAAAGAAGCAGTCTCGAAGATTCTCGAAGAAGCACCAGAGGACGAGATGGATCTGGAAGAGCCAATGGATCTTGAAGATCCCGAAATGGAAGGAGAGCCTGCCGAAGCTGGAACAATCGATGCGCCTCTTGCCTCAACTGAGGGTGAGACTTTGTGTACTTGTCCGGACGACAAACAAGAAGTTACTGTGGATGTTGATGAGCTTCTCGCCATGGCAGATGAGCTAGAGCCCACAGAGACGGCGCCAGAAGCCGGATCGCTGCAAGAAGATGTTGGGCTAGACGAAGAAATTGAACTTGATGAGGATTCATTGAGAGAATATATTAGCGGAATAATGGAGGACTGCCCAGAAGAGGAGGAAGAAATTAAGTTTATATCTCCAGAGACTCCAGAAGAAGAACTAGAAGAAGGTATTATGGATTATGTCCCAGGCACATCAGCATATAAAATGCGAAAATCGATAGGTGACATGACAAGAGAAGAGGCAGAAGCCCACAAGGCAGAGCTTGAAGCTTATCTGGCGAGCAGGGCGCCAGACACGCGTGAACCCGGCGATCGCATCGAAACCCCGCGACTGCCCGGAGTTAAAATGGCAGGCATCACTGCCGAGAGCATTGACGAAGAAATCGATATCGACGAAGAATTGTTAGAAAAAGTAAACCTAGATGTCCAAACCGGCGGCGAAAAATTTGGCTGGAAAGGCACAGCAGATAGCCTAGTAGAATACGAGGCAGAACTAGAGGCAGCGCAACTGGAATCTACAGAGTTAGAAGAAGAAAAAGCCGAACTAGAAGAGGCAAATAAAGATTTAACAAAAGAAAATAAAGAATTTAGATCAGTAATCTTGCAAATGAAAGAGAAACTTGATGAAGTTAATTTATCAAATGCAAAATTGCTTTACACGAACCGTGTTTTGGATAGCAACTCCTTGAATGAGCGACAAAGAAAAAGAATTGTCGAGTCTATTAATAAGGCGGATTCACCAAACGAGGCGAAGGTTATATTCGACACACTTCAAAGCGCAGTGGGTACAACGGCTACAAGCCGTCCAGCACCAAAATCACTGAGCGAGGCTGTATCGCGTCCATCGTCCATTCTTTCCGTTCGTCGGGAAGAAGAAAAAGTAAATCCATATGCCGATAGAATGAAAATTCTTGCCGGCATTAAAAAGTAGTAATTAATTAATCATTAAAGGAGATAAAAAACAATGGCTATTTTAGATAAATTAACCGAAGGCATCGTCTCCCGTGATCTTTCAAAAGAGTCTAACGCACTTCTTTCCAAGTGGGAGAAGACTGGACTTTTGGAAGGCATGGAAGCCGACCAAGCCCGTCAGGGTATGGCGCGCCTTTTAGAAAACCAAGCAGCACAACTGCTTAGGGAAGCATCCACCATGTCTGGTGGAGATGTCGAGGGCTTTGCTGCCGTCGCATTCCCAATTGTCCGTCGAGTATTCGGCGGATTGATCGCTAACGATATCGTCAGCGTTCAGCCAATGAGCCTGCCTTCAGGACTCATTTTCTTCCTTGACTTCACATACACGAGAACTCAAGGGGACGGATACGCTGCTGATGCATCGATTTACGGTGGTAACAAAGTTGCCAGCGCGATCACTGGCGGTATCCACCTCACCGGCGCCCACGCTGAAAGCGGCCCTTATGCTCTGCATCAAGGCTACTCTTCACCAACGGGTTCTGATGTTCTCACGCTGACAGCGGTTGCTTCCGGTACATTCGGCGGCACGGGCTCTACTTCAGAGCTTGGCGGCATGACTCAAGGCCAATTCGACAAGATGTGTAAGTTTGATCCAGATTTTATCTCTGGCTCTACTAATGTCTACATCGCAAAAGCGTCTGTAGCAGCGCTGGTTCAGTTAAACCGAGACAACCTTAAGTCACTTCGACTTCAGAGTGCTCTTGGCTCTGGCTCACAGTTGCAGGTTCGTCGACTCACTGCGTTCTCTGGTTCTTCCAAAGCAACATTCGGTGATAAGTCCTCGGCAGATGTTCTTGTGTATTTCGCATGCATCAATGGCGACTACACAGCAACATCCCTTGCAACTGGTAAGGATGATCTTGCCATGGCATGGGCTGAAGCTGATGACTTTACTCAAGGCGGCGCCACCGGTGCTGTTGTTGGGCAGACTACATGGGCACTTGAGAACCAGGCAGAGATGCCAGAAATTGACATCAAAGTCGATTCTGTCGCTGTGACTGCAATCACCAAGAAGCTCAAAGCAAAATGGTCACCAGAGTTGGGACAGGATCTAAACGCCTATCACAACCTCGACGCTGAAGTCGAACTCACAAGCATCCTTTCAGAGCAGATTGCTCTCGAAATTGATCGTGAGATTCTGGGCGACTTGATTGCCGGTGCAACTGCTGGTACCTACTACTGGTCACGCTCTCCAGGAATGTTCCTGAACCGCGAAACCGGTATTGAGGTTGGCGCAACATCTGCTGCTCCTGACTTCACTGGTACTGTAAGCGAGTGGTACGAGACTCTTTGCGAGACTATCAATGATGTCTCTGCTCAGATTCATCGTAAGACTCTGCGAGGTGGTGCAAACTTCGTCGTTACTTCTCCTGAAGTTGCTAACATCCTTGAGTTCACCTCTGGATTCCGCGCAAGCATCACTGCTGATGCTGCAACCGGAACTGTCGGTGCTGTTAAGGCTGGTAGCCTCTCCAAGAAGTGGGATGTCTATGTTGATCCTTATTTCCCACGGAATGTTGTTCTCGTCGGTCGTAAGGGCGCTAGCTTCCTTGAAAGCGGCTATGTATATGCTCCGTATGTACCCCTGCAAGTCACTCCTACCATCTTTGGACCTGAAGACTTCGTGCCCCGCAAGGGCGTGATGACTCGGTACGCCAAACAGATGGTGCGTCCCGACATGTACGGCCTTGTTGTCGTCCGTGGACTCTTGGGTGAGTCAGGTAGCTAATAGCTAACCGAAGCGTAATTAAACGCAGCCCTGCCTTCTTCGGAAGGTGGGGTTTTTTTATTTATGATAGTCTTAATCAAATCCAAAGAACTACTTATAAACGACTTGAAAGTTTTCTTCGGGGTCGGGGCCACTGATCCTTAAAGAATTATAGCCGAAGTGGCTGGCTATTTTTCGCGATTATGATCGGGTTATCGATAACCATTATATACCTTGAGGAGGGAACAAATTATGGGAAATAGAAGAATGGGGCTTGGCCGTATGGAGAAGCTCGTGGAAAATTTGAAGAGAGATTTAGCGATGGGCGCTGGATCAGGCGTCACCGGGCTTGAACAAGTGGGGCTCGCACCATCGGACGCTTATGGAGTTTATGAAGCGGCGTATGAAATCGATTTAGGTGCAGTTACAATGACAGCCACAGATAATGGACTTATCAAAACTGTTGCAACAGTTCCAGCAAACTGTTTAGTCTTGGCATGCCATGTCATAACAAGCGAAGTATTCAGTGATGCTGACACAAGTGCTGTCGATCTTTGTATTAGCAGCACAAGTCCTGCTGCGGCTAATACAGTCATGACTTCCACAGGGGATATTATTGCTAGTATGGATCTTGGTACTGATGCAAAAGGTGCTATTGGATCAATCTCGTCGGCTGTATTTTCCGGCACCACCGCCGCATCTGTTGTTGCCGGTGGAGCAGGGACACATTTATGCCTGATTAATAATAGTACTGGTAACGCTACTGGTACCGCAGCTAACACTAGCGGCAAAATAGTAATTTACATTAAATATATTGGTAGTGCAAAAGCTGTTGCTAACACAAGCATATAAATTAATATAACAATCTAACAAACTCCCCCCTTCCAATCGGTTGGGGGTTTTCTTTTTATGGAAACTATTTATTACAAACCACTGGAGGTATTGTGGGTAAGAAAAAAAGATTTATGCTCAATCCAAAGTTTGCTAAGAGCTTGGACAAATATAAGAACTTAAAAGCAGCGTGGGCATCAAAAACAAAAACAAAAGCTGAAAAGGTTGAAATTGCAGAGCCGCCCGTTGAGACGATCATCGAGTTTGTACCGGAGCCCAGCTTGTCGTTTGAAGAAAAAGTTGTTACACCGGTACCGGTAGAAGTCGTAGAGGTAGAAAAGCCAAAACCTACTCTCAAGAAGAAATCGGCTCCAAAGACAAAAGCAAAGGCAAAACCAAAAACAACCAAGAAGACTACAACAAAAAAGTCAACGAGGAAGAAGAAATGAGTGATTTCGATTTCATAGAGCATTATGGGGACAGCGAGGAAGTAAAAGGAGAAGAGCAGCTTGATGAAAATGAAGTTATCTCCTCCCTGAACTGTGCCGTTATCGGCATTGGTGGAGGCGGAGGTAAGATGGCAAAAGCATTTCTTGACATCGGCTTCAACAAAACTTTACTTGTAAACACGACAGCAAAGGATATTCCAGAAGGAGTAGACGAGAAACATGTTGTATTGATCCCAGATGCAGATGGAATCGGAAAAGATGTGAATCTTGGTAAAACAATATTTGCAGATAACGGTGCTGTCGTAGAAGATGCCCTGAGAACAAAACTCGGAAATGTCGACTGGCTATTCGTACTCGCTGGCGGAGGTGGTGGCACTGGTAGCGCTGCTGCATCTTTGCATGGCGTTTTTGAGCGTTATTTGAAGTCAGTCAGCGCCGGAGGCTCCATCGTATATGTTGTCTCCCAGCCGTCCGCTCAGGAGGCTTTAAACTCAACTATCAGCAAGAATGCTGCTTCCCTCTTAAAGGATGTTTCTAAGCACGCTCACATCATTCTAGACAACGAGAGACAGGTGAGGCTGTTGAGAGGCAAGGTGGGCATGCTAGGCATGTTCCCGTTCGCTAATACGGCATTTGCCAAACTGATGGGGCAAGTCCTCAAACTATCTTCGGAGCAATCATCGATTCAGTCGTTCGACTCAAAGGATTTGGAGAGGTGTTTAAGAACTAAGAAGAGAATGTTTATTGGCTCTACTATTGTTACAGATCCGGGCGATCCCAACTTAGGAGCCGTCATTTTCCAGAATTGCCTGAAAAGATCGCCATGTCCTCTTCCCAAAGGCAAGCCATCAACAGGCTCAATGTTACTGGTTGTAACTGAGGAGATGGCTAACGATCCGGATGTCAGCAAACACCTGGATGCCGCAATATCTTATGTCGGCGGAAGAACAGACACACTCTTCGCTGGGGTATATGTAAAAGAAAATCTACCAGGGTTGGTTGCTATTCTTACTATGAATGGGCTAGATTAAACATAAGCACCAAGTATCGCTAGGGTTTTTGCCTATAGATAACTATTTACTTCTGAAGATAGGAGAACTAATGAATGGCATATCCCACTCTAACGCCGTCAAGCACCACTAACGCTATTGTTTTGCCAGTTACTGGCAATGTGCTCGATGTAGCCACGGCATGCCCCATTGGCGCCTACACTGGATCAGAAGGGTTTCTATCCGGCGCGCAAGCACAGGTTGCCTATACATATAGAAAACTCGGAGGAGATGTGCTCGACATTGAGCTTTCTTCTTCGGCAGTATATGCTAACTATGAGGAAGCATGCTTAGAGTATTCGTATATTATCAACACCCATCAAGCAAAGAATGTTCTTTCTGACTTTTTGGGCGCCACTACTGGCACCTTTGCGCACGATGGCTCTTTTAAGCCAGACTCTCCTATAACTGCTTCTATCAATCTAAAATATCCTAGATTCGAGTTTTCTTATGCAACTAGGGTTTCTGATGCTCTTTCTTTCGATGCAGACGCCGGCGGCAATCAAACTCTATATTCAGCATCGTTTAGAGTTACTGGCGGAGTTCAGGACTACGACTTACAAAGAATTATATCCGCATCGTCAGACGGCAACAAAGACGAAGGGACGGGAGGCTCAGTAGACTATGCCGGCTTGGTTGGTAACAACAAAGTTTCAATCAAGAGGGTATATTATAAAACAGCGGCCGCTATGTGGAGATTTTATGGGTACTACGGCGGCGTTGGAGTTGTGGGTAACTTTCAGACTTATGGGCAATTTGCAGACGATTCTACATTCGAAGTCATACCTGCTTGGCAGAATAAACTTCAAGCCATGGCTTATGAAGATAACATATACACAAGAACATCTCATTTCTCATATGAGATATCAAACAATAAGTTGCGACTATTTCCGGCACCACACTCAGGATCTGCCGGCGGCTTGGCTGATAAGTTCTGGGTTGCATTTAGCGTCAAGAAGGATGCGTGGGAAGAATACGACACGGCAAAGATTGGCATCGATGGCATTAACAATATGAACACTGCTCCTTTCAATAATCTTCCTTACGACAATATAAACTCCATAGGAAAGCAATGGATTAGAAGATTTTCTTTGGCACTCAGCAAAGAGACTTTGGGCCAGATCAGAAGCAAGTTCTCCACTTTGCCGATACCAGGAGAAAGCCTGACACTCAACGGTCCAGCCTTGATATCTGAAGGTAAAGAGATGCAAGATAAACTAAGGGAAGAGCTTAAGACGACTCTGGATGAAATGACTTATAATAAGTTGATGGAAACGGATGCGGAACTTATTGAAAATGTAGGAAGGATTCAAGCCGGTATACCATTGAGAATATTTGTGGGGTAATTAAATGTCAGTAAAAAATAAATGGAAGCAGCCGGCTCAAGCGCCCCCACCAATGTTCGCCGGCAAAAAAGAAAAGAATCTTGTCAAGCAAGTTAATGACGAGCTTATCGAGAGAGTAATAGGGCAAACTATAATTTATTATCCTATTGATATAGAGAGAACAAACTTTCATGATCTTTATGGAGAAGCAATAACAAAAACTTTCCTTCCGCCAATTAGGGTTTATGCTCTTATTGAGTTCGACGGCATCGCAACAAAGTTTATGGGCGGTGTTGGGCTAGATAAAGATGCAACTATTACTGTTCATTTTCACAAGAGAAGGCTGACTGAGGATCAAGATTTGTATATAAGAGAGGGAGACTTTGTTTTATATGGTGATATATATTATGAGATCCATACTCTCGGAGAGCCAACAAGAATCTTTGGCCAAATAGATGACAGAATGGAAATCTCTGCGAAATGCAAGAGAGCAAGAAAGGGGCTTTTCGATGCCAGTTAGAAATAAAGAAAATTTAAGCAAAGCGAATATCTCTGCTAATCAAGATATAGAAATGATGCCCTCCACCCTAGAGACGATAGATAGGGCTTTGTATTCTTATCTGGATGAAGAGCTAAACTTGTTTACCACATCTAACAAGGGCTTCAATAAAGTACCAGTAGTTTGGATGACGCCAGAAAGAGCCTTCCAAATAAAGAACGATAAAGACACCAGAGATGATAAGGGAGTTCTTAAGCTCCCAGTTATCACTCTAGAAAAAACATCGGTAACTAAAAATCCCACTATGCATGGAAGACTGACTGCACATATACCCCCTCAGAATGATGCCGCCGGCGGCTCAATGACCATAGGAAGAAGGGTACAACAAGAGAAGACTAGTCTTTTCGCTGCAAATGATGTTTCTCACTTGCGAGGAAACATTGGAGAAAGAACCGTTGGAAAGGGAGATATTTATTATCCATCCAAAAACAGTAAGATAGTAACAGAAACGATAACAATCCCCCTTCCAGTTTATGTGAATGTAAATTACAATCTTCTCATACAAACTGAATACCAACAGCAGATGAATGAATTGCTGACTCCGTTCCTGTTGAGAACGGGACAGATAAATGAATTTTTTATAAAGTATGACGGACATCAATTCGAAGCGTTTTTGCCGCAAAACTTTTCTTTTGAAAACAACACTTCAGATTTGGGCGAAGACGAAAGGACTTATAAGACATCTATAGAGATTAGAGTGCTTGGGCATTTGATGGGAGAGATGTCAAACACGGAACGCCCAAAGATTGTAGTGAGAGAAAATCGTGTTGTTATTCGCCAGCCAAGAGAGAGGGTGGTGTTTGGAGACATCCACCCTCACGCAAAAGACGGTCAATTTTATAAAGAGTAAGTACTCTTTGGCATTTGGCTTACTATTTATAATACGAAACACTTCGCAAAGAATCGTTCAGCTAGCAGCGGATTGTAAAGGAGAAATCTAAATATGTCAGTTAAAAAGTTTAAGTTTGTATCACCGGGAATCTTTGTTAACGAGATCGACAACTCGTTTATCCCTAGAACACCTGAGAATATGGGCCCTGTTATCATTGGACGAACTCGAACCGGCCCAGCGATGCGCCCTGTTAAAATTAACAGTTTTTCTGAATTCGTTCAAACCTTTGGCAATCCAGTCGCCGGCGGAAAAGGCGGCGATGTTTGGCGAGATGGAAACAATGTCGGCCCAACTTACGCAGCATATGCTGCACAAGCATATTTGAATTCAGGCGTCGGCCCTGTAAGCATCCTTCGACTTCTCGGAGATCAGCATGACAGCTACACAACTGGCGGTAAAGCCGGCTGGACTACTACAAATGCTCTTGGCGCTACTTCAACAGGTGGCGCATACGGACTTTTCGTATTCAACTCTCAAAGCTCCGCGCCAGCCTCTGGAAAGGTATCCACAGGCTCTCTTGCTGCTGTTTGGTACATGAACGATGCAAAGATTGTTCTATCTGGTACAATGAGGGTGTCTAACACTCTTGCTAGCGGTAACGCACTTATGATAAATGACTTGGGCTCAAACTTAACTTTCCGCGCAAAGATTACATCTGGAAGCACAACAGTAAAAGAAACCACATTTAACTTTAATAGAGAGTCAGATCTTTATATTCGAAAAGTGTTCAATACAAACCCGCAAGCAGCTAACTCAACTCACACTGAGACTGTTACTCCATACTGGCTGGGACAAACATTCGATCAGAACCTCGACCGCATTTACGGCTCGTCACAGTCTTCCGGCTCTTACTATGCAATGATCTGTGGTGTCGCTTCTGGCTCTTATGGATACCACAACATGCAAATGGGCTTCCAGAACTCTAAAACTGGATGGTTTGTCTCGCAAGACACATCAACAGACACGGCAGCTTTTAAACCAAAGAGTATGCAGAAGCTTTTCCGATTCGTCAGCCTTGACGGCGGCGAATCTGTACAGAATAGCTTCAAGATTTCGATTGAAGACATTAAGCTCGCAACAAACCCAGATGTTGATCCTTACGGAACATTCTCGGTTGTTCTTCGAAGCCTAAGAGATACAGACAATGCCGTCCAGGTTGCCGAGAGATATTCAAATCTTAATCTGAACCCTAACTCTCCAAACTACATCGCTCGTAGAATTGGTGATGTGTACGCAACATGGAGCGATTCCGAGAGAAGGTACCGATACTATGGCAATCACCCAAATCAATCTAAATATATCTATGTAGAGTTGAATCAGGATGTTGACGAGGGAACTACCGATCCGGAATATGTCCCAGCCGGCGTTCTTGGGCATCCTCGCCCAACCAGCTTCAACTTGATGTCTGGTACTGCTGGAGATGTACACAATTTCGGGGATACCACCGGATATGGAATAGATGGCTGGACAAAATTTGGACATGCTATGATAGCAGGTTTTGGTAGCATCACTGGCGATGCTCCATCAGCGACATACGGAACAAGCTCCTTTATCTTTAATGGGCCGGCCGTTGCCGCGGATATTGAGGGGCGTAACGAGTTTACCGGCTCAGTTCAGTTCCCACGCCTACTGCTCAGAAACTCTGCTTCAGATGGTGGAATGGCAGATCCAACCAATGCATACTTCGGTGTTCTAACGACACGAGGAGCAACCTCTACTGTTTATGACGAGTCTGTACCTGATATGTTGCGAGCGCTACCAGCCGATATTTCTGCTGCTTCTTGGGATCCAAATAACACCAGCACAGAGTATTCCTTCCAGTTCTCTCTGGATGATGTTAAAATTGATACTGGAACTGGTATCGCTTACTTCAACTCTGGTTCACGCGTAGCAGGAACTTCGCTTTCAGCAGTTTCTTCAAGCTTCGGTGCGCTACTTGATAAGGGATACAATAAGTTTACAACCTGTTTCGCCGGCGGATTCGATGGGCTTGACATCACAGAGAAAGAGCCTTTCCGAAACACTAAGCTGGACGACGCCACAGAGCTTGCTAACTACGCTTATCACAGCGTTAAGCGAGCACTTGACACATGCGCCGATCCAGAGTATGTTGAGTACAACCTTCTTACGATGCCTGGTGTTACCAATACTGGCTTGACAGATCACGCTATGAAGATTTGTGAAGAAAGAGGTGATGCTCTCGCGATTATTGATCTCGCTGATGGATATGTTCCGTTTACTGAGAACACTTCTACTGTCGCTAACAGGCGAGGAAGCGTCTCGGCAGTGATTAGTAATATTAAATCTCGTCGACTTAACTCTTCTTATGGGTGTACTTACTATCCATGGGTGCAAATCCGCGACAGCATCGACGGTGATGTCCTTTGGGCTCCGCCTTCAATTGTTGCTCTAGGCACGATGGCAAACTCAGAGCGTAAAGCAGAACTGTGGTTCGCTCCTGCTGGGTTTAACCGCGGCGGACTAACAGATGGAGCCGCAGGCATCCAAGTAACCAATGTTCGTGAAAGGTTGAGTTCTAAGGATCGTGATGACTTGTATACATACAACATCAATCCAATCGCAAGCTTCCCAGCCGAGGGCATCGTTATCTTTGGGCAGAAGACGCTTCAAGCTGGCAGATCTGCACTTGATAGAATCAATGTTCGTCGACTCATGATATACTTGAAGAAGGAAGTTTCTCGTAAATCAGCACAAGTCTTGTTCGATCAGAATGTTCAGGCAACTTGGGATAGGTTTAAGGCGCTCGTCGAGCCTCTTCTTTCAAGTGTTAAGACTAGGTTCGGACTCACTGAGTATCGCTTGATTCTAGACGAATCTACTACAACTCCTGATCTGATTGATCAGAATGTGTTATACGCCAAGATTCTCTTGAAGCCAGCTAGAGCAATCGAGTACATCGCAGTTGATTTCGTAATTGCCCCCACCGGCGCATCTTTTGATGATTAAAAAAATATGAATACTAGTTATAGCATAACAAGGAGAATTTAATAATGGCATTTTGGACCGAAAAATTAGCAGCAGGAGTAAGAGATCCGAAGCGTAGCTTTAGATTTATCATTCGACTGACTAGCTTTAATCAATCTCATCTCTGGTTTGCAAAGTCAGTAGACAAGCCAAACTGGACAACAAATGCTGTTGAACATATGTATTTGAATCACAAGTTCAACTTTCCGGGCAGAACAGAGTGGCAGCCAATCTCATGTAAAATTGTAGATCCAGTTTCTCCAGATGCTGTTTCAACTCTGGCAGCAATCACTACAGCAGCCGGCTACCATCCTCCTACGAATCCTGGTGATCTCACCACTACTGCTAAATCCTTGGCAGTTAGCTCATTGGGTGATGTTGTAATATCTCAGATTGACTGGGAAGGCTTGGAGATTGAGAAATGGACTCTTTGGAACGCATTCTTAACAAAGGTTACTCCTAGTACGCTTGATTATGGCCAAGAAGAGATGTCAGAGATTGACATGGAGTTCACATATGACTTTGCAACGCTAGAAGTTCTCACAGATGGCGCAGACGGCACAAGCTTGGCTGGCCAGCAAAAGTTCTGGAGCACAGATGGCTCAACAGATCCTTATCCAGGCAGCTAAACAATTAACAAAAAAGACAATAATTTTAACATGCGAGGTGTATATTGTCATCAAGAAATAACCAAGACCGTTTTGGTAGCGGCTTAGAGGACAAACCACTAGGCTCACCAACGGATGCAGGTTCTCAAACCCCACCACAGCCGGCTGGAAACAGCGGGCTTTCATTCGTTGTTCCAACGGAAATAGTTGAACTCCCTTCAAAGGGAATCTTCTATCCAGAGCACCATCCGCTATGCGGATCCGAAACGATAGAAATTAGACACATGACTGCGAAAGAAGAAGATATTCTGACTTCCAAAACTTTACTTAAGAAAGGCTTGGCTCTAGACAGGATGATACAAAGTATTGTTGTTGATAAATCTATCAATACGGATTCTTTGCTTTCCGGAGATAGGAACGCCATCATGATGGCAGCAAGATCTTCAGCATATGGTGAAGATTATGTTGCAACTGTTGGCTGCCCTTCCTGTGGAAACCAACAGAAGCACGAATTTAATTTATTAGATATAAACTGCCGCCCTTTGGACTCACATAAAAAGCTGAATTCTGTCGTCAAGCTACCAAACAATAACTTCGAACTTGAGTTGCCAAGATCTGGCGTAAAGACTGAAATTAGAATGTTGACAGGAAAAGACGAAAGAGATCTTCTCAAGAGAATGGAAAAGAGAAAAAGAGAAAAACTGTCCGAGAACATGTTGACTGAGCAAATGAAAATGTTTGTCGCCGCAGTTAACGGCAATACAGACAAAAGAACAATAAATCAATTTATTCAAACAATGCCAGCTTTTGATTCAAGGTACTTGAGGACTGTATATAAGACAGTAACGCCAGATATCGACTCCGCACAAGAATTTATGTGTGACATCTGCGATCATGTAGCGGAACTGGAGGTTCCGTTTACGACGGAGTTTTTTTGGCCTAAGTCCTGATTACATGTCGAATGTCTATGAGATATTCTTCTTTATGAAATATTATGGTAGCTGGAGCTTCACAGAGGCGTATAGTTTACCAGTCGGCTTGAGAACTTGGTTCGTTGAGCGCCTGTCCAAGCAATTAAAAGATGAAGCAGAGGCACGCGAGCAGGCATACAAGGGCTCCAAGAAGGGAACTCCTCTGTCAACAAACTCGCCCCGCCCTCCGGGTAGGTAAGAGGTATAGTGTGTCCCTTTTTTATATCTTGAACTAGTTATATAGTACTAGGAGAGTATCAAAATGGATAAACTGGAAGAAGATAAATTAGAAGAGTTTGTTCTAGACTTTTCGAAGACTAGAAATGGACAACTGGATGAAAGTTTTCTTAGGATGTTTGGGAACCTTACTAAGAGTTTGCTGAAATATATCTTTGGAAGCGGCTCTAAGCCAAATGTGAAAATATCTGGTACAAAAACCGAGATCGATGCCTACATGAAGGCTCTCTCTGCTGAGACGAAATATGTAAATGTTGCAAGGCAATATGGACTAGATGATCCCAGAACATATAAAAATAAAGCCAAGTTGACGAGCCAAGCCGCCGCTTTCAAAAGAAAGACAGGAATGAACTGGCCAGTCGGCATGTAGGGGATTGCTAACTGATGGCTAAAAAACTATCTAAAAGCGCTATAGAAGCAGTTCTTAAAGGCAAGAACAAAGGTGACGCGTCCAAGCTAGCTAAAGAGATTTATGATATCTTGAAGAGCGGAGCTAGGGTAGAAAAAGATAGAGAAGCGTTAACCTCCCAACAGTACGACAAGATGAAGGCGTCTCTCGATGCTCTCATGGAGTCGGAATCCACGCGCACAGAAAATTTGAAAATGCTGGCTATGTTGGGTGAAGAGAAGCACCTCATGGAAGAAAACGCAATCGATTTAATGAAAGATAAACTTGAGCTTATGATTAGGGAAGGCAAGGCGACCGGAGATCAAATATTCTCACAAAAAATGTCCATCGAAGCCCGCCAAGCGGACAACGATGAACTAGAGCGCTCGAACAAACTCAAGAAAGTCGCAGCAGGCGCCTCTGATCGAGTTGCAGAAGGGCTTAAGAAGACGATTGGTTATAACGAGAAATACGCTGAAACAATGGCTGGTAGCACTATGGACATGGCGATAATGTTCAAAACATCAAAAGGTGGTTATGCAGAGCTTGTTAAGTCACTAAAGAAAACAGTCACCGCAGAGGGGCTAGTCTTCAATGCAATGGAGAAGGTTGGCGAATCAATGGTGATGCTTGCCAAAGAATCGATGAAACAGATGACAGCGCTGGACGAACAACAGGTTGGATTCAGAAAGGCTACTGGGCTTGGCAAAGAATATGATCAGATGATGAAAGACACATATGAGGCAAACAAGCTTAATGGTGTTTCCGTGGAAGAAAATGCTAAAGCGATGGGCGACCTTGTAGGCACCATGACCGACTTTACAATGCTCGGAAATGATCAGAAAAAAATGCTAACAGAAACTGCCGGCATATTGCAAGAAGTCGGTGTGTCAACAGAATCTTTTGCTGCCAGCACACAGATTATGAATAAGGGCTTGGGCATGGGCGCTGAAGATGCAGCGCAGTTTAGCACCACCATGGTTGCCATGGCAGAAGACATAGGAATGGCTCCACAGCAAATGTTCGACGCATTTGAAGGTGCTGCTGGCACGATGTCAGCACTGTCAGGCGGCGCCGAAGCTGCTCAGACAGCAATGCGAGGACTATCGGCAACAAGCAAGGTAACAGGCATCGCCATTGATAGAATAATTGATATTACTTCTCAGTTTGATACTTTTGAGGGTGCTTCTGAGTCTGTTGGCGCACTAAATGCAATGCTTGGCGGCGATTTCATCAATGCTATGGATGTGATGGCAGCAGAAGATCCTGCGGAAAGATTTGGCATGATGCAGCAAGCGCTTGATGATGCCGGCAAGAGCTTCGATGATATGACTTATTACGAGAAGAAAGCAATTGCTGAATCGATGGGGCTCAAAGACACTAACGAGTTGGCGATGCTGATGTCGGGCAACATGGATGATCTGGCTGGAGACTTTGGTAAGACTTCAGACGAGATTGTGGAAATGAAGAAGCAAGCGAAGGCAAATCAATCAGTTGCTGAGTCATTCCAGCAACTGCTAGCCCAGATGGCGCCAACATTCCAATTACTTATTGATGCTGCTCGTGGGTTTGTCGAGATGTTACAAAAGCTCGGTCCTTTGTTGCCATATGTCGGCGCCGGACTAACCGTATTGGGTGTCGGATTATTTGGCGCGTATATGCAGATGCGGATGATGACCATCACCGGTGCGGCCACTGGAAAGTCATTCGCGTTTATGGGTAAGGCAGGAATGATGGCCGGCCTGAAGATAATGTTGGGATTTGCAGCATTTGTCCTCCTCGCCGCGCTCATTTATGGCGTATATAAGTGGCTGGGCCCGCTTGGCGGAGGTTTCGCGCTGCTCGGTATCGCCGCTGTACTCGCTGGCATAGCCATAGCAACAGGATTAACCACTGCAACTGGCGGGCTTTACCTTATCATACCGGCGGTTATTCTCGCCGTTGCAGGGCTAGCAGGAGTGATATATGCATTATATACTAGATTCAAAGAGGCTATGACAAACATGATGCCATTCATAGGCCTGTTACTTCTCTTCATGGGCCCAGTCGCCGCCATCATCGGTGGCATTATGATTCTTGTTTATGTTGTCAAGTTAATGAAGAAGAGATGGGAAGACATCAAGGCTGCAATGCAGCCAGTTGCCGATATATTTATACAGTTGTGGGATTCCGTGAAACAACTTTGGGTGTCATTGAAGCCACTTGTGGATATGCTTGCCGAACTAGGTGGCGCATTTTTCTCCATGTTCGGCGGCGAAGGCGATGGCGATTGGCTTGTGACTACTTTTAAGGTTCTTGCGTTTGTGATAGAGGCAATGCTGGTGCCTCTCAAAATCCTCGCCAAATTTCTTAGTTTCGTTGCAGAAATAATCACTGTGCTCACGAATTTGGGCGACATGTCCTGGGGAATGGCAATTGACAAAGTTATGGCAGCCGGCTTCAAGCTGCTAGGCTTTGAGGATGGCGGTACCGCTCCCGGCGGGCCCATTGTGGTTGGAGAGAGCGGCCCAGAGATAGTCGCTCCTCCTGCCGGCTATGGGATACTTCCAAGTCCTATTTCTGGCATGCTATCTAGTCTTGGCGGCATGTTCGGTGGTGGTGGCGGCGCCGCCGCCGGCGGACAAGAAGTTAATTTAAATGTAACCTTAGAGTTGGAAGGAAGAGAGTTGGCTACCTATATTAAGAAGGTGGCGCTCCCAGTCATGAATCCCGCAGGCGGCACCGGATGATGGCAACGGAGGACAATAAATGAGTGAATATTTTGACAGCGGTTTCGAAGGAGATCCTTCTGACGCATATGCTAACAGCCATGACTTCTATATAGAGTTCTATAGTCTAGTAGCGGATCAGTCTATTGCTTTTAAAAGCTGGCTTGAAGACTGGGGCGATGACTTTACAAGCCAATGGTCGCCAGAGGAAGTATATGGTAGAATGGATCCCATTCAGACATTCAAAAGAACAACAAGAGTAATGAATCTAGGCTGGAAAGTCATTGCTTCTTCGATATATGAAGCCGGCGAGAACATGAGAAGAATCCAGTTGCTTCAGAAGTTTCTTTATCCAGGATATAAAATTCAGGATTATACAATAAACGGAGAAGAAACTCCGATTGGCACACTAGCCAGAGCGCCGCTGTTTAGGGTGCAATTTGCAAATCTGATTATGGGCGCTGAGTCTGTCGCCGGCGCTATAGATGCCAAAGAAAATGGACTATTATGCACCCTGAATGGGTTGGGCGTCCGGCCATCCCCCGAAGATGGATATATCGATGGCGACGGCACCGGTGGCCTTAGAGGGCAGCTTTTGCCAAAAGCATGGACTTTAACAACCCAGTTGTCGATTTTACATGAACACTTCTTGGGGTGGGACACTGATGGAAATTGGATTGGCGCCGCAAACTATCCTTATGGACAGTCAGGAACGATATCGGCACAAGATGATTCCGGTGAGTCCGGCCCGGATCCGGGCAGCGAACAAAACTCTGACGCGTTACAAGAAGAATTAGATGGAACATGCCCAGCGGCAGGTGATGAGGTAGCGGCAGAATCATCTAAGGCTCTGGGCTAATGGGAGAATATAGAAAATGTCACGATTTGATTCACGACAAAGAGTAATAAACGATGATGAGCTTTATGAAGCGGCTCTTGAAGAAAGAGATGTCAACCATATTAAGCACTATGCAACGCCAGCAATGCAAGGGCTCACAGTTGGACAAAGAGCTAGCCTTCAAAGAACAAAGCATATTTGGAAGCTTGGGGATAAGTTTTTTAAGTTGGCGGCTGAATATTATGGGGATCCTAAGATGTGGTGGGTTATAGCAAGATACAACACGCTGCCAACCGAAGCGCATGTTACAACAGGACAAGTAATTTATATCCCCAAGCCATTGGCACGCGTGCTGACAATGTTTAAGGGATAAAAGATGGCAGAAGAAGAAGAAGAAGAAACCAGATCCGAACTGGTTGCGAAGAGAAAGAGAGCAAAGGCACAGGCATATCTTTTAGCCAACATTGTGGGCTTATCAGCACTCAGTCGCGCCAGAACATCTGATGATAATAATTATATTCCCTACAACAACAGAGCCTCCGCAGCAATGCACCTGATAGATGCTCCTGCCGAAGGGGATGTCATGTCGAAGCTAGTCTTCGATAGAAACTTCTCAGCTTTTTATACTTTGACACCAGATAAGATATCTTTGCTGGTACCTCGCATTACTCTTTATAAAGTTCTGCACAGTGACGCAGCCGGCAATAGAATTGATCCACCTATCGATTTTGAGGTACCGTTTGCTTCATATACTTTGGAGCAAGACACGCAAACTAGTTCCATGGTTGACTATTCAGATTCCAGTCATGGGGGACTGGAATCTATCGACATGAGAGGCGGTGGCGCCGGAATAAAGAGTTTTGAATGGAATTATAAAGGAAATAGTCCCGCAACCTCAAGGCGAGACATAACTGCCAAACTTGTATTAAAGTTTCAAAGCTTCGAAGACTTGGTGAAAATAAGGAAGGTTGGTTTCGGAGATAATTCTCACGATTTTAGATACTCTGACTTGGCAATGAGAACGGGGGAATCGACATCAGCCGCCGCGCAAGCTTCTCACTTTAAACTTAGGGCGGTTGTAGGTTGGGGCTGGTCTGATGGACACATTCCTGATACATGGACAGAAGAAGAGATAAAAGCAGTTAAATCTTCAAAGATGGGACTGTTCCTTACCATTATAAATCACTCTTTTAATATACAGGATGATGCAACTGTCGACTTTACAATAGATTATCGAGCATATATTGAGGGCGCTTTTTCTAGCCCACAGGCAAATGTTTTGGTGACAGACGAGCTACTAGAAACACAACAAGAAAGAAAAGACGCAGAAAGCGCTATTTCAGCCGCAGTTAAGTCAGGAACATGCACAAAAGAGGACTTGAAGAAGCTCAAGGAAGTTTTTGCCAAACAAGTTATTAGGGAAAAGGAGCAAGCCTTGCGCGCCTTGTTGGGACAACTCGATGACGGAAAATATATACAGGATGCCAGAATATTTACTCTAGCGGTGACCCCGGAGCAACTTTCAGAATTTGGTAAGCTGGGTGTCGGCGCCGCCGATAGTGCGGGACTTATGAAGTTGGAACCCGCGAAGACCAATGTCGGCTACAATATGGCAAATAAGGTTTCGGCAATGGACGCAGAAGGAGAGTCAACAGATCAAAAGCTTGAAAGTGTTGTCCCTGAAGCTGCACTGATTGAGGGGAAGGGCTACCTTGTCATTAATTATTTTTTTCTGGGGGATTTGGTTGATGTCGCTCTTCAAAACATAACTAATCCTGCCTTGGATGAACACTATCCAGGCGCCCCTCCTCCGCGGGAGGAATTCGAGAAAATGAGGATATTGCTAGGGCCCATGAAAATTGTTGATCCGGTAAACCCACAAAATGTATATTATATTAATATTGGCGACATACCAATATCTATCTCATCCTTTGTAGAGTTTATGACTATGAAGCTCCTCGCGAAAAACGAAATTCAGTTTTTTTTGCTTGACATGATTAGGCAGATTATCCAGAAACTCGTTATCGGCATTTTAAATTCAAAGGACATGTTTGATGGAGCGCTCAGACAAAAGGCAAACTTTACTACGGTATATCTCGCCGGCGATGACGGCACGGGAGCCGATCCTTTAGATAAGCTTATTAAGAACAATAGAATAAATATGGATACTGTCAATGCAGACAATGCAGGTGACTTAGGCCTACCTCTTTGCGTCTCCGGAGAGTCAGCCACAAGCGAAAACACATATCATTATGTTTATTGTTATGCTAAAGATCCAACCGGCGCAGGCCTCACCGGCGACATCGAATTCGATACAAAAAATGGTATTTATCATTTCTTCATCGGCGCTGATCGTGGCATTCTAAAAAGAATATCGTTCACGAAAACAGATCAGAAATATGTTAAAGAAGCTCGTTGGCAACAGAGTGGATACGACGGATTGTTACAGCTTCGTGAGCCATATATGATCGACATGGAGTTATTTGGCAACGCCAGACTATTTCCTGGGCAGTACATTTATGTTAATCCGGCAGGGTTAGGATCCACAATCGGATCCCCCAGCAGCAACAATTCGATAGCCTGGCTTCTTGGACTGGGAGGGTATCATATGATAACACAGGTTGATTCTTATATTGAGGATGGGAAATTTGAAACAAAACTTAAAGCCAAGTGGGTTATGAGGGGCGATGATGGCTCCCAAGATCCTAGTATTGATATTGGTACCGATACGCCCCCTGAAGCCGGAACACAAAGCACTGAATATACACAATGTGAACCTCTCACCGCGGTGATTGGTGAACCTGATGCCTCATCACCAACGAACACATAGGAGTAGATAGTCTTGGCAGATAATTTGAAAACAACAGAGATAAACATGCTGATCAGCGCTAAAAACGCTTTTGATGCAGAGAAAACTCAAACTATTAAAGAAGAATTCGAGTTCAGGGCAGCCGCGGCTTCTGAAGATTTGGATATTAGTGGCTACATAGGGCAAAATAATCTTAATTCAACTCCGATGTACTACTATCGAAATAAGTATATGCTAGAAAGTCCAGCCTGGGGAATTTCTGTCAGTGATTTTCAATTTTCTGAAAGAATCTATTATGGTAGAGTGGATCCAGCTATGTTTCCTGTTACCCTTCAGGGCAAAAGAGCAGACAACGGTAAGAGAACCTTGCGATCGCTAGAGGGCGCAGAAAGCGGGAATCCACTACTCTGCGTCGATTTTGTTGCCGATGCTTTCAACGACATGCGAAAAAGGTTTTCACTGGCATCAATCTCAAGACAGATTTCCCCTGATGAAAGCTATTTGTCAACCCTTGTTCCGTATCGCGCATATCAGAGTTTTTCTTCTCAATATTCGGATTACAAAAAGAACCTGTATGACAACCTCGTGTTGTATTTGGCTCAAATAAAGGTGTCAAACAAGATTCGGACTTTTAACGAATTTTACCCACATTTTAAATCATATATGGAGCATATGACTCCAGAATTTCCATTAACGAAAGAGTCCTTCATAAAATCAAAATTTTGTTCTCCTTATACTTCTGGATTGATGATTGACATTTGCGACAAGGATCCCGCAAAAGACGAAGACAAGATGGAAAACATTTTAAAGAGTCCGAACTGGAAATTCTTCAAAAATGCGGCAACCCAATACGGATTTTTCATTGACAAGAATATCCCATGGAGATTGGTTGCAGATCTGGGCTCTCCTGTTATGAATTCCTATCTCGGTAATAATGATATCTATAGCGATGACAACTTGGCTGCGATATTTGAGACTTACTATGGACGAGCATACGAAACTAGTTATGATGACTTTATAAACACAATTTTATCTTTCTACAATTCTTTTGTTCAAAAGACGCCTCGTTATCAGGACTTTGACGACATTAATCCGGATGAGGAAGTTAAGTCAGTTGTCTGCAAGAGAGAGCTTAAGCCTCCAACACCAGAAAACAGACAGGCGCTGAAAGACGAGCCTCATTTCATGTATTTGTACCTATATTTCAGGAATTTAGAAGAAGGAAGCAAGCTTTTTGAGTCTTCAATATTGAGGATATCCAGAGAGATATCGATGATGATGCCGGCAATTGGCAAATCGCGAGCACTTAAGGCTGCCAATACTTTGTTTGCCGATACGAGCCAAGAGAATGGATCCATAACCAAGAAGAATATGAATTTGAAGTAATGACTTGACGATGGCATGATTTCGTGTTACTTTATTATATCAAGCGGGGAAGCTTTTGATGTTTTTTCAAACACTGGATGACAAAGATGAGTGTATCGGTGTATATGCCGATGGAAAACTGTCTTTTGACAAGATTCCCGATGGCTTAACTGCCTGCTGGGCACCAGTCCCTTATTTGGAAGACAGGGAAATAGAGTATGCTTCGCTTTATTGCGAAGGCAAGACTCCCGATCAGGTTTGCCCAGACAGTTTGAGGGATGACTGGGAAGACTGCAACGAGAAGATGAAGGCATTTTACCGCTCCTTTATGCTTGGACAGGTAAATCTCGACGAAAACTGCTTTTTTGACCTTATCCCCGTCCGTTTCCTCATC